>Ga0123337_10000129_pt1 | contig 150967 bp, 153 predicted proteins | sample frozenSSSSmetaG_FD_89792 | JGI IMG/M metagenome (GOLD analysis project Ga0123337, IMG submission 89792) | Glacier valley bacterial and archeal communities from Borup Fiord, Nunavut, Canada, to study Microbial Dark Matter (Phase II) -... | ecosystem: Environmental > Aquatic > Freshwater > Ice...
GCGGCGTGCTCGGAGATAGTGGGGGTGGTTGTGGGAGCGAGGGGAGGGGGGGGGGGTGGCGTGTCGATGCTGGGAGCGATTTCTGGAGCGGGGGAAGGTGGAGGGAGGAGACGGAGATGAGACGGAGAGATGTGAGGAGGGCGGAGATGAGGAGCACGCACGTGCCATGAGCTGCTGCTGTGCGGATAGTATCACTATCATTCATGCATGTACGGCACAAATAGGGCACGTTACTGTACTATTGTACTTAAATAGGTGCATTGGACAGATGCGAGTGCTGCATGCACGCATGCAGAGCAGGTCACATTACCACCTAGCTATAGTCCATGATCATATACGGTCTGTGGTTTGAGGTTTCATGGCTTGGATGCATCGTCGACGTCAAAGAGTCCATACATGCTTGGAGTACTGCGTGAAGAAAGAGGCGGGGAAGGGTTGGGCTGGAGAGGAAGACTGGAAGGGAAGGAGCGTGCTCGCCGTCTATGGGTGACTATGGTGTCTGTAATTATGTATGGCGGGTCTGCGGTTTAATGGTCTCGATGCATCGTCGACGTAAAAGAGTTCTTCCTGGTAGAATACTTATTCTCGGAAAGAGGCGGTGAGGAAGGGGATCGGATTGGAATGCTAGAATAGAGGAAGATCATTGATGTTTCGCGAGAAAAGGGGGGATGAAAGGTTCACAAGGCACTCAGTTCACGGGCTCTTTTTTGTGGGCTTTGTGCATTAAGGAGCCTCCTGCTGTGAAAGCACTGGGATGCCTGTTAATTCTCTGCCTATAAGATGTAGGCATGTAACGACCATTTGTGGTATATTAACACCTTCTGATAAATGTATGGTCCTGCAGAGCTGCGAATAAGATATGATTCTTTTGCAACCAAAGAACGGATATGCAATTTGCTGATGATAATGGTCACAAGCTTTGATCATCCAAAGGTAATTAAAGAACTAATACGCAATTTGTTAATGATAATGATCCCAACTTTGATCAGTGAAAAGTAACCCAAAACCAACATGCAATTTGTTAACAATAACCATTCCAAATCTGATATACCCTCCCAACACCTATAAACAATCCTACTCCCAACCCAACCATTTCCTTCCACACTCAAAGTTGCAATCTAAACGTCGCAACCTCAAACGGCCTCAGCACGATTTTGACCTTCCCCTCCACAATCTTGAGGACCTCCCCATCATCCTCTAGCGCATTCGTCTTCCACACCCCCTTAACATCTAACCCCGTCTCAATAACGCCCCTGCTCGTGCCTCCCAGACTGTCATAGATGCGGAGAATAACACTCCTCCCCTTCCTCTTCGGCAGCTCCCCACGGCTCACATCCTCATCGTCCTCCCCCCTCTTAACCGTATCAAGAACCAGCGACGGGTCACCCGTAAGCCTGATATCAAGCGGATCGGCCGCTATCGCCGGAGAAACGGCCCGCAGCACTTTCATCGGATTGTTGAAGTTATACCCCGCCCGAACAGTCGTGCTGCTCAGATCCCCCTGATGCGGCAGGATTGCCCAGCGGATGTGGTGACGGCCCATATCCGCATTCGCGTCCGGCGCCTTTGGTGCCCTCAGCAGACTAAGGCGCATTAGGTTCCCGCACGTCGCGAAGCCGTACTTGGAGTCGTTTAAGATCGACACGCCGTAGCCGTGCTCGCTCAGGTCCGCAAACTTGTGGCAGCAGACCTCGAACTTGGCCATGTCCCACGTGGTGTTGTAGTGCGTGGGTCTGCGCACGATCCCAAAGGCGGTCTCGTACGAAGCCTCCGTGTTGCGGACGTCGACTGGGAATTCTACTTTGAGGAACCGCATGCTCTCGCGCCACTCAACCTCCGCGTTCATCTCGACGTAGGACTGCTGGCCCGCGAAGGCGGCCGACAGACTGATGGTCGTCTTGATCCAAGACTCGTCACTGATCTGCGTCTCGATCAGCACGCTAACGCGGTGCGGATTGTTTTCAACAATGCGTGTCTGTGAGGAAGGCAACTCCCTGCGCGAGTCAAGATGGTACACTTCGACGTCCCAAGCCTGCCAGTAGAGAGGCTTGTCGTCGAATATGACGAGCTGGTTGGCCTTGCCGCCCTTAGGAATAATCTCACGACCGGCTTGGTGGTCGTAGAGAGAGGTGATGACGCCACCTTCTACTTGGACGCGGAGCTGGTCGTTCTCGAGGACGAAGACGTCTTTAATGACCTCTCGGACTGTGACAGCTGGCTTCTCGGCAACCTTAAAGGCCCTGACGGTAAGGATGTTACCGTTTCCACAGGCAATGCCACATGTGGTGGGAGAAAGGTCCACGATTTCCTTGCGATGCCATGGCAGTGTGTTCAAGGCAACGAGACCTTCACCGACCTGATTACCGGTTTCTTGTAATCCAAGGACTTTATGGATATCTTTCAGGACCTTTTCGCCAGTCTTGAATAACTTATCATAAAGCTGTGGTGATGGATTAGTTGGACTGGCCAAGCGAGGAGAAGGATTGCACTCACCTCGTCAGAGTCATCATAACACATCTCGATTGAACTTCCAGGAAGACAGTCGTGAAACTGGCATAGCAATGTAGCCTCCCACATATCATCAATGTCTTCCTTAGGATATTTGTAGCTCGGATCCTTTAGAGTTGCTGCTGTAGCCAGTAGCTCAACATCACGAAGCAGGATCTCCGCTTTGCGATTGTTAAGTTTGTTGTTCGCTTGAGTCGTATATGTGCCACGATGCAGTTCGAAATACAGTTCACCATACCATGTGACCAGATCCAGACCCTTCTCAATTCTTGCCTCGAGACGGTCATAGAAGTCCTCAACCGAGTCACCCATATGCACTCTGGGCAATAAGCCCACCTTATCACTTATGCCACGGCAGCGTCTGAGTTTCTCCATGTGCTCCCATGTAGGTCCACCGCCACCATCGCCCTTTCCAAAGACCAACAGCGAAGTTGCATCTTGATCCATAGATTTATGTTGGGTTACGCTTCGACGAACATCGCCAAAGTTGGCCTCCGCGGTATACGTCTCTGCTGGGCACATGTGGCAGATCACTTGACTGCCATCAAGAGACACCCAATTGAAAGTTGTATGCGGAAACTTGTTGATGTTGTTCCAACTCAGTTTCTGCGTGAAGAAACGTGACATCCCTGCCAATCTGCATAGCTGCGGCAACTGAGCAGAGTAACCGAAGGTATCTGGAAGCCAGAACGTTCTGCATCGCTCTCCAAAATTGCTTTCGAAAAATCTTTGACCATAAAGGAATTGTCGAACCAGCGACTCTCCACTCGGCATATTTGTGTCGTGTTCCACCCAGCTTCCCCCTATAGTCTGGAAGTTACCTTTCCTGACGTGTGCCTTGACCCTATCAAACACATAAGGATAGTATTGCTTCAACCACTTAAATTGCTGTGCCTGGGAGCATGCAAATCGATGCTCTGGATATCTATCCAACAGGTCACATTGATTGGACCAACTTCTTGCGACCTTTCGCTTTGTCTCGGCCCATGGCCACAGCCAACATGTATCAATATGGCAGTTACCGATACCATAGACGATCGGTTCAGTGCCTGTCGCGTAGACCTTTGCAGAATCAACATTCTCGCCTAGATACTCTTGTGCAATCTTTCGGCATTTAACAATCGAATCTTGGTTTCCGACTTCGAAAGTGTCTATTATCGATGTTGCGACTTTAAGCGCCTTGTGTTGCTCCCATGAGTCTTCTGGAAGCTCTCTTGCCGCATCGCCAATGACCCAGATATCAATTCTCAGGGCCCTCGCTTGGACATTGACAGCGACAATCTCGGCCCTACTGAGTTGGAAATATCTGTTTGGGTCTGGCGGTTGGATTGAGTCCCCTCCTGGGGCATTGCCGAACATGCCATTGCAGGCCATCTCGATGTATATGATATGCTCTTTCCCGTCTCTGAATGATTCTGGTAAGATCCATTCCACCCTTTCGCCTCCGCCTGTCAAGCCTTGCAATGGATTGCCATCTTCTGTCCAGACCAAGCCCTCATTGTTCGCATCCCAGTGTAGCTCGAGGAGCTCTTTCTTGCGTAATTCCTCCGGAACTGTGATTTGGACCTTGAACCAGTGAGTTGACCATGATGGGCCGAAAGATTCACCGACTCGTGTAGGGCGGAAGTCATGGGAGACTGCGTCCTCGAATGGTGGTCGAGCAAGATCCGGGACATCGTACACTGAGAGCTTGATGTGCGGCTCTCCGGAAACCACAGCCTCATTCAGCATGCTATTGGGCTAGTGATTAGCAATTATACTTATCATAAGCTGCCCTCTGTGATATTACTTACGCTTGTAAGTTCTTGCTCTCATATTGACCACCGCTTGTGAAGGAAGAAATGCGGTCCTTGTAAATGCGCGGAATCCATTGCCCGACAGGACCGGCGGACAACTGGGGATATGAAGTGTCGGCTTTGGTAGCTGGTTCTCCGCCCATGATAGTATCTTTGAGGGTACTCTTCGTTGTCTTGAGTAGGGAATCTGGTAGGATTGATCTGTTCAGAATCGATGACGCTGGTTAGCAACGAAGCTATCAAGCTACCAAGGTCGCCGTGTCAGGACAGGGGTTAGCTCTGGCGATGGCGGGGAAAGGCTGAGTGGATGGTTGCCAAGGCCTGGAGAGGGGAATCTTTGGGCCTCGCTTACTGTGACTGTGACATTGGATCGACTGTGAAGCTTTAAGATGTTTAAAGGGAGGCCGAAAAGAAATGTTGAATATTTGAGTTATAGGTATGTATGTATTATGTATATATGTATGCGTGTGTGAGCTCAAGAAGACGGTGAGGATTTGAGAGGTCAGGGTCAGAACAGTGCTCACAGTCGTACCTTAGCCCTCATTCTTTCCTTGTCAGGATCAGGTAGAGATATGCACCTACCTACCTCACGCACGTTCTCCCAGCGATCGATCGATCGATCGATCAATCAATCCATCAATCAGTCAATCAATCAATCAATCAATCAAGATGGTGAAGATCACCACATGAGCACGAGCATGAGGATGAGCATGAGCTCTACAGAACTGGATCAGATGGCTATTACTCCACTGAGACATGCTCCACAGCTTCAGCAACTTAGAATAGTGGTTCTCATTCTCCTTGTTTGCGCATTTGATGCCTGCAGAACACGACTTCTCGCCTGCCGGAGCTGATCTGAGATATGGCTGAGTTGAAAGCCAGCCAAGAGCGCACGAGTACACACACAACGCGAATCACATGACATTTGCCGAATCACGAATCACGTGATTCGCGAATCCCGCAGAAAAGGCGAAAATGAAAAGGCGAAAATGAAAATGCGAAGATGCGAAAATGCTTTCGGGGATGGGGGAACGTTGGAGCACAGGTAATGAATGATTAGCCGTAATTGCGGCACAATGATCCGCCGCAGATGTAAGCACGCGTCGGCGAGCCAGAGCCAATTAGACTCCGGGAGCGGATGATATGGATGACATGGTGGAGATGCGGCTTGGGGGCCCAGACTTCAGGAGTGGCGCCATGCTTCAGATGACCAGACGATTGGAGCACAGCGATGGGAATTGTACTACTGTCCTGCACAGTGCAGTCAGATAGTAGTTAACCCTAGGATAGGTATGTACACGTATGTGCATAGCTTGACTTGCGCTTGATATGTGAAGGACTGCTCCGGATTGCTCAGGACTGCTCAGGACTGCTCAGGACTGCTCAGTAGTAGTCTGAGACTCAGCTTGGAGCAACGGCGGCCTTGCTTGCCTACGTACACAGCTCATCCCTTGATTCGGCTTTTTTTTTCTCTCCTCTTCTCTGTTTGGGTGGGGCGGCGGGAGGGGCTTCGGGGGTTTCTCTCCTGTCGCAGCTCTTCCTCCTGTCAGAGACTCACAGCTCTATGGAGTAATTTCAGACCTCAATCACTCGTTTTGGCTCTACCATTCATATCCCTGGTCCATGTTACAGTACCCTAGTATGTATTATACTTATTGTACGTACAGAGTACGCGCTCCCTAAACTATGACGGGTACTAGCCTTGGAGACCTCATTTCCCTTTTTAGCTCTGTTGGCTGCCAGATGCCCGCAAGCCCCCTCCCTAATATGCCAGGCGGCCTGTTTTGCCATCTTCGCGCGTCGCTTTCTGATCCAGCACTTCCATCTTCCATCTTCATTTTTTGCGCTGATAATCACTTCATACTTTTGCCTTTGTCACTCATTCAGTATCCTCGGATACCAGTCACTCCTTAGAGCTTTCGCATTTCGTCCAGTTTTTATCATGCAGTACTCATTTGTCAAGGCCTGCCTTCTGGCATTGGCCACCACCACCACCAGCGTCCTCGCTCAAACCGTTGGTTTCAATCCGATCACTGCCCCAACTTCTGGAGAAACTCTCATTCCAGGCACGACTTATACCATCAAATGGACTCCGTCTGAGCCTGCCGGACCCGTGTCCCTCATCCTCCTCCAGGGCCTCACCAACACCACTCTCCAAATCGGGAACACCATTGCAGGTATGGCAGCTCAATTGGCGTCATCAGGTGGACTACAACTAACAAAAACCAGCGGGCATCTCGAGCTCAGTGGGTAAATATGACTGGGCCATCCCATCTGATGTTCAGACCTTCGCTGCCTATGGCATCGAGCTTCAACTCGATTCCGACCCTACCACCTTCCAATACTCGCACCCTTTCATAATTCGCCCAGGCAGCGTCACCAAGACCGTCCAGATTTCTCAAGTCTCGACCTTGGCATCAACATCGACTTCCTCCACTCTTTCATCGTCGAGCACGATCACTTCCACGTCCAGTTCCACTTCCACTTCCAGCTCCGCCCCAGTCACCACGTCCACTTCCACCTCTGCCCCAGTCACCACCTCCGCCTCCGCCTCGAGCACCACCGTTGCTTTCAAAAATTCTACTACCCTCTTGTCGACCACAATCGCAGCCAGCACCGTGGTCGCCCCCTCCACCTCTGTTTCTAGCGCTCCTGCTGTCGTAACGGCCAGCGGAGCTGGCAGCAATGTCATTCACGGAACTGGCCTTCTTGGCGCCATTGTCTTTTTCTTCGTCATGTTGTAAACGAAAGCGGAACCGACTTATAAAAGATGGAAAGCATTATATTGCATCGAAGGGCGAGGTCTCCTGCGTGGACTCATCCGAAGGCGCTATAAGGTGTTCTTGCTAATGTTTTGTCTTTTGCTTCTTCCTGTATACCCGTGATGATTTTTCGAGCGGAATTGGCAGCAGCAGCAGAGCGATTTTTGTGGACTTCTTTGGTTTGTATAATTGAGCATCCTTTCCGCTTTTCTGTATAGCGCAGCACAGCATTTCGGGGATTTCGTTGAATTATCTAATCAATTGTTCTGGTTACTCTTTGATATGCTTTATATCCACGCGATTTCTCTAAATATACCTGGCATATGCAGCGTGGCCTCAGACGTTACAGAAGCGAAGACTGGAAATGACTTCGAATCACTCAGGACACGAACTTCTTTGGTAGTCACTGTCATGATTACATTGTACAGTAGACGAGTGAGACTGCACATGGTCTGGACAAATTGTGATCCCTACTGCCGTCCGGCTCGTCTGAACGACGACAATTACCCCTGCCCCGCAGTCCTATTCACCCTTTCTCCAATCGCGCCATCCGGGTTGAACATCCTCCCAATCCTGCCATTGTGCGCAAACGCCCCCCCGAGTTTCTCAGCCACCTTTCCAATCGCCCCGTCCGCCCTGAAGTGCCTGCCGATGGCCCCGTCTTTGTCGAAAAACGGTTTGCTCGTGTCCCTCTGCGGGTCTGTCAGCATGTCGAGCTTTGGAGGGGGGGAGGGCTTGGTCTTACTGGAGGTGTCCAGCCGGGGTTGACGAACGCCATGTTGCTTTCGATGTCGATGGTTGAGCTGATCTGTTGATAGGGGCTGTGCTGGTGGATGTGCCTTTTGAGATTGTGGGAATGAGGGGGTTGAGGCGAGAAGCGTTGTGCTTAAAGCGCAGGTATATGAGGAATGGCATGCATGTTATTTCTGTTGTTTCATGAAATCATGATTAGACGTACTTATTTTCCTGTGAATGTTCGTTGACGTCAAGATGGTCATGATAAAATTGATAATGATATCTATCCGAATCTCGAATCTAATTCGGTAGAGATGAATGAAGTTCTCAACGCGAAGTTTAGCTCCCGTAGAGCAGCCAATTGAGAAAGGAATTGCACAGTGATTACATGTATATTGGAGAAGATGTATGTACCTGATTCCTTACCTACCTTACCAGACTTATGAGGGTAATCGTTAGTTTTCTATTAATCAGTGATGGTTGGTCCAAGCAAGTTGCAACGTCCAAGCAACTTGCAACACGTTGGCAGATGCTCTTTATACCATAAATCCATGGCATTGGTATTAACGAAAATGAATATATAGCTCTTAATTAAACAAATCTAGCTTAACACAATTGTTAGATGGATTTAATAATCTTTAAATAGATTATCTTCAGATTTAAATGCCCTTATCTCCTTATTAGCCCTCTTTTTTCTGTTCTTTTGCTTCCTTCTAAGTAATTGCTAACCGAGCTTACGAAGTTATGATACTAAGTTAGTACATCCCTCCTCTTTAAATTAACCTATAGCTTCTAATTTTCTACGTCTTTTGCTTATCCACTTGCGTAGTGATCTAGGTTAACTAAGACATTAGTAGAGTGCTTTTTATTAATTAGGCCTACGCCTCTAAATAGCTGTTTTCCTAATTATAAGTAGATAAAGAGCTAAGAATATCCTTAAACGTAGATGCATATGTACTCCTTCCCATCATGAGCGCTAAAATAATTTGTATATTATAGGTAACTAAATAAACATCCTTAAAGCCATTGGCAGCTAGCAGACATCTCCATCATTCTCTGATAAGGTGTTCTCGTTCTGTGCTGCAGCGTCCGAATTTCGTGCCATAGCCTGCAAGATTTGTGCTCCGCCTTTGGCAAAGCTCTGACTAAGAGCCATTTCTTCCAGAATGCTAATCTCTTGTACTGTTTGTGGTATGATCTATGGCTGTTGGTGAGAATGAAGTGATGCGGGTCAGCCAGGGGAAGCGGGCTGAAGGGGTAAACAACACACGGCAGCATCATCATTGCCAATGGTGGGGGCACTGGAATTTTGTTGGATTCGCGCTCAGAACGGAGAGGCACATGTTTCTGTATTCCTATCGACATACATAGATACCGAATGAACGAATTGACGAAAGCTCTTTTGTACTCTTCCGTTTCATTATCATGGCGCCTGCTGCTGCTCCTTCCACGCGGCGTGCTTGCGGTAGATGTCGCGGCGGAAAGTCTGCTTCAACGCGGCCACCACGTCGTTGTCGAGTGGCAGCGCAGCCTGGACGGCGCCGACGCCGCACAGGCCGTTCTTACGATCGATGAACCAGGTGAGCGTCAAGCCGCCGCCCCAGGTCAGCGTACGCTCGCCGTACCAGCCATCGACGTCCGCCAACGTCAGCAGGCCGCCCAGGCCGTGGCCCATCTTCGTCTCAGGGTCGATGCCCACACGGAAGAACACGCCCAAGGGGCTGGCCAGCGCGGCCTGGTGCCCCGCGGTCGCCTGGGGAGTGAGGTGGTGCTGGAACATGTCGTCGACGGTGGCGGGTTTGAGCAACTTGCCGTCGCTGGCCAGCAGCGAGCGCAGAACCTTGACGAAGTCGGCGCCCGTCATGAATAGGCCGTGGCCGCCAAAGTGTCCGCGGGAGCGCTTGTTCATGTCGCCGCCACCGCCGAGCACAGCGCGGCCGAGGGCGTCGGGGTCGTTCGGGTTGAGGTCGACGAGGCGCGCGCGCAGGTCCTCACGCGTGACCGGGTAGAACTGGGCGTCAGTGATGCCAAGCGGGTCGAAGATGCGCTGCTGCATGCGCTCGCCCAGTGTGCAGCCCGTCACCCGCTCCACCAGGCGGCCGGCCCAGTCGAGCCCAGGGCCGTACATCCAGCCAGCGCCGGGCTGGAAGCCAAGCGGGTAGCTGAACGCCACCTCGACCGGTCGGCGCCCGTCTTGTTGCGGAGGGCCGAACTTCTCGCGCCACCGGGCGACGTGCGGGGTTAAAAAGTCGTAGCTGACGCCGGAGCTGTGCGTGAGCAGCATCTCCAGCGTGATGGGGCGGGCCGGCGGCTCGAGCAGAGGGGTTTCGCCATCGTCGGAAAAGCCGGTGAGGACCTGCTTGGCAGCGAGCTCGGGCGCGATGGACGACAGGTCGCCGGTCAGGGTGAGCAGGCCGTCCTCGACGCACTGCAGGGCGGCGATGGTGGTGATCAACTTGGTGGCCGAGGCCAGGTACAGCACGTCGTCGAGCCGCTGTGGCCGCTTTTCGCCCGACAGCAGGCTGCGCTCGCCGAGCGCTTTGTCGTAGACAAAGCGATCCTCGACGTCGGTGGCACAGATAACGGCACCGTTGATCTTGCCAGCGTCGATGGCGGCCTGGAAGCTAGTCTCGATGTCGTCGGCCATGGTAGAGGCAAATGATTAGATTGATTCCAATTGAAGAGAGAGAGTATAGGCAGATAAATGCCCTTAAATCCTACATTTTGCTTCCAGTTCCGGATTACTCATACGGCGCTCTATTTATATGTCAGAGATCCCTCTGTCCCCCCTGTTCGCTGCGTTAGGTTCACTGGCTGATGAGTGGTTGTTGCCTGCTCAGAGCCGAGCAATGCGGACTGCTGATGCCAATAAGAGAGAGAGAGAAAGAAGGCTATGCTCCAGCTCTAAAAGAGAGGGGATCAAATCCTTATTAAGCTCCTAAAATTAATTCCTAATCTAGATATTAAGCGCAAAAGAAAGGCTGAGAGGGGAAGAAAGAGAGGCTTAATTAGAGGACGCAGCTTAATTAGACGATGGCTCTATTAGATTTAATAGTGCATTACAAGAAGAAGATGAAAATGAAGAAGATGAAGAAGAAGATAAAAATATATTTAAGGATGTTATAGATCTAGATTTATTTAATTAAGGGCTATATATTTTCATTTTCATTTTCATTAATAGCAATACTATAGTTTTACAATACAAATGACATCTTCCGAGGTGTTTCAACTTGCTTAGACCAACCTAGAAGGTATAGAAAGTAGAGCATACGCAGTAAAACATGAATGTAAAAAGTGATTGATTAATTAACTATGCTATAGCCCATCTATTCCTTGATATAGATGGCAGTGACAAAAGCTCAAAGAGCCCACGGAAACCTGCATGGAACCATCCATGCATAATATGAAGATTCTCCATGATTCTCATGAATATGAGAATCCTCCGGGGCCTCTAGGTACCACCCTCTTTATCCAACAGAAGGGTCGTAGAGGACGATTTTGTGATGCTGCAAGGGACCAAGGGTAACATGACTTTACTAATTTTTTGTCTGTATAAACGCTCCTTTTAGGTTCTACAGTGGCAATACATTTGCTACAGATCTTCATTGATATCACCCAAATCACCTGGATTATCTAATTTATATGTGTGTGGTACATAGCCTTCCAACACTTGACACTTCATCGCCTCTCAGAACCCTGATTCTAAACATTCAAAGATCCTTTCCCCTGCATTAATTCAAGGTATCTATCTACATGTACCAAATGTTAATACAAGTATTGTATCTCTGACATTTTGTGTAATAGCTACACATCTTTAGGTATATGTCACTGCGACCTTGCATCCATTACGACTTGAAGTGACGATATCTATTCGTTCAGTCCAGGGGTTTGAGTCCCGGGTCTCGATGCTCTTGAAATGTTGGACCGTACGAATGGTTGTATATGAGGCTTCAGTCAAGGCGTATTGCTCTAGAGACAATGTCAACCAGATGAACCCAAAAGAGGGAAGAGGGGAAAGCAGTATAGGCACATGAGATGAGGAAGATATGGAAGACCCACGCCCAGGGCACATTCTCGGAGCCCCATTGAATGGACGATACTCCCACGTCGGTCTCAAGTCTTGCTATCTTTCCGGGATGAACTCGTCAGCATCCTCACCAAAAAGATCCTTTCGTCTATGCATCGAATAGGTATTCCAGGCGACCTCGCTGCCCTTGGAATGAAGATCGGAGATTTGCCCTTGGGCCCACCACCGAGAGCAATAATCGTATCCCTTAGAGCCGTCCGGGTATTTATGGGAAGAACTGGATACAATCTAAGGGTTTCACTGAGGACCCATTTCACGTACTTCATTTCCCTAAGTTGATGGAACGTTGGTGGCTTGCCGTTCAATTTGTTAACTGCGCTGAATGACAATGCACTATAGCTTGAAAATAATACAGCATCGACAGATTGTTGAATATCCAAAAAATCCAAGTGATATCTCATCAAGCTTGGCTGTCGGCCAGATCGACCTTGTGCCACGATTTAATCGTAGTTACCCCTCGGGAACGCCCTCAACCTCTTCTGCACTCCCAAGTCCAAGTGATGCCGACTTCCCGTATCCGGATGCCTGACCGAATACACCACCTTCGTGTCACCCGCCTCATCCAACGCCTCCGCGATCTGCTTTCCATCCGCCGCATTGCCCGCTGGACCCAAGCGATCCATGAGCGGCCTGAGCGTGCGTGCCACAACGAGATGGCTCGCATCTTTGACGAACACCAGGTTCGCCAGCAGCGAGGTCACGATCATAAGCACGAGTTGTGCGCCTGCAATCAGGCCGAGGATCAAATACAATTTGTCCCACGTAACGCTGAGTGCGGAACCTTTCTGCGGCTGGTCGCCCTGGACGATCCAGGAGGGGTTGTTCAGCGCGGCACTTGCGAGGACGTTAATTGCAAAATTGCCGATGTTGACGCCCATAGCCTTCGCATCGCCCGCGACGGGGGCGCCGTAGTATGACTGCGATGGATAGTATTGGTACTGGACGCTGACGTTGTCTGCTTGGGAGAAGGTGTATCCTTGGAAGGCAATGGCACCACCAGCGAGATAGCGCATGTCTTCCGAGACCTCGTGCTCGGGCAGCGTGGCATTGTTGACAACTCCGACCGTCATGTTGCACTGATAGTACCAAGGCTTGGTCTCCGATGACTCGAAGGCATGCACGACGGTGCAGCCCGTGCCGCAGGCACCGGCTTCATTCAAGACATCGGTCCAATAGGTGGTTTGGTTGAGACCCCCTAGAAAATCTGGAAGGGTGACATTCTTTGTGGTGCCGTTGCCATCTAGCAGGATGGTGATATTTAACTGGTCACCATCACCACCTTTGGAGATGACCCAGGAGTTGCAGCTGGAAGTAACGTTAATGCTGCGGTCGGTATAGACGGTGATAGCAAAGGCTTCGCCTTGTTGGACACCCGGTGCGGTGTCGGGATTCAGGGAATCAGGATTGGAGTCGAAAAAGTTAAATTGCCAGTAGTCCGTCGTACTGGGATTGGTGTCGTAGGCGGCGAAGATAGTGTAGCTGTCGGTGGGTGTGTTGTAAAGGGTCTTGGGGATGGGGATATTAGAGATCGCGCCTTGTTTGTAAACAAGGCCTACATTTCCATAGCTGGATACGGTCAGCAGGGGATTATGAGAAGTGGTCAAGGGTCTTACGATTGGGCTGTGAATCGTTGAGCGTCAATGTCGTCTGCGACATCTGTTCCAGTGAAGTTGCCCGTGTAGATAATTGACATGTCGGGCACAGTGACATTTCCCGGTTTCGTCAATGCCACAGTCTTTCCGTCTTCGACGGACAGCGTGAGACCAACGGCAGCGACAGCTACTTGAGCGGCCTATGGAAAGTTAGTAGAAGAAACAGCATTGATTCCAGCAATACTTACAATATTCAGAAGGATCCAAGCCATACAGATTGGTGCCAACTTTGGCGAGACCCATGCGAGCTTGGCCGAATCTCTAAGACTATCGATTGACAGAATCAAGTCAACCTCGCGAGGGGACCTTCGCTTGAGACTCAGAAACCACCATCTCATGTTCAAGGCCATATTTCCAAGACCCATCGTGATGGCCATTCCCAATACCAAACCCAACGCAAGGGTGAGGAAATTGTGCAGGTTCTTCTCTGACGAGGACATGACCGCCTCAAGGCTGAACGCATAGATTTCACCCCAGAGAGCAACAAGGAGGACTACCGTCACAAGCCAATCGGTCAGACCCTTCCTGATAAGCTCCCACAGTTGAGCGGGCGGGCGCCAGTCTCGGCCAAGCTTCCGCTGAGCCTCCTCGCTGATGGGGTGCCAGTGTGTCTCGAGGTCAACGATTTCCGATTGGGAGGTCTTGGAAGCTACAACTGTGATATCGGGATCTGGGAGACAGTCAGTGTACTCGTTTATGCAAAGGAAAGAGTTGTCGTACCAGACTTGTCCTTCTCATAGTGAGGAAGATCCTTGGATGTATCGCTTCGGCCAAACAAATGTTGCCATCTGCTCGATCCATTCTTCCGAGTCTCTGCTGGAGGCTGTATGGACTCGATAGAAACATTGGTATAAGCACGGCGAGTTACAGGCTCAATATTATCAGCATTCGCATCTTCGCCATTGTTGCGTTCGTTGAGGGGCACGGTCTGATAGTCATTTGGCGCCATGTTCAAGCACGAAAGCTATAATGCAGAATCTACCGCAAAAAGGAAAGCAGCAGTCTCGACGCCAGACAATGAGTGACCGCACAGAGCAAGAGAAGAGAAAAAAAGAAAATGAGGCACGAGGGCGAATGAAATGGAGTATATATGCATAGAAGGACTCAATGATTGTGCCATAGGGTGCCCTATGATCTACGTTTCTTAGTGCTTACCTGCGAATCCTGCGAATCCTGCCAATCTTGCCATGGCCTGGCCCAGCGACCTCATGTCGAGCTTAACTCCCTATGCTGACATGCATAATCCACGAGCATACTGTAGCAATAATTTTCGAGGTGAGCACTCTCCCTCATGCTCAAGGTAGGACTTTGCAGTCCAATGTCGGGGAATCCTGCCTGCGCTTGAGGCCTGGCCATAGACATAGCCCCACAGATGCGTGAGAGCATCGTTCTTCATCTCCTGATTGCGAGTGTCAGATCTTAAAATGTTCATAATGTTGAGATCTCAACTGAGGGTGTGATTAAGGCTTGGTGGCTGAAACAAATGCTGGAGATGCACAAACGCTTGGCGCTACAAACATGCTTAAAATTGCCAATGAGCCGCGTCAGATCAACCTTCTTGGAGTTAACGCGGCGGTGTGCCCCTGACCAGCACAAGCATCCAACAATGATCACTCTATTAATATCCGCGATGGCATATGACCGCAGTAGAATGACCGCAGTAGAGTACATAGCACAGTATGCAATGCAGAAATGGAGGCCATTTTTATGAGAACCAAGAGTCCGAACCTGCGAGGTTCGAAGCCGATTCTCTTTCATTCTCTTTCTTTGCTTGGAGATCTCGTCGAAGATGTACGCTGTGTATACTCCTCACGCAGGCGTCTTCTGTCCTCTGGATCCTGGGGCTTGCTGACGTGAGTCGCACGGACGGTTCTCAGGCCTCTGCCAGAATCCTTTGAATAGCCCCCAATATATGCCTAGTGCGTAGCCCTATTGTCAACATCTGCACTCAGCATCGCCATTCAGTTCTGTGGGTTTACCAGGAGACTGCTACATATGTACCTACATATGCTGTGTCGACAAACGACTGTGCCGCCCACCTCTGATATGGAGCCTAGACACTGCCGACAGTCGAAACTTGATTAGGGAATGGATGCGCCACAACGCACGAGGGAGAGGACTAAGCATTGGACTTGGCCGCTTCTTGAGAGGCAGTGCCGCTGCTGTACCGCCCACAATTCTTCCGGTTTTCGGCGTGCTTGATCGATCACGATGGATTGGATCCTTCTCCTTACGACGTCTATATCACGTGTGATGAGTGAGCTTTCTGACAACGGCGGAAAAGGCATCTCGTGTCTGTACACGTCTGAAGAATTGCAAAGGCGTTATCTTGAAGAAGAGCCGAGGATTCAGATAGTAACATAATGTCATTCCTTGTAATGTCCTGGTCTTGTCTCGTGGCCTTGATATACAATGCACGTACTGGATGCATATTTCAGGAGACGGAGACCCGCAGACGCCTGTTCAAAGACCAGAAACAACGAAGAAGCTGAAGAAAAGTCATCAAAGCACCTGTACGGCGCAATGCACATGTATATATCCTCTCCGAGTCCCAAGGTCGTGCGTGTGCACTGTTGAAATTAGCTATAACGTCGGATCATCTCTCGTCTTTGTCCTCCCGCTGGCCAATATCCGTGTCTTCTCCTTCGTTTCTGCCACGCACCCGAATCTTCCAAATCTCAACCAGGCACACTGGATAACGGGAAGTGCTGTACCACCACAACATCGACATTCCTTCATCTCCCGGCTTCCGTCCCGCATCTCGTACAACTCAGAGCCGACTCACTTAAGGTCATCTGATCGCTACCGGAGACCTCGAAAGGACTCTTACTTCCTATGAACACTTATCACCAGAGAGTTCCCCATTCTCTCCTCCAGACATTTGGAAATAGAGTGGCCAGAGCTCGCACGAGAGCTACAGAACCGTTTAGTGTCCCAGCGTCTTTGATGTTGGATATCATTTGATTTCTTTGTGGAGGACTCAGGCCATCACAAGTTTCACGTGTGATTCTCATATGAAACTGTGCCTGAACAACATCGTCACGAATCATCGTCGGTTCGTCGGCTTCATGATGTGTTGTCCTCGCAGAAACTGTGTGACTCACAGGATTTATGGTTCTTCTTCTATAACCACTCCATCACAGAGTAATGGCAGCATAGACTGACTGATTTTAGATCTCCATCCAGGCAACGTCCTCCTCCGTCCCTCAAACTTCGCGAACACAGTATAGCATTGGAATTACCAAGATCAGCCCGTGACGCAGATCCGTTTCTATGTTTCTTCATCACTAAGAAAGCCGGGTAGGGTACTCTCCAAGGTACTGAAACAGAACACAAGCAGGTGTTATCCAGTGTCCATCTCATCATCTGTCATCATGACCAGGCATGCTACTCAAAACAGCACTCAGAAAATAAGGCACTGCGCAGAATATGGTGTGATACAATCATATCACATTTTCGGTTCTCGGACAGTCGCTCTCCACCATTCACTTCCAGAGAGGTTGGAAAATCCCGACATCACGGATTTCGAAAGCTTGAAATCTAACAACGCTAATAGCCTGCTACTCATACCACTGTATGGCATCGTTGTCCGGCAACTGTGGAAGGCCTTAACTCGCACAGCTTCTCAAGCCTTTCTGGTATCTCGGTGAAGTATAACAACGCTAATATCCTGCTACTCATACCACTGTATGGCATCGTTATCCGGCATCGTTGTCCGGAAACTGTGAAAGGCCTTAACTCGCACAGCTTCTCAAGCCTTTCTGGTATTTCAGGTCTAAGAATTCCGGATGCTTCTCAACCCTTTCTGATACTCCGGGTCTAAGGATGGATTCCGGGATGCTCATTGGCACTCGGAAGTATAACATTGAGAACATTTTGCATGTGAGAAGTCATACAGAGGATGGATTTCTCCATCATGCCATATCGGTGGGGGATTCCGACAGTGTGGAAGGACCGGATGATACTGGAGCAGTCTCTGCTACTAACAATACCAAAGAAAATGAAGAGAGAGAGGGAGGATATAAAAGATGGTAACTTGGTAAGCCAGGCCCAGAAGAAGAGGAGCACGAAGGAAATTTTGTTCATGCCCAGACCCTCTCATTTTTTCTTGCAAATGCATATTCTAGAACATCAAGCTTGACCATCTCCGGCGACTGTTCTCTTCGACATACCCACCAGAAGTGAGACATTCGCACAAAGGTTGGCTTAGAACTGCAAGTCCCGTCTCCCGACTGTCCCTGTATCCGCTGCTCTCTCGCCGTTCCTATGGAGACCTTACCAACGTTGCCATGTGTGGAGTCCACTGCATATGCGCTCGCAGCGATGCTGGCACGAGCCCGACGGCCCTCTGCCGTATAGGGCTGGCAAGACGTAACAGTTTGTCTGCGCGAGCTGTCATCGCGCCCGTCTATGAAATCAACTCAAGTGGTGGGAGCCTGTCAAGCATGCGTTGTCTGGTAAGCAGCTGCCAGCACATCCATCGGGCAGCAGTCGGCGACGAATGGCAGAGATGTGCATGAGTCGCGGAGAGGGGGAAAGAGACACTGGGCAGCCAATGGGATGGGATGTCGATGATTTTTGGGCTTCCAAATATTCGAGAACACTATTGGGATTTCTTGATTTTTGGATTTCTCGGGATGTCGTCGATTTTCGTCTTGTGCACCGATTTGCTGGTGGTGGTGGTGGCGGCGGTGGGTTTGACCAGCGCAGCGCATGCAAGTTGTGTTGTTTGTTGTTGTTCCTGGCGTCGCATTTGTGGTTTGTGGTTTGTGGTTTGTGGTTTGGTTCGTTCCTGGTTCCTGAATGGAAGTTCGGCGTGGTTCGGCACTACTCGCTAGACTTGTGTGTGGTTGGTAGAAGGGAACGGAAGGGAAGTTCCAAGCGAATACTCGGTGCTGTCACTTCAGCCACATGCATGTGTGTACCTCATCTTATGTGCCTAATCTTATCTGAGATGAGAAGCGCATTGGGCGTTGAAATGAAAATGAGGGGAGATGTTGGAGGGCTCAATAATATAATATGGTGCTTTCATTTCGACTGCATAGGTAGCTAGGTATGTATGTACACACGAACGTGGGTTACGCGGTGTGTGTGGTGTGTGTGCTGTGTGAAATTGCGAGCAGGGCAGTGGGATTAAGCCCCTCCCCCCTGCCACGAATCACTGGTATTCGTATGTCCATCGTGCGACGTACTGCAAAAGAATCTGTAACAGTCGACGCAGAGAACGCAGAGAACGCAGAGAACGCAGCCAATCAACGGACGGCGGTACCTGAAAACACGCTCCCCTCTCCCCTCTCCCGCTCTCCCCAAGCTGTCTGTCTGTCTGTCCACACGTCTCTCTCTGCGCCGACACAAATGTCGCTAAACATCGCGAAATCTCGCGAAATCTCTCTAGATCTAGCCACTAGCCACACTTGGCTCAATCAGGGGACAATGCTCCGTAGCCAAAATTACGGTTACGTCTCTCTGCCGGCTCTCTGTGCCTGTGCCTGTGCCTGTGAACCCTGTCCCAAACTTCGACAGCTTCGCACACGGCCCGGTGTTGATTTTGCTCTTTTTTTGGTTTTTGGGACACACGCTCCAGGGCAGACCAGACTCACAAGCTATTACCTACAGTACCTAACCTACCCTATGGGTAACCACTGAGGTACCCGTTTGGCACGCCGTAATCACCCGTCCAGCCCCCTCCCCCCTCCCCCCACCCCCCTCTCCACATACCCACACACACCCACACACACCCAGACACGCAGCGTGTGTTCTCTGCCCACTCCCTTTCCACCCACCACCTGCCCCGACCCAGCCTTTGCATCCGCGCGTTTCCTGTTCCTGTCCCTGTTCCTGTTCCTGAAACTATACCTATCTGACCCTTTCCACCTCACCCTTCAACTTCACCGTCTTCAACATCTCGTTGAATCATCTTTCCACTCCCACTGAGAAGTCTTGACTCTCAATTACACTCTTTTGGAAAATTTATGATTCGAATTTCTAAGCATTAGATTCTGCTTCGTCAACAACATACGCACACCCAGCCTCTCGCATTCACTTTCTACGTACGTCAGCCCCCTTTCCAGCCATTTAGATATTGGCATTGGCATTGGCTTTGCCTACACATCTGCCATTACATATGCCATCTATCGCATATCTAGATCCTCCAAGCACAGTCAATTCCATATGCGATCTCATCAACCCAAATCGACGTTGTACCTATACGAGATGCTAATCCACTCTTAATTTTAGCCCTTGGACAGCAAGACTTCTCGCGAGCTACACTTGTATCCGGCCATTTACATACAATCTCTGTGAGATTTCGCCATCTAGCACACAATGAAGCTTTCCGCAGTCGCCCTCCTGGGCGCCTCTGCCCTCGTGGCAGCCCAACCTCACGCTCACAACCACATGCACCGACATGCTCTCCGTCACCAAGGCTCTCCAGTCGAGAAGCGCCAGGATGCCGCGGTCGTCGTCGAGGCTGCTGTCGAGACCGTTTACGAGCTCAATGGCAAGACCCTCGGGAAGGACGTGGTCGAAGAAGGCATCAACAAGGGTATCTACGTTCTCATCAGCGAGTCCTCGACGTCCGCGTCCGCGACTTCAACATCCACTGCTGCAGCACCGACTGTAAAGGCTGCCGAGTTCTTCGAGAAGCCCTCATCTACGTCCTCCACGTCAACCTCGGTCGAGCCCACCTCTACCCCAGCTTCTTCGACCCCAGCTTCCACTTCAGCAGCCCCGTCCCCCACGACAAGCCAAGCTGTTGCATCCTCTTCCCCTACTGCTGCCTCTAATATCGATAATGATTTCCCCAGCGGATCGATTGACTGCACCTCGTTCCCATCGAGCTATGGCGCAGTTGCTGTCGACTACCTGAAGATGGGCGGATGGATTGGTATCCAGAAGACCCCCAGCTACACACCAGGCGACGCATCGATCAGCGAGATTCATACTGGTATTGCCGGCGATAGCTGTGGGCCAAATATGTTCTGCTCATATGCCTGCCCGGCCGGCTATCAGAAGTCCCAATGGCCATCGTCCCAGGGCAACACTGGCCAATCGATTGGCGGTATCTACTGTAACAGCAACGGCAAGCTTGAGATTACCAACGCAGCTCTCTCTAGCAAGCTCTGCATCAAGGGTACCGGAGAGACCAAGGTCAAGAACACCCTCAGCAAGAACGTCGCCATCTGCCGTACCGATTATCCTGGCACTGAATCCGAGACTGTCCCACTCAACACCCAGCCAGGTGCTGAATACGAGCTGACCTGCCCGGATGCCAGCAACTACTACCGCTGGGGCACTGCCTTCACCTCCGCTCAGTACTACATCAACCCATCTGGATCTCCAGTTGAGGATGCTTGCCGTTGGAACCAGGTCGGCTCCAACCTGGGCAACTGGGCTCCAGTTAACCTTGGTGTCGGCAAGGGCCCAAGCGGCATGACCTACATCTCCCTCTTCCAGAACGCACCCACAAACCCAGATGGCGTACTTGACTTCAACATCCAGATTACCGGCGATGTCAGCAACAAGTGCGAGTACCGCAGTGGAACGTTCTACAACAACGGAGTCGCAAGCCCAAGTGGTTGCACAGTAAGTTCTGCCCCATTCACCTGTTGAGAGTGACAAGTCACTAACCAGATTACTAGGTTCTCGTAACTGGCGTTGCAACCTACGAGCTTTACTAAGCGATGTTGTCCGAAGTTCATTTCCTTCCGGCGTCTTTGTTGCATGAACGTGTCTTGCCCCCTTTGCAAGATACGAATGATGATGGGATTTCTTCTTTATTGCCGTTGCTCTTTACGCCATGGGTTTCTCCTTCGACATCTGGACTGGTCCGGACCGACTCCCACGTCTGCTCTCGGGGATGTGCGAAAAAGACCTCTTGTTCTCCTCGCCAACGTCGATGGTCTGGCGGTGGATGTCGCCTTGCTCGTCACCAAGACGGGTCAAGTTGACCTCCGGCGCTCAGGCTTCATACCCGGAGATCCATCGGCAACCCTTCTTTCCTTTGTCTCGAAGTCGTTAATGTATTTTTCAGCAATGGCTTGTGCGTGGCTGCCAGCACAGAAGGAGCGCACCCAAAAGCACATTTTTCGCACTGGAGGGATTTGAATTGGGCTTTGACTGCCGAAGGGGTGAAGGAGGAGACGATGGAAGGAAGGGAGGAAAGGAAGGAGGCTGCTGGGATGCTTTTTGCCTTGCGCAGTCGGTATTGACGGGCTTGGTCTTCTGTGGATCGGATTCGAATGTCGGGCTCTGGCTGTGCACGTGGCGAGACAACTGTATTTATGTATGGGAGGGTGCTCTGGGCGTAGCACGGGTACATATTTACTTACGCACACGGCCGGGCTGTTGGGCATGTCCGAGGAGGAATGCTGGGGGGCCCATCTTTTGCATGTTGTGCTGGAGCATCACATTTTCTTCCTTCTCTGTTTTTTCTTTCTGCAACATCGACACAGCTTCTTCGGACGTCTTAGTTCAACAATGCATCTCAATCAGACTCCAAGGCGTATGTTTCCGCTTTCTTTTGTGGTGGTGGTGGTGCTGGTGGGGGAGAAGTGCAGAATGGAGAGGGTTGTTTGTGCTGTATATAGATTGCTTGATAAAATTGTTGTATGTATGATCTTATGTCGCCCGGAGCCGTGACTGATGTTTGCGAGTGAAGTGTGTCGGTGGATGTGGATGTGGATGTGAGTTTGCGTGCGAATGGAGGGGGGAACCGCGTTGGCCACATTATATCATACCCCCCCTCCCCTACTTATGCTTTTTGTCTCTCCGTCTAGAGACTTTGGATCGGTAGACACTGTTTAAACTTCCTTACGGCGTCCGCAAGGTTTCTTCCCTCGCTAGCTCGCTCCCGGGCTTCCTTTTATCATCTGCGGTTCAAGTTGCTAACTGATTACGCGAATATTCCAAAGATTGAACCTCCAGCTTCCGAGACTCCCGCCTTTGTCTATGTCTATGTATTCAGTTCAGCGGCGTGCCGCAAGAGCAGCGCCGACGAGTAAGTATGTGACGATGCTATCTATACAATCCAATATCGTCATCCGGCTCCGAGAAGCCAGCAAGCTTCTACCATGCAACGCAACACAATGAGTGCCCAGTGACTCTAGCCAGCCCATGCATCCAACGCCCGTCCGATCCCCCCCTCTCTCCATGCTACAGACCGTATCTGACCGCCTCATGAGCGAACATCGCTGCTCGGCGCCTCAGTCGCCGCCTCCTCATCCAACAGCTCCGCCCCCCTCCGCGCACCGACCTCCTCGTCCGTCCACTCATCCCTATACCCCCCCCTCCCCACCCCCGGCTCATCATTATCCCATAGACTAATATCATCGTCCCCAAACTCGCCGTGGACTAGCGCATCAGTCTCCTCAGCCTCCTCCCCCTCCTCCTCCTCAATCCCCTCGAAATACCCCCCATCCCTGTCCACCAACACCTGGCTCTCCTCCTCCTCGATCTGCCTCGCCCTCTCCACCGTCTTCTGATAGATCACATACCCCACGCCCGCGCCCAGCACGCCAAACCCGAGAATGGACGCGTAGTTGATGATGCGCGTGAGCGTGTCCATCTCGCCGCCCGCCTCGGCGATCGCCGCCAGCCGGCTCCCCACGAACACGTGCACCAGCAGCTTCGGCGTCGCGGCGGCCGTGGCGAGCGCGAAGGCCAGCGTCGACACGGTGGGGAAGGTCGACAGCGCGCCGTTCGAGAGCGAGTACGGCAGCGGGCACAGGCGGATCATGATGAGGATCGGCACGCCGTCGTGCTTCAGCGTGAGCGCGAACGCGGTGAAGCGCTTGTCGCCGCCGACGAGGGCGTGCACGTAGCCGGCCAGGATCGTGCGTGAGGCGAGGAACGAGGCGAGCGAGCCGAGGAAGGTGGCCGCCGCGCAGATGAACCAGCCGCGCATGCCGTAGAGGAAGCCGGCGAGCGTGAGGCAGCTGGAGTAGCCGATGATGGGGGGGAAGGCGGTCGTGAAGATGGCGCCGAAGATGATGAGCCAGCCGAAGGGGAGGGCGCGCCAGCGGGCGGCGAGCGGGAGGAGGGCGGAGAAGACACGGTGCGAGTAGATGAGGAAGAGGAGGCCGAGGGTCGAGAGGACGGTGAGGCCGAGGAGGAAGAGGATGCGTTGGGTTATGGAGGCGGAGTCCCAGGCCGAGAGGGCGGCGCGGTGGAGATGCAGGATCTGGTGGTGGAATTTGGCGCGGAACGTGGGGGGGACGAGGGTCGAGAGGGAGGGGCGCCGGCGGTGGGAGGCGGGGCTGCGGATGCGGGAGAGGGAGGGGCGCGGCGGGGCGTCGGGAGAGGTGATCATGGGCGAGATTTGTGGGGAGAGGGGGGAGAGTGGTGAGTCGGGCGAGACGAGAGGCTGGGAGGTAGTCGCCTCGTAAGTGTTGGCCGACATAGCAGTGGAGGTTCTTGCCGGGGTGGCCGGCGAGGAGTTGTAGTTCGGAGAGGCCCAGAGGAGGCTTTCTGCTTGGTGCAAGATCTAGTGTTGCAAGCTCATCGGGATAGTCGTATATGTACACTGTCGAGCGTTGATATGTATGGTCTCTGTGTCGGACTTTCTTCGAGCTTGTTCGAGGCGGCTGAGAATCTGGAGATTTGCTGACACGAGGTCGAACAAGGTTATGGCGCCCAGGGGCTCAGACGACGACAGGGCGTATAAGAATTATGTATGTGTTCGAGGTGTAGTCTTCTTGTATGTTTTCTATGAGGAGTGGAATGCAATGCGTCGAATGTGCAGCGTGAATGCGTGCAGAATGGTGGTTGATTGGAGTGGTGCGGCCAGCAGGTGAAGTTGAGGATTGAGGCGCATGGTGAGACGTCATGCATGGCTCAGTGTTCGCATCTCACGTCCGCGTTCTCGCCGCGGCGCCTCCGTTCCGCGATGACAGCCACAGGTACCTAGGTATGTACCTGATAGCCTCAATTGTGATATAAAGCTCAGAGATATTGGACATATTTCATGATATCATGCATATGTATATGTATATGTATATGTATATGTATGCGAATAATTGTATTCGTTATCGTAACCTCAACCCTGTGCGCACAACATCACAGACTTTATCTCCCCTAGAGGATGAAGATATGAAGAGACGAAGAGATGAAGAGACGAAGAGACGAAGAGACGCAGAGGATGCTCCTCAAATAGACTTTGTAGCATAGCTATGGACGGTCCATAGTGCGATTAGTGCCTGAAGGTAGCCCAGTAGTACTACGTAAAAGGCAAGATACAATTGCGTCTAGCAGACCAAAGAGACCTCGACTATGCGCATAAGGCCAAGGCTAACCTCGCGCTGCTCCAGGTGTTGTTAGGCCTGCAGGTGCTGTCTGTTACTGTCTGTTACTGTCTGTTACTGCCAGAAGGGACCACCCACAGGGCCTACAGGGACCACCCACAGGCCTACAGCGACCAGCCACACCAACCCACAGGCTACTACAGCGACCCGCGACCAACCCACAGGCTACTTACTACAGCGATTACAGCGATCAACGACCTCGCTACAGCTGCTACTACTACTACTACTACTACTACTACTACTACTACTGTACATGCTGTCTTATCGAGATCAGATCAGCGTCAGCGCAACCCAACCCCCGACCCCCAGTTCCCAGTTCCCAATTCCCAATTCCCAATTCCCAAATTCCCCATTTGCAATCCATCTCTGTCTCCGTCCACTTCCCCCTCGACAACCATCCGAACCTCCATCTCATTCGCTTCTCTTCACTTCAACCTCATACCTACATCCTACATATCTTCATCCTCTCCCCCTATCATCCACGGCCTCTGAGTCGACCCGTCTTCTACCTATCTATCCATTGCGACTGTGTCCTTAATCCTCAAGGGACAGCTCTGGCCAGTCGGTCCTTTGTCCTGTCTGTGGAGCACGACGACATCCATCGCGCCTTGAGGTCAACAATGTGAGGGGAGTGGTGCCTTCACTGTCGCCTTACTTGATATCTCTGCCACTGCCGCTGTTGCCCAAGAACGTGCATCGCTTTCTCGAAACTCTCTCGCAGTCGAGGCAGCTCAGCCTGGTCAGCCTGGTCAGCCTGGTCACCCAGCTACTACCCACCTGCCCAGCTACCCACCCGGGCGTCGTGACTCCGCTCCCGTCGCATCTTCTCGCACCTCACTTCCGATTTAGCATTTACTACTACACTTTCATATACTCATACGCACTGCACTGCTTTTCATTTGCACCTATTACAGCAACAGCAACACTGCCGTATAGCCGCCAACATGGTGGCTGACGCAACCTACGAGCTTTGCCTGCCGATTCTCGACGACACGACCATCGAAGATGAGGACAAGACAGACAAGCTGGAGGAGCTCCTCAAGAAGGAGACGACTCTCAAGGGCAGCGTTCTCGAGAATGCCATCTTAGATATCCTCTGGCGTCATCGTGAGAGCTCGACCAACTCAGCTTCCCCGCCTCTGATCCGCCATACTGTCCTTCGAAGAGCATCCCCTGCTTCATGGCAGATACCTCGAGCGAACGCTCCCTCGGTGTCTTCTTCACCTCGTCTAGGAGTCAGTCCTTTAGCACCTCCAGGTTTCATACCTTCATCCTTCAACAGAACCAAGGCTTCGAACGCCAATTCACCCTTCACCTCGCCTCGCCCGTCTCCTCGACTGAACTTTTCAAGTCCGGCCATACCCCACAGTCCGAGTCTTAATGCGTACGAGTTCCCGACAGACACAGGCCCGACTCAAGATATATATGGCGATTATGGAAGCGATAATGTCGACTGGATCGTCAACGATGATGCTGCAAGCACCACGTCTTCGACTGCTGGTGGCGGGCATAGCGGCCTAAATGCTGCTGCTGCGGAATTTGTACAGCCCCAACAGTCAGATATGAGTCCATTTGATATGCTTCGTCATATCCTCGGGCCTACAAAGTCAGACCAGGAGATCAAGGAAGCCCTCTCAATTAACGGCTACGACCTTAGCGCTGCAATCATGGCCCTTATGGAGGGCCAGAATGGCGAATCCGCTGGTCAACATAATCATGCGAATGACACTAAGGCCATCTTAATCGGCAAGTCAATGATTCCAGATACTGCGAGACCAGTCACTCCAGCCGGCCAGCAACGAAGCGGAGTCGTCTGTAGGTTTTGGCTTTCTACCGGGGCATGTCTTCGCGCAGATTGCAGGTTCAGCCATGATCTCAGTAACCATATTTGCAAGTAAGTGGGCTCCAACAACTTTCTCTGACAACTCTAGTTCTAACGACCAAAAGATATTGGGTAATGGGCAACTGCTTGGCGGGTGATACATGCATATTTTCCCACGACCCTTCTCATTTTATGAACAGATTGGCTCTGGACGGAAGCAGCACACCACCATTACAAAATGTGCAGCCCAACTTCCAAGTCCAGGACTATAACAATTTCCCGTCACTCCAGCCTCCGACACCAGATCAGTGGGGCAATGCCTATCAAACAACCTCTTTTAACTATCCGAATCTGGGCTTTACCCCACCTACAGCCTTCAAAGGAATGCAAGGCTATGCGAGTGATAGCTCGAATAATCGGTCGAGGCCAACGAGCCGCCAAGCCCGAGATACTCCTACAGCACCAGCTCTAGATGATACCGAGGCATTTCCTTCGCTGGGTGCTGTCGCCGCAAAGGGTGGTAAGAAGCATCACGGCAAGAGAGGCGGTCATGGCCATAATGGCAAAGACTCACCTGTCCCGAGTTCCCTGGCTGAGGTTGTGAAAATGTCACCATCTCCCGGTCCCGCTGCTTTACGACAGGAAGGAAAGAAACTCGGCCGCAACGGCAGCTCATCGAGCATAAGGAACGGCGAGAACAGCGCCGCTGCTCTAGCCATCCCGAGTCCACAGCATGTGCCTTGGTTGGAGACGGGCGACAAGGGCAATAAAGCATACCTCAAGGCCAGATCCGATGCGATCAAGCACGGTGGCCTGAGGAACAAGTTTCTACAAAGGTTTGTCCTAGCTCTTCTTCGCCCTCTCTACACACGAAACTGACACTAAGCAGCGCCGCACAAGCATGGAATCGCAACGACGCGCGCGCCGCGAAAGCGCTCAGCCTGCGAGGCCAGTCCGAGAACGACCTGATGCGCAAGGCGCATCGCGAGGCGGCCCGCGAGCTGTACGACGCGCGCAACAAGGGGGCGTCTGCGCACGCAGAGATCTACGTGGACCTGCACGGACTGCATCCTGAGGAGGCGGTGGAGTATCTGGAGCGGGTGCTTTCGGAGCACGATGGCTCGGTCAGGCCAATATACGCGATCACGGGGACCGGCCACCACTCGAAGAACGGGAAGGATAAGGTGGGCAAGGCGATCCGGAATCATCTGAACGAGTGGCGCTATGCGTATCGAGAGTTCAGCGTGCCGGGGGATAGGAACAATGTTGGGGGAATATTGGGGATTGATGCGAGGAGTTGGGATAAGAGTATGCCGAGGGAGGGATTTGCCGGGGCAGAGGAGAGGCAGAAGGTGATGGTGACGGAGGAGAAGAAGGAGAGGGAGCAGGAGAATGTGAAGCAGAAGCCGGAGGATTTGCTAGCGCAGGGGCATGAGATTGGGGATGGGAAGGTGAGGATGCTGGTGAGGGATCCGCCGAAGGGGCCAGCGGCGGGGAGGAACCGGTGACAGATACAGGTTCCAGAGGCGGTAGTGGCGCTTAGGCAGAAAGAATAAATCAGTTAAAGCTCTACCTACGTACGTGATTGTGAGTGAGTGAGCGAGAGTGTGATTGCTGTGGGCATCAGATGACGGCTTAAGACTGCAGGGGGGAACTAGGCCCTGTTCGATGAAAATATCCATTACAATAGCTATATAATCCAGTGTCTGGTGTGCTTCTCCCTTCGAAGCTCCCATCCTAACGCTCCGCCCACGCTATATAGAAAGTCCACGGAAGAAAACCCAGGCTAATCGCTTTCAAATCAAATCTTGCATAAAGGACAACATCCGTCATCTCATCTCTGCGGCGGACTCATCCCCACCTGCCACTGCTGCATCAACGCCATAGCCTGGTCGAGCGGATATCCGATGAAGACGGGCCCGTTGAAGACCATCTGCGGCAGCGCAGCCGCCGTCTTGCCGGCCTCGGGTTGAGGGATGAATGTTGGCTGAGGACGAGGTGCGGGCTGCGGCGTCGTTGGGTGCGAGGCCGAGTGCTGCGGTGTGGGCGTGTGGCGGTCTTTGGATAGGGGTGTTGCCGGTTCGGGCTGTGCTGCGTGGCCGAATGGACATTGTCCGGCAGGCCTGGGAGCCCGAGTCTCCTGGACTTTGGGGATGTCCGGCTGTACGTCGCGGTCCTGGCCGTGGCCGAAGGGGCATTGTCCTGCGGGCCGCGGGGCTGGCTGGAAGTTCGCGACAACGACGGGGGCGGGTGGTGAATTGGGTATCTCGTCGTCGCCGTAATGGGGGGCGGGAGGCTGGTCGAAGGGGACGGCGATGCCCCACGGTCTGCTGGGAGACTCGCCTACCCGGACCTCCTTCAACGGCCTGTCGAATCGTGATTCACGATCATCCTCGGGCTCGGTGGGATTGGTGGCTGCTTCGGCCGGATCGACGCCGTCGTGGCTGACGGCCTTCGCCCAGCTCTCCACTCGCTCGTTGGAGCGCTTCTCCACTTCGTAATCCTCCTCCATGCCGTCGTCTTTCGCAGGCAGCATAGGCTGGTGCTTCTGCCCGAGTCCCTGCAGCATGCTCACCAGATCACCATATTTAGCATCGAGCTTCCTGATATCGTTCTCATTCCTCTGGTATCGTTTCACGCATACTTCATGGCTTCGTGGGATCTCATGCTTGTGGGTCTCAAAGTATCTTGCCACCTCTTCGGGAGAGTGCTGGTCTAGGAAGCGGATAGGACATTTGTTGGAGCCCGCAGCGGAGGGAGGGGCGGATACGTGTGTCTCAGCGTACAGGGCTGCACATATGGGATCGGCGGATTGATGGGGGGTGTTGTCCTCCATATCGGGAGCGGCAGTGGCACGATCAGTCAACATGGCTGAACCTGGGTTCGATGCGCTCGGGTTGCGACGCAGATGGTTTGACTTCTGAACAAAGGGACACAGCAGCTGGCTTTTCTTGCCAGGGACTGTAAAGTCCTGTTCATGGAACGTTGTAAAAGATGTTCCTCTGCGGGAATTCCTATTGTTACTGCTCGTAGCTATCGATGCACTGCGGTTACTACCATCTGATCTATTCCACCCTTTGAGGGACGCTATGAGCTTCGAAGCTCTTCGGCCGTCCCTAACGGCCTCGGCTGTCTGCTGCTTGTGGTTCCCTGGCCTCCGAGATGGAAGCGGCACCAACAGCGTCCGATCTCCAGATGGCACTTGAAGATCGGGTGGAAGCTGGAGCTTGGCCAAAGTACTGGCGATTTCTGGATCGGTTGAAGGTGCGTATTTGTCTGCTAGGACTTGATACTAATGCCAACTTGTCAGCGCATCATCCTTAGAAAGAGGAAAGGCTACAGGAGGCATGAAAGAACAGGATTCAGGATAACAATGGTGTGTCGGTCGTCGTCGCCTGAGGCGACTCCAGATCTAGAGCTAAAGTGTCTCATCATAAAGTATATTGGGGTGCAGAAGTAATGAAATAGGGTAGCGCATACCTGTTCATGTGCAAAGCGTAGCTTGTGTTCGAGAACTGTTTTCCTGTCGCTCAATAGTTGGACTTCATCTGCTAGCACGTTGAAGTTCTCCGTCAGTGTTCTTGTGAGCTGATCAAGATCAGTGTCTCCCATCTGGCTCATAATTGGATAGCAAAGATATGCCGATGCAGCATTTGAGATTCCGTTGATAGAAGAGAAGGGAAAGAGAGGAGGAGGAGGAAGTTGAAGAGAGACAATTTGTAGGAGTTCTGCTTCCACGTTGCGGGGCCAATTCCCTTAGGTCGTTTGCTCCCAGTTGGCGCTGACAAAGCTGCTGAGTCACGTGCAAATGTGTTTACGGGGAGTTGGGAGTTGGAAGCGAGGTTACGCACCTACCTTAGGTTGTACCTTGAGGGTTGAACAATATTTCTTTGGCTAGCATTTTGACATATAGCATTTTGATATATAGCCTTCGCATCTGTATTTATACTGCTATAGGTGCCCTCTCTCATGAAGACCATGAAGACGCAGTCTTGATTGAAGGCATTTTGCTCCACAGATCTCATGTTGATCATGATCACGGCGGCTGCAATTGGAAGCCTACAGGCTACTACTTACTATATCACTATATTTAGACTGAGGTTGGCAAACAGCATGCCTATGCAGGCAGTAATCCAGCAGTACGCGTATGTCCTGGCAGTCCTGCATTCTGACTCTGTGGAAGGAAGGTCTGAGAGATTAGATCATGGAGAAATAATGTAATTAGCTACTCGCTTTCTTATGGTCGAGTTGGAGGAATGACTGGACTGGCAATATACATAGAAACGAAACTTTAAGAGAGTGTCCCATTCTCCCATTCTCCCTCCCATGCTTTTCATACTTACAGTGCTACTTACCTTCCCGTCTCATCCGCCATCCCGGAATCAGGGTTAGTTATTATTCCGAGCGAATCCCCCAATAAGTGAGACTTGAAACACACCTGGCCTGCTCATACTCCCTCGCTCTTATGTTTCGTTTCCTCACGACTGCATCGAACACGACGAAACCAACAGATAGGGATCTCCTGTTGTACAAATAATCGAGGAATAGTGATGTGGCCGTAGCATTCATCATGTTTGCTGGAAGTCGCGGCATCCTCTAATCCCTAATGGCATCAATCATCACCAATCTTAAGCCGGCGTCAGCAGAGCCATTCCATTGACGATGGATGCCTCTATGGCTTTAACGTCTGCGTCTGCGTCTGTGTCTGCATCAGATGAGAAGACGCGCTTGGAGAAGATCGCGCCAGCCGAACCTGCTTTCAGAAATCTTCCTGATGAGATAATCGAACTGTACGTTTGATCTACAGAAACTCGAAACCGGCGCATCCGCTCACATTGTTGTAGTATCCTCATAACCTGCGATCCAAATACCTTTGCCTCCCTAGTTTTGCTCAATCGAAATTGGAGGAGAATTTCCCAGCAAGCCCAGCTCTACGCCCAGCAGCTGTCTCGATGCCGATCGTACGCTGCAAGCCATCCGGCCATTGCATTACCAGTGACGGATGAGCAGCTTTCAAAACTTCGAAAAGAGTTCGCCCATGAGGTGAAGCGTAACCTCTACGAAGCATATCTACGACCGCAAGAAACATTGATAAAGTTGGTTTCGACGTCTATAAGCTCTTCCGCTGCATTTCCTGGCGGCGAAGCCTTCCATTTTGCCTTCTCTGCGAATGGCCAATATGTCCTTGCGTACAGCACCTCGAGAATTCATGTCCTTCACTTCGCGGATTTGGAATTGACTGTCGAACGCGAATTGAAAATCTTGCGACGTCCGGCGTCTGTAGCGATACTTGACGACGGTTCTATATTGGCAGTGTTATCTACGGATCATCAGGTTGATCTCTACGACCTGAGTGACGGGAAGCCTAAACATATCCGGGCTATTGCACTGGATCACCCTCCTCGAACAATTTCATTGTCTCCTGCCGGATCAGTGCTGGCTGCGGCATATGATGGCGGCATCGAAGTGTATTCTCTTGCTGCTACGGCTCTGGCTACAGATAAACGAGGTGTGAAGTCTGATGCTGCAGATTCCCTTTCGTTTTCTAAAGATGGGACGCAACTGTTGGGTACCACTCTCAACTCAAAGAATCCCAGCACTGTCATATTGACGGCGCCGTACTTCAATCCTGGCGAGCATTCTCCCGAGGATAGCATCAGTCAACTCTGGACCACGTCAATTCTATTTCCTAACAGCAGCCGCGACTGCAGTCATGCAGTCCTTTTGCCAAGTTCCACTGATTACGAGGTAAACTGGACCTTTACTTATGACCGAGTCTTTGAAACCTTCCGAGCCGTCCGCATAGATGATCTCCGCAACGGGACAACATACTTCACTGGCCCCGTGGCAGATATGTTGTCATCATCAAAATTACTTCCCAGTACTCTGCCAGCAACAACCGGCTCAGGAGACTTGGTTGCTGCTGGCTTTCAGGGCAAAGAAATATGGTGTTATGGTGTACCTGAAGACCTCAATGCTCCCCCTGAGGTAACGCAGAGTTCTTTTGGGGTGACAGCGGCGGATTCAAGCGTCTCAACACCCTCACTTACCCGCAAGGATAGTTTTCCTGGACCTGGATTGCGCGGAGCTCATACGTGGCCAAAGGAGTCCAAGGAAAGTAGAATACCACAATGGCAAATTCTCTGTGACAAGTCTCGGAATGCCTTCATCGAAGGACGTCAAGTTAGTGGACTTGAGGGTATTACCGCCCTGAAATGGGCGACAACATCACTGCAATCTTCTAGGGAACGTCTTATCGCGGCTGCGCCTGGAGGAGTGGGTATAGCTCTTGGACAATCCTTTGAAATGGATGAAGATGGTATGGCGCCTATGGACGGAGGTAGGCTCTTACTTCTGGACTTTAGTTATTCTATTACGAACGGTCAGAAGCGCACCATAACAATTGAAGTGGGAGAGAAAGAGCCGGAAGTATTGGAGGAAGAGCGGAGAGACCTTGAGACAGAGGTTGCGCTAGTTCGAAGGAGAACGGTAGCACAAAACAGAGGACATCGGCAAGCTGTTCTTCGATCTGCTACCATTGCCGCACATTCTGGCCATGGCCATTCCACCAGAACAGTTGCTGAAGTCGCGCCAGCTCTACCAAGAATACCATCTACCAGAAAATTTCCCTTATCTCCTACAGAAGAGAGATCCGAAACAGCATCGATGGCATCTGTTGATGAGCAAGAAGCGCTCGATGCACCATACGCACACGGTGCACCTCGGTCTGGCACTACCTTGCGTCGAGCTGCAACTGCAGCCGCCCTAAACCGAGTGCTGCATCCGCCCAGAGTAGCGCCGCAAGAACCTCCACGTATGCGACCCGCTGATGGCCGCAACGAATTGCCTCATGAAAGTGATGCTGATAACTGGGTTCCTCCACCGCCACCGTACAGCAGAGAGCCCATTCCGCCGCTACCCGATCACTTGAGGAATGCTATCCCAGCCGGTATTATGGCGGCGCCGGGCACTCTGCACCGGTCCAGTACTCAAAGGAGCGCTGGATCAACGGATTCAGATATATTATCTAGCTTGCACAGATCTAGGACCACATACGCTGCCATTGGAAGATCGCCTCCTCTGTCGCCTCCTGCCACGATACCTCGACGGGCAAGTGTCTCATCCGCCGTCAGCGCCTCTAGCGATCCAGGTCGCGAGACTGCAACGTCAAACGCCGCAGGAAGCAATGATGATTTTGACGATCTATATGACGTATCCCCTCAGAGAACGCCAGAGCCCGTGGTAGCAGTGCCATTCGTGCCATCTCCAGTCAACCATACACCGCAGCGACCGCTTGGCCAATCGGCGCCAGCCCCAGAAACTGTCCCAGAAATTCCTGTTAGGAACATAACTACTGCTGAACTAGTGTCTCCGGTTCCTCGTCATGCTGTTTTGAATAGGACAGTCCAGAATATTAATATCATAACGGAGCAATTGAATGCTGTCAGTGATAATGGCAGCACTGTCATCGAACAAGACATAAGGCCGCTCTCAACTGGTCCAACGATGTTGACTCAGTCGAGACTTGATGCAGCCATACCCGCTCGGCCGAACAATGATCACCATCTCACAGAACTTCCACCAGTAACACCATTAACTCCAATGGATCTTTTTGGATCTGCGCCCGATCGTGGTGCGTCATCACAAACGCCTAGTGATCCGGTACCAGTTACTCTAACACAATCTGCCGCCGAGGTAGCCTCTATCGATCTCAGTATGCCTAGTGCATCACAGTTAGCCAGGTTAAACAGCCGCGGCGGAATGTCAAACAGGAGGAGCTTGGTGGATCCGTCGAGACGATGTTCTACAGCATTTATGCAGTCACAAATCAATCCTGCGACATCCCATAATGAACCATCGGGACAGTATATACCGAATGACATTTCACACACCTTGCCAAACCATATTGACTTTGGCCCACCAAGGGCTGCTGTTGGTGCCTATAGCTCACCAACCCATGTCTCTCCTATCTATCCTTCTCCTCCAGCAATGCAGCATAACCTTGGCCGGCTTGTCACCCAGCATGACGGACCGCGATCATTTTCTGCCACCAGTCCTCGGCCTCGCATGTCACGATTGGAGACAATCCACAGCATCGGTTCGAATGCTGAGCCAACAGCCTATATAAGCAACACCACTAGAGCTATCCCAGTTGGCGTATCGCGTCAGACGAGCAGGGCAGAGCGCAGCGCAGCAATGAATATTCAGGAGGCGAAACGGAAAGGGTGGCGAGGCACGATGAAGAAGAAGAATAGGAAGAAAGATAGAGATGGAACGAGTAGTGCGGGGTGGACGGACGTTTCGAAGGATTCGGTCTATAATAGCATCAGGCAGAAGAGGAAGGACAGAGGTAGGAAATGTGCCATCATGTAATGTTTCTTGAGAAAGCAAGCAGATGGGGAGACATTTGTTTTCATTTTGGATATGGTTTAAAGCTCCGACGCTGAGTTGGAGAGGCGGATACCCCTGGAGACTATCTATCGTTCAATAAATCTATCTTTTGTCTGGTATGGCGCTTTATAAGATATTATAGGTCCATGCAAGCTTTATCATCATTTGTGAAGCTCTCTGAGCGCGTTCGTCGAAGACCTCCCAGCCTCCAACCACACAAAAAACGCCCAATCGCCTCATCATCGCACTTCCTTTCCCATAAGTAAATGATAAATGCCATAGAAGAAACAGCTCTGACGTCCAAATTACCATGGCTCCCTCCTCGTCCCATCTCTGCTCAGAGGATGAAGAAGACTCTGGAGCCCCTGAACCCTCAGCCAATAAGCGCCCTTCGGCCAATTAAAATTAAGCGACGCGAAGTCTGTCGCCATCTAATCTCGTTTGCGCAAACTCCGGCAGAAGACATTGGGAGCCGGAGAGAGGACGAGAGGGCCAAAGGGAAGTCGCGATTGATTGGATGGCAGGAGGTGGGGAGGGTCGGGGCTCTGCTAGTGAAACTGCTACTGCTTGAACTGCTTGGGACCAGTTGGTGGGTGGTGGTGCTGTGTGCGTAATCTACCACATATAGGCATTTATGGATAGCTCTTTATGACGTGTATTTATGGGCATTTATGATCGTTATAACGGGCGTGCAGCTTTCGATGATGGGGTTTTTGTGGGCAGGGAGGACTGTATGCATTGATAGAGGAAGAAGGGTCGGATATGTAGGACAGGTGGGTTTGAGATCTTTTATAGTGGAGGCCTGGAGGGAGAGAGCCTGTATGGTGAATTTCTAGAGCTTGTTTATTTTGTTGCTTGTTCTGTTCTTGTTATTGAGGTTGTTGCTTTTCTCTCTTTTCCTGTCCTTCCCGCCGTCGTCGGCGTTTACGAAGATTATTATCACTGATTGACTCGGATTTTGATCCTATTTACACTCTTTTACAACTCTGAGATCAGTATCTACTGCATTCACTCGTTTGTGCCTGGACATTTTGGACAGAACGACGGTCTCTACAGATATTTCCTACGACAACAACCAGGCGAAACAGCAACAAGGCGAAGCTCCAGAGCATCGATCTCGATCTTCAACATCCACCTTGACGAAATAAAAGTGCGAATTCTCCAATCTGCAATCTGGAAGAACAACAGCGGGATTTGCTTACTTGCGGACCTACCTCCTCACTGTTGCGGACCATTGAGCGCCGGGTTCTCTCACATGGCTCGCCCACCCCGCCATCCGCGAGCACATCGCCCATCTCCGCTCCAAGAGGTCCACCTCGCGCGTCCCCTCAGCACACAACCCGACGACATGGCGATGCCTGACGCGATGTTCTGGAAGCGGTTTTCGGCAGCGGTGCTTGCGTCGGAGCGGGACGAGGAGAAGGGGTTGCACAAGGAGGCGGCGAAGCGTCCTGCGAGTTTGACGAGGAGTGCGAGTGCGAGTGCGAGGGCTAGGAGGTTTGTAGGTCCCGGTTGGGGAGAAGTAATGGGGAGGGGCTGATTAGATGTTGCAGGGACGATTGGTTGCTGAAGCAGCAGAGGAAGAAGAGGAGATGTCGCGTTGTTGCTTGGAGTGTTGCGCTGTCCATTGGGCTTGCTGTTACGGCTATTGCTGTTGTGGCGTGGTATTATACCAAAGGCCCTGGGAAGGCGAACAAGGAAACGATGAAGGATACTTCGACTTGAAGAACATTGATGAGGAATTTGTGTGGGCTATGGCGTTATGTGTACGGGATGGACGGATATGGATGGAGTTTGATGGTGATATGAGATGGCGTTTGGATAGGTGTATGAGAAATGGACGATGGAACGACAACATACATGATATCATGGGATTGGAAGAAGGATTGGATTTCCATGACGGGGTATAGAGAGAATCTTGGAACAGGACTCAACTTTGTCACTTGGATGCTGGAGAATCAAAAAGGAGGTGGCACATATTGTACTTATGTATATGTATTGTACAGAATCAGCAACACCGAAGCACACAATCATCATGATTGATATCTCGTATTGTAAATTCGATACACGAATCTTCAGCCTCATAGTACAGATTTCGCAGTCGGTCATCAATTTAAAGTAACGATGGCTACGGATAAGCGCCTCGTATTCCCGACAATCCATCCCGATTCTCGCGGCGTCGTCGATCCAATCTCAGTTTCAGCCCAACTTCCGCGAAACCTCCCGATCCAAGAACACCCGAATTCACAGTCTGTTTACTTGCACAATATTTAATTTTAAGCACGTGTATCATGTCCAGGACTCCGGTGGAGTCTAAAGATACGGATAAGAAGAACTGTAGGATAACGAGGTCTCATCACCTTCCTCAGGGCTCAGCACGTTTTCCTTTTAACGATTGTGGCGTCTAATATCGCTGGCACAGCTCTCCCAGCCCTTCCGCCAACACTACGGCTGAGTGCGTCTGCACGTCCTTTGATGTCGTTTTGGGATCATCTTGCTCTGTTTTCGGATGAGGCTTGTTCAGCTGATAAGCGGTAGAAGGCGTTGTGTGTATGTACGCATTTTCAGCTTCAGGCTTGGAGACGCTGTATCAGATCTGACTGTGCTGTGCAGTCAGTGGCTTGATGCAGGGCGAGTGAGGTTGTGAACCCCCCCTCCGCCATTTCGCTGGGAGAGCGGAAAATAAAGATTATATTATTTAGAGTACCTAGAGACGTTTAGTATACCTAAAGTTAAATAGCACTTGCAGTATATGGAACGTTCTTGACAGTCTACATAATCGCATCTTTAAATAGAAACGTATCCTACGTACAGTGAACCCCCAGTTATATCGATCGCTAGAAGCTCAGCCACCATCACGGTATACTACCTAGATTTATCCTATTACATACCTAGGTACAGTGTGTGGTAGCAAAAGTTCGGCGCTGAAATCGGGTTTACAGGCTGGCTGGAAATTAAGATGGTACAGCTCTGGCCAGATTTCGCCCAATCATGGCTGTCCGACTGATGGATTATTGGGTAAGACCGTGTGGTTCAATAAATTGGTGAAGAACTCAGCAGAAGAAGGGCTTGGCTGGCATTATTAGAGATGATATGGCTGCAAGCTATGCCCTATGGCTGCATGAGGGATTTGACGACAATAATAATGACGGGAGGCATGGTGAGGAGGGAGGTTGGTCTTCTTGAAGTTGTGTACTATGTGCATACAGTACTCTTTCGAACCAGATATAGACATTACAAAGTCGCGATTTATGAAGAGGCTGAGCAATTGAAAGGGATTAAAAGGGATTAAAAGGGATTAAAAGGGATTAAAAGAGATTAAAAGAGATTAAAAGGAGTTAATACTCTAGCCCTCATAAACTAGCAAAAGAACCATTTCTAGCCATTCCACTTACTTACCCCTTTTGGGTTCACAGTGGTCAACAACGAGATTGCCATGCCATGCCATGCCACGACATTATTGCCGCATGTGTCTCAGGCTCTCAGGCTCTCAGGCTCTCAGGCTCTCAGCGTCCGCTTCCGCATCCCATGAACGACTGCGGAACAATGCTAATCCGTCCACAGCTCCCTCCGTACTCCCCAATGGCCGGCTCTGGCTCTGGCGCTCGGACTCTAGCGAGGCTGGTTGCTGGTTGTTGCCTCAACGAGAGCTGTCAAGGCCCAAGGGAAGGGAGAGCTCGACGTAATAATAAATATCGTCCCCCTCTCCTGAACAGCTCTTACATCTGACCTCTCGTACATTCCATCCTGCACTGCATTTCCCGTCTCATTGTATCCTCAGCCTCATCCTGCATTCTCCAACGAGAAGAATCCCGAGTTATCTATACAGGTAAGCTGATCCTGAAGCTCAAATGACAGCTTCACTCTAGTTGCTCCTTCCCAAGCTGGCCATTTGACGTCAGCCTCCTGAGGACAGTCCATTCGCTGACACAACAACCCTCTTGCTGCTATATAGACAACATTCTCCCAACTCCCGATCATCAGATACAGACATAGACGAAGACTTCGCTCCCCATAACAACTTCTTCGTCCTGCCCTTCAATACAGCACAAGATGGCCGAGAGACTTAAGAGCCCGCTGCCCACTCATCTCAATCCATCATCGGCGTTGAGCACTGATGCGTCGGAGTTTCAAAGGCACCATGGAAAGTCTCAATCACACGTTGTAAGTGATATCTCGGCTGCTTTTTTCCCCCAATCGACAGGTGGCATTGGCTTGAGGGGAATGTCTATCTACACGTCAACTGCCCTTAACCCGCAAGGCTCGAAGCCTTTCTTTGAGGCAGCGACGTCTAACTGGCGGAGCCGTTGACGTGGGAATCAAGTGATTTTCCGCACATGAGACGCTGCTTTGCTGAAGAAACTCCTATACTTGTGACGACAATGGATCTTTTGTCTCTCAGCCGCAGCATTGCGCTCACCAGGCTGGCATGGCTTTGAATGACAGCGATGTTGCTGGAATGCATCAAATATCATCCTCCGAAATCTCATAAACGACCAAATATGCTTTCGACAGGATCGGTGCCCCTTTGATTTACCATTACGATGTCCGAAAACTACGATGCCTAAATTGGACTCCAAGGGCGTGATAGCCGATCCGACAACAGCATTTCGATCCTGTTGAAGGCAGAACCATAACTTGCTGTATATCGTCATTCTGGAAACACATTTCGGTGATGGAGACCAAAACATAGCATATTCAGTTCGAGAGCTGAGAAGTCTCATGGCGTAATTTGTCAAAGACACATACTCTCCAGAAAGTTCTGGGGTTGAGCCACCATTGGAAGTCACTCCTATGTTACTCTCTAAGCAGTCATTCTCCAGTCATATCCCCACTTCGATATTATAAGAATGGAGCTGCTTGCTATCTTTCAAAAATACAAATATTTCGACTCTCACACGAAGAAATGGCTGCACAAATACTGACCGAGATCCCAAACAGGCATTCGAGAATACCTCTACATCCATTGCTGCAAGCCAGATGCGCAATGCTCTCAACAAGCTCTCAGATACCGTTGCAGACCCACAAGAGAAGAAGGTTAGGTCTAATCACGGCAACTCTGTCATCCTTCAGCCGCTAATTTTTACCAGCTCTTCGAGACTGAGATGGACAATTTCTTTGCGCTCTTCCGCAGGTACTTGAATGACAAGGCGAAGGGTAGCCAACTTGAATGGGAGCGCATTGCACCGCCGGCAGAGGGCCAAGTCGTTGACTATAGCGAACTTGCAACCACAGAGTCTGTCTCTTTCTTAAGCAAGCTCGCTGTATTGAAGCTTAATGGTGGGCTCGGAACATCTATGGGCTGTGTTGGTCCTAAGTCAGTTATTGAGGTCCGTGAAGGCATGTCCTTCCTCGATCTGTCCGTCCGTCAGATCGAGTACCTCAACCGCACTTATAATGTCAATGTGCCATTTGTCCTCATGAACTCGTTCAACACCGATACCGATACCGAGAACATCATCAAGAAGTATGAAGGCCACAGCATTGATATCATGACCTTCAACCAATCCAGATACCCAAGGGTGTTGAAGGATTCGTTGCTTCCAGCCCCGAAGTCGTTTGATTCAGCCATCACTGACTGGTATCCTCCCGGACACGGAGATGTGTTCGAGTCTCTCTACAACTCTGGCATCCTTGACAAGTTGCTCGAGCGTGGCGTTGAGATTATCTTCCTCTCCAATGTTGATAACCTGGGTGCCGTCGTCGATCTTCGCATCCTCCAGCACATGGTTGAGACAAAGGCGGAATATATCATGGAGCTCACCGATAAGACCAAGGCTGATGTTAAGGGTGGTACCATCATCGACTATGATGGCTCGGTCCGTCTTCTTGAAATCGCACAGGTTCCAAAGGAGCACGTTAATGAGTTCAAATCGATCAAGAAGTTCAAGTACTTCAACACCAACAATATCTGGCTTAACCTGAGGGCCGTTAAGCGCGTTGTCATGAACAATGAGCTCGAGATGGAGATCATTCCAAACGCAAAGTCTATCCCAGCAGATAAGAAGGGCGACTCGGACATCTCGATCGTCCAACTTGAGACGGCCGTGGGTGCCGCCATTCGTCACTTCAAGAACGCCCATGGTGTCAACGTTCCTCGCCGCCGCTTCTTGCCCGTCAAGACCTGCTCGGATCTATTGCTGGTCAAGTCCGATCTCTACTCGCTCAAACACGGTCAACTGCAGATCGACCCCAACCGTTTCGGTCCAGCACCGCTCATCAAGCTCGGAAATGACTTCAAGAAGGTCTCGGACTTCCAGACGCGCATCCCTAGCATTCCGAAGATCCTTGAGCTCGACCATCTCACAATCACTGGCGCGGTTAATCTCGGCAGAGGCATCACCCTCAAGGGCACGGTCATTATTGTGGCAACAGAGGGCAGCACCATCGATATCCCACCGGGATCGATCCTGGAAAACGTGGTTGTTCAGGGCTCGCTGAGACTGCTCGAGCATTAGACGCTACCTAGGCAAGGACGAGCGACGGCGACGGCGACGGTGGAAGTTGTAATTGATACCGATGAGCGTCTAATTATCGACGCTTTTGCACTTGGGACGATAATTTGGATTTTGTTCCTATGCTGTTTTGAGCATGTGGAATTTGCGATGGAAAAGGATGCTGGTGGGGAATATAAATTATGCTGGATTGGACTGATCCTGTTCAAATCATTGGAGAGTATAACAGCAGGCACATATCATGGAAACGCGATTATATTCTATGCAGCCATTCTTGCTTCGCGTGATATTGGGTATCTTCATGTCTTGCGTCCTTCTGTGGCTTTTCATACGTGATGATCAAACTGACTCTTGAGGATATGTTTACCATTTTGCATTCTTCATTTGCTTTGGCAACTGAGCCGCAGTCTAGAGGACATATGTAAGCTTAAGAGAACGCGCCAAGGGTATCCTTATTTCATCCAATATGCAATCAGCTCAGTTCGATTTCCCAGCGTCACGTCGTCACAGTCATATATATGTAGTAGTGTCTTTCCCCTCCCTTCGTCTCCTCCCTTTGTTATATATCCATTCACGGTATTACCCAAGAGAGCTGGAATCGGGCTCAACCAAGAGCTCGGATCCGTTCGACTCATCGCTTCATCGAGCCAAAGCGCGAGATACTCTTCGTTTCGGACGGGAGGGCTTTGGCGAATCGATCGCGCTCTGCAAGATGTGTCAGTAACCAGCCTTTCCCCACGACGCGCAAAGATCCCACATACCGTCCTCGGAATCGAACGAGATCACAATGTCATCACGCTCCGCGGCATATTCAAGCAGCTCCGTACACACGAACGCCGCCTCCCTGGCACCCCGACCCCCGCCAGCCTCCCCCTTCCCGACATCCCCTTCCCCATTGGTCCTCGGCAAGGCAAACTTCGCATCCGCGAGCCGAACGCCAAACCTCCCATTCTTCGCCACCGTCTCAAACGCATCCACCGCCCTGATGCCGAAATTCATGCACTCCCCGTGCGCGAACCCCTCGAAGAAGGCCGCGATCTGGCTCGCGCCGTCGTTCTGCAGGACCTGGATGCGCGCGTTCGCCGCCTCCCACTTCTTGTGCAGCGGCACGACGCTCCGGCGGCGCGCGATGGAGAAGGCAGCCGCCGTGCCGTCGAACAGCACCCGGCACCCCGTGAGCGCGCGCTGGAACTCGTGCAGGTCGGCGAGGGTGCCGAAGTGGTAGGTCCGGATGGTGGGGAGCTTGCACGTCAGCCCGAGGAGCTGGGAGAGGCCGTGCCGCGTGTCCGGCGGCGTCTTGGACTCTGGACAGGAGATTGTGAGGTCGTGCTGGGGCGGGCGCAGGATGCTGAGGGAGGGGCTGCCGGGGCGGGTGGAGAGGCGGAGTTTGAGCGAGCCGGGGGAGATGATGAGACGGTCGGTGACACGGTCGTTGTTCTGAGATTCGGCGATGATTCGGTAGTGCGGCGCCGTCTGCACTGCGCGAGGGCTGAGGTCGGTGCCGCTGTTGTGGATGATTACGTGCAGTGTCTGCCACTGGAACGAATCGAGGATTGTGCGGGTTGAAGCGACGTCGGCGTCCGAGGCGCCTGTGACGGAGAATTTTTTGAGAGGCAGGACGGCAATGGTGGATTCATTTGGGCGCTGCTCGCCGATGAGGCAGTTGTGGAAGAGCCGGCGGTCTTGGTTTGTTTCGAATGTTAGAGCGAGGGTCACGGGGGAGACGTCATCGAGATAGAGGAAGAGGGAGGATCCGTAGTCGAGACGCATGTATTCGAAGCGGATGGGGCGGTTGGTGGGGAGATCGTGACTGAGACCGCATAACGATCTCGTGTTGGGGCCTGTTATCAAGGCGATGCGGAGTCCACGGTGACGTGTGTGTGAGCCAGTCCGAGATGATTCTACGATTACCTTTTCGAATACTCTAACTTTGCAGTGCAAGACTTCGCCCTTAGGAAATGCCCTGTTCAATGGGTCCTTGGGCATGTACTCGACGGATCGGACAGTTGTTTCCATGATGAGGCCTTCATCGTCACGAGCTCGGAAGTTCCGCTGAACCATGCTTGTATACTCGTACATATTGTAGAGAGATGCAATATCACCGGGAGGGAATACGATGCGGGCCTTGAAGCCTTGACGAAGGTTTACATCCATGAAGTCCCTTCTGATATCCCATTTCACATCATGCCATGATGGATTGTGACCCTGTTTTGACTGGATGCGAACGGCCAGCACGCCGTCCTGAGTGGATATCACTATAGAAATAACATTTTCGGTGCGTTCACGCTGACGAGAAAGAATGCAAGGTAAGCGATATCCTTGAGGATCATTTCCGTCTCGGTTCAAGAAGACGCCAACGTGAATGCGATTATAGACGAAACTGTCATTCGTGTCTCCCAAAGGAAGCGCATCCGATAAAGTAATGCTCTCGGGACCACCTGAAGTCAATATGGAAGACGAGTCTACTCCTGAAAAAAGATTTTGCATTTGAGGCTCCGACCAGGGATATGGAACCCAAATAGCAGTATTGAGGCCTTGCGTAAGAATGGCGTCTTTTGCTTGCGGAGGCATTACATTATTCTTCTCCATAGACGCAACTAGTTTTCGTAGATTCGCGTATAAAGCCCGATGTAGCCCCAAGAGCGTGGCGAAATCTTCCTCTCCGTTGGCACGAGATGTCTTTTCAAGAGCATACAGCTCCTCGGGCGACCTGCTCCCGATCTGAGAGCGTTGTGGCAGCACTTCATCAAGAATCCACAGGCACTTCGCCAGATCTGCGATACCCTGAGACTGTAGGACATCGAGACCTTCGGAATTTGACGCGCGACGTTTGACAACATGCTCAATGGCTGTTCTGCCTCGTAAGAACCACCAAGACGCAGCTCTTAATAGGGATTCGAACGAAGATGAGGACAGCGGCATCACTGATTCGGCTGACAGGTGAAAGAGCTTGTAGTAATGCCGGACACGAGTGGAGAAGTCATCCATTATCTCATTGCTTACAGGTAGCACAGCGTGGTTGACACCTGTCGCTGGCGATATTAAGGGAGTATCAGATTGGCTTGCTGAGGTATCTCGCCTTGGTCGATCTGTGGGCACTGCTCCTGGAGCACTGTTACCTGCAAAGTGGCCAGGAGATGGTAGACCTGACCGAATATCTGTCTCAATGGTCTTGAGATGGCCATTATGGGGATCAGCAAGGTGAGAAGATAACAAATCCAACGAGTTGTTGCCGATCTGAGAAGCTCTGTGGTCTGCGATGAGAGCTTGGCCTTCCGAGATCTCCATCTGCTTTTGCATTCTTGCCACCAGAGATCCGTAGTTGGTATCCGAGGCTGTATTCGGCGGTGCTTTGTAACTGTTGGGACCACCATCCTTTCTGGATGCAGCAGACGGCGCTGTTGTGGAAGGGCCTGTCAACGAAGATTGGCCGCTAGGCATTCTACTACCAGGCTGAGGTCTTACAGGTAGGTTTAGCCTTTCGTGACCGACCGGTCCGTCATTGTGTGCGGCGGGCTGATAGCTTGGCTGCAACTGAGACGAAGAAGCTTGAGGATACGTCTGTGCTCGCTTTCTCGACGCTGATATATGGACAGGAGGCGCTTCCGCCTCATCCCCTCCTTCTCCTATTATTTCAGGTTTCACATCTGCGAAGCGAACCATGAGTCCTTTCTTGTTCTTGTTCGGTCTGGGAAACACTGAAGTGGCAGAGCGGCTTCTATTTGAATCTCTTGAATATATAACGTCGGAAGCTGTGGGCCATCGGCGAGCGGAGAGTGTGTCGAGCTTTGCCAGCTTCGGCGGAGCATTGAGATTCGGGTCGGACCCAGTCATGTATAGCTTGTCGGAAGGGTGGTGCAGAAAGGCAGCAATATCATCGGCTTTGTTGTCCCTCTTATCCTTTTCCTTGCCGAATAGCTTGCCAATGAGCCGCGCTGCGCCCAACTGCTTTGAGCTGTCATGGCCTCTTTGTTCATCCATGACGAAGCTCCGTGTCGAGAAAGCTGCAGCCGGACATGATGGTTAGCAAGGTCTGATGACATTAAGTGAGGTACATGAGTACAGGAGCACAGACAATGAGCATTTGAATTCCCGTCAACTCAAGGAAAAGGGCTGATAGCAAGAAAGAAAGACATACCTGCTCCCCATATGACAGTTGGGGAGGTTCAGGGGTCGCGTGCCTCATCTATACGGGAGGGAGCGAGGAACGAGGCGTACAGATCAGGGCTCTCAGAACGATCCAATGGAGTAAAGAATGTCAATCACTGGTAAGAATGAATGTGCATAGTATAGTTCGTCGCAAGCTGTGACAGGGCGTTTTGAGGTGCAAAGGATAGAGAATAGAGAATAGAGAATGGAGAATATAGTTTGTGAGCGAGTTTGTGAGTTTGATGTGATGTTCTTGCAGGTATTATCCCCGACATCTCATCTGACACATTGATGTCCCTAGATTGAGCATGAGCATGAGCATGCGGGCGTTGAAGCTTCACCCCACCTCGACATGATATGATACGGGAAGTCTATCTAAATATAGCATAGCATAGCATAGGTATGTATGTACTTTAGATGGGGTCAAACCATAACTATCTCTATTCATCTGCTTCGTTGCCATGTAATAAGATAGGTGCCTATGCATCCACTCCATTCTCAGCCTTAGGTTTCAACAGAAGATCGCTTCTACGTCAAACGACTGACGTTGAATAATCTGCATAGCTGAAGCCTGAAGCCTGAAGCCTGAAGCCTGAAGCCTTAAGAATAATGGTACGAAGTATCGGTAGAGTGGCTAGCCCCAAGAGTCCCTATACGACGCGACGGACCAGCCACTAACGAACTGAAACAATGGTCGTTAATATTGGGAAACGCATTGAACCTCACTACTTACATACATACATACATACATACATACACCTCCTACCTACCCATAGTACTAGCGTACTGTAACTTCGTAACTTACTACCTACTTAGGTACTGTACCTACGAGGGGACCTATATACGAAGTACGGACCGTACCTACCTGTATTCCAGAGTTCCCCAAGACACACAGCCACACTGCTCTATTTGTATCTCCTTCGATCAACATATTCCTCAACTTCCAACCTCCAACCTCCAAGTCACAACCCTTAGACTTCAGCCCCGGCATTCTCGACCGACCGCAAACACCAGTCCACCACTGTTTGCTGTTTCGGACTCTTGCAAAGCGTATTCCCTCTCCAACGTCACTTCTCATCGACTCCTCAATCCCTTCAATCCCGCCATATCTGCTCGTCTTTCGAGGTCGAACGACGCACGAGAACCATACATGACGTCAAACTGCCCCTGATCTGGCCTCGACAGAGTTTTGCCGCTGTGTGCATGCTCGCCAGTGTTGGCCTTCCGCCATCGCGGTGGGATTGTGCCTTTCGCAGGCGATTTGGCCGGAAGTCCCGTCCCGGACCAGCTCGCTCTACAAGGAAGGGGACCAAGCCCACGAATCGGGGCGGCGGCCATCAAGACGATCCCATGTCCATGGGACTGTGCCCAACGACAAGCCCAAATCCCCGAGAATCATCAAGCCATAGCAGCGATGCCCACGGCTCTCAAGCGGATGCAATAGCGAATATGTCAGAGGAAGCGTCCAGTGCTCGTCTGGAGGCCGACGACCTCGGATACAATGACGTGGAAGAGGTCCAGCCAGGACATTCGAGGAGGTCCGCTGCTTCCATACACACAAAATCTCAACATGCCAAGACGAAAGCTTCAACTGTGACTCGCAAACTTTCGAAAAGGCGTTGGAGTCTGTTATATGGATTTGGATTGCTCGCCATGAGCCTCTTCGTCAACCCTGCTCAAGCTGTCATGGTCCAGTTTCAAAACTGCCTCCCCGAGTCCTACCAGAACAATGTTCCAACCGCACTGCAATTCTCGCCTCTTTTTGTGGATGCTTCTTTCGATACGACAGGCGAAATGCACAATCTACATATTACAGTGTATGGAAATGTTACGGGAACATACAGGAATGTGACGCTTCCACCATCGAATGACCCCGCTTGGACAAATCCAGAAATCACAGATGGGAAAATCGAGAATCTTCCTTACCCGGGCACCAAATATACCACCCTGTTCAACAAGATAAACGTGTTGACATATGAGCCTTGGAGCCAAAATGTCAATTTCTGTGATCAGCTTGTGAATGGAACCTGTCCGCTGGCTCCATCGTTCTCTGCAAAAATGTAAGCATATCTTGTCATGAGCTCATCATTTACATTTCAGACTTGACATTTACTAATGAATTTATTATAGGAGCGATCCAACCAGCTTTCCATCGTTCTCCATGTCGAACAACATGAACTCAACTTACGCTTTTACGTCTATGACTGCCACATTTCTCATCATAGATGGCGATGACCGTGTTCCTCCGACCAATTTAGGGTGCATATCCGCAGAAGTCACACCGGATCTGGGCAGTACTCTGAGTGGTGTCTTGACCTTCATTCCGCTTGCCGTGCTTATATTAGTAGGCATAGCAACAGCGTTTGCAGGCATCTTAAGTCCTTGGGGAACGGCGAATCTTTTCAAATGGACAACGAACTACGGTCGAGACGCTGATCTCCTGAGACTGGTCACACCTGGTTTCGGAGACTGTCTTCAATACATTCAGTTCGTAGTCCTTACTGGAGGGCTCACTCTTAGCTATCCTGGCTTCTACCCGCCTATTGTCAGCAAATTTGCCTGGTCAACGCTCATGTTCAATGAGAGCTTTGTCACACAGGGAAGTGGCACCATCAGCCTTATTGACGGCTTATATATCACGAATGGGACCTATGGTCTTGAGGATCTAAGCCAGCTCGTTGGTATGACGGGAGTCAGTGACATATGGGCAGGAATGACTGTGTGGCTATTGGTGATCTTGGGTGCTATCACGATTAGTATCCAAGGCGGGTTCTTCTTCCAATGGGCTTTCCACAAGTTTTCTCAAATTCAAGAGGAAGATCTACGAGCGAAGAACATGCCATTCACGGTTGGTAATATCATACGCTTTGTGTTTAGTTACTTTCTGCTGCCGATCGTCTCGCTCTCCATGTTTCAGCTGGTTGTAGCCGGTAGTTCACCACCAGTCACTGTAGCCATGGCATCACTGCTGCTGGTGACACTTATTGCATTTTCTGGCTGGTTACTATATGTTCTTGCATACACGAGGCCTCGATCGTTTCTGTTCGACGATCTTCCCACGGTGCTTCTCTACGGATCCTTATACAATACGTACTCGGATGATGCAGCACCTTTTGCTCTTGTGCCAGTGTTGCTCACGTTCATCCGAGGTGTTGCTATCGGGGCCGTTCAGCCGTCTGGGATAGCACAGATTGTGTTACTGGCGATCTGCGAAGTAATTACAATACTGACTCTACACGCGTTTCGACCGTTTCACTCGCCAACATCGATGAATGCATATCACACATTCTTTGCCGCTGTTAGATTCTCCTCAATCCTCCTGATGGTTGCTTTTGCACCGTCTCTTGGAGTTAGTGACGGACCGAAAGCTTGGATTGGATACGCAATCCTCTTGCTGCACGCCATCGTATTGATCTTTGGCTTCTTACTCAATGCACTACAGACAATCGTCGAGGTAGTAGCACGGTTGGCAGGAGTTGGCGTCGATGATAACAAGGGCTTTGCTAAAGTCTTTGGTATGAGGCAACTGTCCCGCCGATTGCCACGTGGAACAGCCTCGAGACAGACTCAGTTTTCTCGCGCCGCAATGCTTGCGGATGGCAAGTCATCGCATGGCGGTATGAGAACCCAATCAGCAGGTAGTGGAAACATTCTTCTGGATAGTGCCAGGCCTATTGATAGGAACAGTAATGGGTCGATACTGCCGACAAAGCTTGATGTCAACACTACGTATACACCAACCACGACAGGAGAGGCTAGCGCATTCTCATTTGCTGGTGCAGAAACCCCGAATGATCGAGCTGGTCTTCTAAACCTTGCGACTGGAGAAGCACCACATCCTTATTATCGTCCGCCTCGGGCGCGTCGACCAACTGTGGAGGCATACAGTCCAGGTGCGAAAAGCCGTAGCTCTTGGGCCAGTGCGGATTGGGGAAACAGGAGATTAAGTCAGCCAGAATCCTCTATTGCGGGCGATGCGTTTGAAGGACCTTCCATCTCTGGTCGAGTTACTCCAGTGCCTTCATTTAGTACATCCCAGCATCCGGGTGGTGATATGGCTGCCTATGAGCATAGGAGGTCTAACACGGATTATACAACGAGGGAGGTTGATTTCTACTATGGTGTGAGAGGACCTGCATTGAATGCGAATGTGCCAAGTCGCAGACTTCGTACAGGGCCTGTTGATCCGACAAATCCGGTGACTGTTGCAAGCGGCTGGTTCAAGAATCTTTTGGGCGGCAAGACTAAGGAGAAAGGCAAGGGCTTCGAAGTGGTCAGAAGCGCTCGTATGCCTCCGAGTACGGATCCTAGGAACAGGTCGGGCATAGAAACTCCACCTGAAGGGATCCCCATTGCAGCAACTGGTGCGATTCGTCGTGATCTGGATGACGACGAACCAACGGCTGTCGGGCGAGTAAAGACCATTGAGCCAGGACCGAGAACGCCTATTTTGTCTAAGAATAGAGATGATGACAGCGATTCCTCTGACGACGAAGACGCCGAAGATGAATTTGAGATGACGCGGATATCCGACTTGCCTCCATCTCTACCGAGCGTAGACATGGGAAAGGGGCTTGGAATACCCAGTCGTCTGCCAAGCACGGCTAGTGCCAAGCCTCCGAAGGTTGACGATGAATCGCTTCCAATTCCTCGGAAGAGCTCCAGACGACTATCCCAAGGGCAAGAATCGAGGCCAGATACCTCTCCGCAACATGGGTTCGCCTCACCCTCATCTGCAACATCGCATCCAACGCAGAATAACGACTATTTCGGCCCCATTGCCTCGCGCGGCAGCGGCGCTGGTGCTTCAGAGGGTCCTTTAATATCCCTGAACGACGACGACCCTTCGCCTGCACTGAGTACAGAGTCACAGCACCCCCGCGTTCTATGAGACGCACCTTAATTTTTAATATCTTTTTTTGGACAGGAAAGGGCTTTGTATATGCGGATAAAAGTATTGAAACGAATTTCTTTGATGGGTAGTTTATGAAAACCTTGGGCGCACAAATGGCAAAATGGAATTGGAGTATGGAGAGATGAGGGTGCAGCAGTGCTTGTATATCTAAGGAACGACGAATAGAGGAGTTCTTCTCTGACGATTGGGGAATGGAGTGGATTAGGCAATACAGAAGAGTCCGATTGCTGCGGTTGCGGATATGAGAATGCAGGATCGGGAGGAGGGAGTGTACTCAGCTAGCTAACCTATGCGTATACGTTGGAGAAAGTATCTTAGCCATGCACATCGTTCCAGGGGACAACTGAATCAGAGCGGAGAACCGTCGTGAAATTTCAATATCCGACATCAAACAGTCCTAAGACTTAATAATAATGCGGGTTTCCTCGCGATGTTGGATGCGCACGAAGAAGGAAATAGATGGTATTGCAGGGGAGATGAATTGCTATACAGGGAGGGACAGACCGGGGGAGCAGGGCGCGATGCTACCCATATCGCAAATCGACGTCATCATAGGAGGTATGTATGGAGAACACGGCGTACCGAGTAGCAAAGACCAGGGGTGATTAGGTGGGTATTCCTCCACGCCCTGTCCTCGCTCAGCAGCGCCGCGAGGGTTCGAGGACTGAGCGGGGATTCGCGATGAGTTGCTTTGTTCGCCAACGGGTCGGGTCTAGATAATAACAATGGACTTGCTTTTGCTCAGCCGTTCCGGCCCTGACAAGACAAGAGTCGATGAAGTCGTGATTTGCCACCACGAATGACACGTTCGCGAGAAGGATAGCCTGTGCGCATGCGTGTTGTGGGGACTTCGACGGGCCATTTTGCCTCTCACGCCACGGGATGGCAATGCCATGGGATTTCGGTGGATTTGTGGAGGGATTGAGGGATTGAGGGATTGAGGCATAGGAAGAGGAGCTGGAGGATGGAGAGGAGTTGATAGATGATAGATAGGTAGTTAAGAAGCAACAGACTCATGGGAGATGATGAGGCATTGTAATAAATAAGCATACGAAAATGAGGCTTTTTTTTTTTGCCCCCTTCTTCAATATTCGTTGGTAAATGCGAGACGGGGCGGATTGCCAGCCAAGATGAAGCCTCAATTGCTCAATTGCTCAATTGATTGATTGACCCGCCACTTTCTCAGCTGTGAAGTGGCAATTTGCTTGGTGGCTTTGCGTCGTCTGTCTTTCGGTTGAATGCAAAGCGAAGTGCTGGTGTGGTTCACGGCTAGACTGGTAGAGTAGAGCAGACAGGTCCATGTCCATCTCCAGTGGATTATTTATTCGTTATTCAGGCTTTTAAGGATTGGCAGTGTGAAGTCTGGAGCCTCCTTATTATCCTCTGCTTACCTTGGTAGCTATGCTGGTTCTCCTCCTCGTCCTCCTCCTCGTCCTCGCCCTCGTCCTTTGCACATATATGTACATATGTACATCCAGACATAAATACGTATTCTCCTGTCAAACGTCATCTTCCCGGGAGATACCCCCCCCTGCCCTGTCCCGCTACAGTCCGTAAGTGCTGAGCCGGGACAAGCGTGATTCCCCTCTTCCCTCTTCGGCTCTGCGCTGCCCCACCTTGCTATTCCGTAGATCGATTGGCGACATAATACATTCCATTTCGTTATTCTCAACCTCATTTGGCCGATAAGATGAGATGAGATGACGGCCCATGAGCAGATGCTCCGAGGACTCAGGGACGAACCACCGAACGACCCTTCACCATCGCCCTAGACAGACCCTCCGGTGCTATTCTGGCAGATAGCTTCAGTCCAGCACAGGTACCAGAAAGGCTGGCAAAGAAGGACTTCCTACCTACTGATGCTGAGGTACATAACATATATATGTACGTAGAGCTGAAAGCTGCAAAGCTGCCACGGACCACGGATCAGCGACCACGGCCCCATTGGAGCTTTCACTGCGAACATCGCATGCATACCTAGGTACCTACCCACCTGTATGTATGTACAGTGCTACATACATGCATACATCCACTACTACTGACTGCACTGCTGTATGTACAGTGATGGGCCTGACGGCCAACGAACCAGCCCCCCTGCTAATCTGGCCTAAATCCTGGAACTTCCACCAGCTTTGCAAAGACGACCAACATTGCCACAACTGCGACTCAACGAACACAGTGCCGCCGTTGCTTGCATATAACGCAGTAGTTGGCAGGTGATAAGTCTGTGTCGTCAACCAAAAACCACCCCGTCAAGAAAGTTGGGAAGATTCATTTCTTCCCCTCCCTCTCCTTCATCTGCGCTTGCTGAGTGAAAGCTGAGCTTGGACTCGCTTCAATTGACGAAGCTCTGAGCGCTGCCAGCAAGCTTGATAGCTCGGCTTTATCGACAGCTTCTCTGAGCTCACAACGCAACCATGGCTACCGTTGCGCAAGAGGCAGAGCTCAAGCAGCAGGGCGCCTTCGAGGCCTCCCGCGACCCAATAAATCCTGTGTTGGCCGAGGACGCCGAGCGGAAAGCCCTCGTTGAGAGCAGGAAGGCCGGAGTACAGGCGTACATCTTTGATCCAGATGCCCCCGCAGAGCAAAAGGCCGCGCAGGCCAGATCTGTAAGTCCCCGCGCGCAATTTTGCGGGCGAGTTGATTTGTTAATTGTGACCTAGCATGTCCCAGACGACTTTCACCACATGCACAAGGCCGCGGGCGTTGCGATAGTGACGGATATCGACAGTGGCAAACCGGGAGCTTATGACCTGCCCGCACCGACGATAGCTGGTGCGCTGGAACCGGTCAAGGATAAGGAGGGCCAGTTAATAGCTGGGGAACAGGAGGGCGACAAGGAGAAGTGGATTGATCGCACTGGCTGGGCACCGAGGTTTGGCAAAGGCGAGGACGCGGAGAGTGTAGTGGGAGAATCGTTCCTCGACCATCAAACGTGGATGGAGGGACAGCTGCCAGACAAGTTCTTTGGGGGTAAGCTGTCAAACGTCTATGTGTGATGAACCTCACTGACTTGGGCGTGCAGACTGGTATCACAATACGGCAGTCATCATATTTGCGTGTCTTGCATCCTATTTTGTAGCAATGCTCGGAGGTGGCCTGGCCTGGGTTTTCTTGATCATGGCTGCCTGCGGAACATACTATCGCACATCTCTCCGCCGCGTACGAAGAAATTTCCGCGATGATGTGAATCGTGAGATGGCAAAAAATAGGATCGAGACGGATACCGAGAGCTTGGAGTGGATGAACAACTTCCTGGACAAGTTCTGGCCCATTTACGCTCCAGTTATTGCTGATACGGTTATCAACTCCGTTGATCAGGTTCTCAGCACGGCAACTCCGGCTTTCCTGGATAGCATGAGAATGCGCTTCTTTACACTGGGCTCGAAGCCACCACGGATGGAGCATGTGCGCAGTTATCCCAAGGCTGATGATGATACCGTGCTCATGGACTGGAGATTTAGTTTTACACCAAATGACACTGCGGATATGACTGCGAAGCAGATCAAGAATAAAATTAATCCCAAGGTCATTCTTGAGATCAGGGTTGGCAAGGCGATGGTCAGCAAGGCTATGGATGTTATTGTTGAGGATTTCGCCTTCTCTGGCATAATGAGAGTCAAGATGAAGCTTCAGATTCCTTTCCCGCATGTGGAGCGCATCGAGGTCTGCTTTCTTGAGAAGCCAGAGATCGATTATGTCTGCAAGCCTGTTGGTGGCGAATATCTTGGTTTCGATATCAACTTCATTCCCGGTCTGCAGAGCTTCATCCAGGAACAGATTCACTCAAATATTGGGCCGATTATGTACGCGCCGAACGTCTTCCCTATCGAGGTCGCTAAGATGCTTTCCGGCTCTCCTGTTGACCAGGCCATTGGTGTTGTGGCGGTCACCATTCATCGTGCCCAGGGACTGAAGAACACTGATAAGTTCTCCGGCACACCCGATCCATATGTTGGTATCTCTTTGAACCAGAGAGAAATTCTCGCACAGACCAAAATCATCAAGGAGAACGCCAATCCAGTCTGGAACGAGACGAGATACATCATTGTCACGTCTCTTCAGGATTCATTAACGCTACAGGTCTTCGATTATAATGAGATCCGTAAGGATAAGGAACTCGGAATTGCCACATTCCCTCTGGAGCGTCTTCGGGACATCCCAGAGCATGATAATGAGCAGCTCGAGGTCATCAGTAACGGCAAGCCACGTGGTATTCTCGCCGCAGACGTGCGCTTCTTCCCTGTCCTGGAGGGCGGCAAGACTGCGGAAGGCAAGCCGGAACCTCCACCAGAGTCGAATAGTGGCATTGCCCGTTTCACTGTTTCCCAGGCAAAGGATCTGGATGGTACCAAGAGTTTGATTGGCCAGCTAAGTCCTTACGCCGTTTTACTGCTCAATAACCAGGAGATCTTTGTCTCTAAGAAGCTCAAGCGCACCAACAATCCTATCTGGGATGCCTGCCATAAGGAAATTCTTATTACGGACAGAAAGACTGCCAAACTGGGCCTCGTTATCAAGGATGATCGAGGACTTCAGGGTGATCCTATACTTGGTACATATCAAATTAAGCTGGATGACATGCTCAGACTTATGGAGAAGGGTCAGGAATGGTATAATCTTGCTGGTGCCCAGACTGGTCGCGCCAAGATGACTCTGCAATGGAAGCCCGTCGAACTGACTGGAGTTGGAGCTGGTACTGGTGGTTATGTTACACCTATCGGTGTCATGCGCATCTACTTCAAAAATGCTCGTGGAATCCGCAATCTGGAGACTATGGGCAAGTCTGATCCATACGCTCGTGTGCTTCTCTCCGGCATCGAGAAGGGTCGCACTGTCACTCACCAGAATAATCTTGATCCTGACTTTGAGGAGGTCGTCTACGTCCCAATGCATAGCGAGCGCGAAAAACTTACGCTTGAAGTCATGGATCAAGAGAGCCTCGGAAAGGACCGTACTTTGGGACACGTTGAGATTTTGGCATCTGATTACATCCACCAGGGTGAGAATCTGGAGTATCTTATTGCTGACGACAAGAAACTGTTGTCTAGCGGCCTTCGCATTCATGGCAAGACCAGTGTTAAGGGGACTTTGAACTACTCTGTTTCATTCTTTCCATGCCTGAATATCGCTGATCCAGAGGATGAAGAGGAAGAGCAAAAGGACAGGCGCAAGTCTGGTGATAAGGCTGGCCGTCCCGCTATCGAAAATGGAACGGCAAATGGCGATAAGGATGCTATTCAAAAAGAAAATGAGAAGATGAATGCCGCGGACAAGGTTGATGCTGATACTGAGAAAGCGCTCGCAGAGGGAGAGAAGGATCAGCATGACGTGGATGATGAAAAGAAGGTCCCGAAGGTCCATCTTACGCCTGAAGAGCTCTTTAAACATGATTCTGGTCTCATTATTTTCAAACTTATGGATGCCGAATTGACCGAGAAGGATGTTCAAGTGGAGATTTTGGTTGATGATATGGTGTTCCCTTCATATTCTTCCGCTGTTGCACGATCAAGGAAGGTCACTTTGGACGAGGTTGGAGATTGCTTTATCCGTGAGCTAGAATTCTCGAAACTTACGATCCGATTGAGGGAGAAGGGTGATATTAAGGAGGACCATAAGGACAAAACTATCGCAAAACTGACTGGCAACACCTTGGATACTCTCAGGCAGTGTCTTGTAAGTTTATTTATATACCCGACCAGGTCGTTCTGGCTAATTTGATTTAGCATAACCCAACAGTTTTAAAGCTCAAGGATGATAAGGGTAACACCAACAACGTCAAGGTCAGCCTTAAATATATTCCAGTTCAGATGCAGCTCGATCCTAGCGAAAGCATCAACAATATGGGATCTCTGCGTGTCGATGTCATTGATGGTGCAAATCTGCCGTCGGCCGACCGCAACGGATACAGTGATCCATACTGCAAATTCGAGCTCAATGGCGAGACCGTCTTTAAGACGCAAGTCCAAAAGAAGACCTTGCACCCTGTTTGGAAAGAGACCTTCGAGACCGAAATTCCTTCGCGTACTGCTGCCAAGTTCAGATGTAAAGTATACGATTGGGACTTTGCAGGGGATGCGGATCATTTGGGAGTAGCGGATATCGATCTGAATCTTCTTGAACCGTTCAAACTACAAGAGATGAACTTAGTCCTGGACGGCAAGTCTGGCACTATCAGAATCCGCCTTCTCTTCAAACCAGCCTACATCACAAGATCTAGGCAAGGAACGTCAACATTCTCCGGCACCTTCGCTGTTCCAGGCAAGATTGTCACTGGCGTCGCAGGGGCTCCAATTAAGGGTGTCGGTTTAGCCGCATCTGGCATTGGTGCTGGTGTTGGGAAGGGTGCTTCCTTCATCAAACACGGTTTCAAAAGCAAGAAGACCGTCACGGACAAGGGCGATTCAGTTGGGACCATCGCAGCCGACGAGGTAACAATCGCAAATGGAGGAACCGTAGAGACACAGGCTAGCGCTGGAACAGTTAATACTTCCCCTCCTAGCACCAGTCAGTATGGTGACTTGCTCACCCCTTCGCATACGAGGAATAAGAGCGTTACGGCTGCCTCAATCTACAGCACCGCCGGTGGCCCAGCACCAACTGGCAATGCGACCTTCACCATTGTCTCTGCAGAGGGTTACCCACCATCCTCCAATGTCATGGTCGTGATCAAGCAGCTCCCCAGGGAGAAGACCATCTTCAAGACCAAGCACATCAAGTCTCCCTCCGGCTCGGTCACATTCGACGAATCATTCACGGCACCGTGCAGCGCCGACACGCAGTTCCAAGTCCAGGTGAAGAACCATGCGACGTTTGGGTCGGACGATGTTCTTGGCCAGACGCTGTTTTTCGTGGACGAGAGCGGCACGCAGCAGGAGAAGATTATCAAGGCCGGCAACGGACACGTCGTTATTAAGAGTAATTTTGTGGGGAAGGAGGGATCTGGTGAGCCTCCCAGTCCGGCGAGCGGGAGGGCACAGGGAGGGATGAGAAGGAGCTTTTTGAGTAAGAAGGAAAGCGGGAGGATGAGTAGGGATGGAACGCCCATTTAGATACATGAGTTCCTAACGGGGAGGGGACGGAGATGTGTTGGTAGAGACACAAAATTTCCTTGGGTTTGATATACCACAGCCGAATTGAATTTTGTGGGGAGGCGGGGGAGCGATACATAGCATAGGCGGTAAAATGCCAGTGTCCAGGATTAGATAAATTCCTGGACGTAATGCGTAATGCGATGATTTGCTTTTACAGCAATTCGCTTACTACTTAAAGTTTACAGTGATGGGGCTTGATTGTGAGTGCATAGCTTTTTACAACCTACCAACTGAGCTCTTGAAACGAGGCGGGATTTTTCGAGATAACCGAGGAGACTCAAGGGGCCCAGAATCGCCTCCAAAAGAAAAAAAATGAGAGGAAATGACACTGTACTCTATTGGGGAGACAGAAGGTCAATTCGGAGGTCGGAGGGACGGGAATGAGACACGGCAAAAAGGCATTCAGAAATCCTCCGCAGGATGTAAAAGAAAAGGTTGTTTTAGACATGCTCTGCAACTGCCATGGATCGAAACAGAAGCCGGTTTTATGTAATGAAGGGGGTTTGAATCTATCAATGATAGATAACCTTTTTCCCTTAACCAACATGGAGACGAAGTCGTTCTCTTGTTCAGAAGGCACCAGATGGAAGGAATCTTTGATTCGATCATGTCCATACTAGGCCCGTCATCCATTTCTAGTTTCTCCTGGACTCGGGCGGGTATTTGGATGTAGATAGAAATCCGTAGACATACAGATAACTAATATCGAAAATCATACAACGAGAAGGTGAGAATTAAATGTCAAAGCGTGGGAAATGAATGAACGCCTGCCACGTTGGCTGAAATGCACGCTATGAATGCATCTCAGAGCCCAATATTAGCATGAAGGCTAGCAGCGGAGAGTGTCGTGAAATAATGACTGTCTCTGCTTGTCCGGACTCGTAGAGACGGAAATATGATGTTTGAGTTCAGGGTTAAATCTGTCGTTCCTGAACCATAATAAGAGATTTGTGGTACTCTAAGATCATCCCGCACCCTTTAAATCAGTGACAGAAGGGGCGGCCCGGCAAGTCTAAATATCAACGGCACTAGTGGACATGTAAACAAAACAAAACAGCACAACATCAAACAAGACGACATTAATTTTTATGAACAAATTCATCCAACAACTCACCCAAATAGAAATCAAGAGTTGATCATGTGATTCAGGCGTCAAGGTGATTTTTAGCATGGGAGGACAACTCAGAGTGACTGGTCTTGGCCCCAATCAACACAGACATCCACCGTTGCCGCCAAGCCCGTCGTCCCAGCCTCAGCTTTACTATACTGTACTTCCCGCCCACACATCTGACAAGCTCCCGCCAAAGCTTCCACACAATATCTACATACATACACATCGATGATCATACCCATCTATATCTGAACATATACATACATACATATATATATGAAACCGAGCCCATCGCAAGCAGCTAATGCGCACAAGATACTGAAACTGCAGCCATCACCACGATGGCAGATTCTCGCCATCGAAGCGCCCCGAGTGAGGCTTCGGGCCCACGACGAAAGAAACGAGACTCGCCATCAAAACAACATGAGCGCGCCGAGGCTCCACGCAACGACTACGACTACACGCGGCCGCAGCAGTCGTACTCGAACACCAGAGCTGCGCCGATATACGCAGAGCCCGAGGAGGACTTGAGCATGCGACCCCGGAGACGTCACACCAGTGACGATGCTTCGTCGAGCTCGAGCTCCAGCTACATCGACATTTCGCGCACATTCCCTGTCCCGCGCCGGTCCGCCGCCAGTGCCATCCGCGCATTCTTCACGGCGCCCTCGGAAAAGAAGCGCCGGGTCAGACGTCACAGGAGTCGTGTCTCACTGAAGCTTGGGAATTCCTCGACCAGCTCGGTTGACAGCGATTTGGCGTACGGCACGGGATATGTCAAGAAGCGGAAGGATAAACACGGGAAGAGGAAGGATAGTCGGAGGGAGAAGGACTACAGACCACCCGCTGCGTACGCGCCGGGAAGAGAGAGCACAAGTGGACAGCGGAAGGACCATGATGCGGAGGCGGCGATTCTGGAGGTTGGCGCTGGCCTGGCAGCATTGGCCAGGAAGCAAAATCGCATGGACCTTATCGAAGGTCGCAGACAAGGGATTGCACATGTGAAGAGAGAAGATTCTGGCAGGCATGGTTATGGGATCAAAGGCATCGAATCAAGTCGTGGCATCGCGCCATCAAAGCCTTCGAATGGCCCGGATGAAGATGGCTGGGAGTCGGCAAGCGATGACGAGTCAGACTCTTCGTCAAGTGTTGATAGCACTCTTGCATACGGCGCAGAGAGCACTTGGGGATGGGGAAAACCTCGTCCTCCCATGCCAGTCAAACGCAAGAGCACCATTGTCGATCCGAAGCTTTTCGGTCCACAAAACTCTCTGAATGGCGTTATCACGAGGCCAGTAGGTTTCGGTGATGTGGATATCAACGCACCAGGAGGATTTATGCCCCCGCCATCTCCTCCAATTGTAAGGGAAAGTGGTTATGTGGCACCAGCCCAGCCACCAGCTCCTACTCTCCGTCCAAAGGACAAAGGCTATGTTCCGCCTCCTGCCCCCACGCCCATGCACAGGGAAAACAGCAGCATGAGCAGTGCTTCTCTACAACATGTTTACCCTATGCCCACATCCGACCCCAATCACTTCGAAGCTGCTCGTAGTTCAGTTGTCTCTGCACAAGATCAGCCAATTTACAACGTGACAAGGACTGATTCTCTCCCTCTACGTCAGCCAATACCTTTCACACCCGTTTCACAGACTGTATACGAGCAATCATCCATACCTGCGCGTTCTAACCCTCGTCACCGGAGAGACTCTTCAGGTGTATCGAATTCTCTCGCTGGTGCTGGTCTGGCCGGTATCGCTGGTGCTGCTATTGCAGCAGCTCGAGAAGATAAGCGCGGTGATCGCCGTGATAAGCATCGTGAAGATGATCGCGATGAGCACGAAAGACGGAACCGGAGAGAACGCCGCAGAGAAGAAGAACGTAGAGCTGAAGAACGTAGAGCTGAAGAAGATCGCGATAGACGCCGCGAAAGCCGCCGCGACGCCGAAAGGAAGGAGCACAAGAATGATAGACCAAGAGAGTCTCGTCGTGGCGATGGGCATGAGGATCGACCTGCTTATCTTCCGGAAGACAGACGAGAAAGCCGTCGCGAGGAGAAACGCGTCGATTATCCACGAGCCCGAAATGACAAACCCTCAACTCGTGAAGCCACATCTATTCCTCGCCCTCCTCCGGTCGACCCGTTCCAGTATCAGGTATCTGATGATGCATTTGAGATTGCAGATGTACCTGTCCGACCTCGACAGGCTGCTGCTGAACAGCCTTCTGCAAGGGCTCTTGAAAAGGCTCCAGAAAGAATTCCAGAGGCAGTTCCCCAGCAGGCGATTGATGTCCTTCTTATTGGATCAAGTATTGAACGAGGACACACACCCGCTATTGTAACTGTTGAGAGGGTGCCACGTTTTGCTCGTGGCCCCAGTCCCGCACCAGAACCGATAAGCGAATCTTCACAGAAAGCTCTCAAGGGAATCCTTCCTGATGCCTACGATGAGCGTCATGATCGTGACAGAGAACGGACTCAGGAAGAAGCTGAGCATATCTATGAAGAAGTTGAGCATTTCACTGCGCCCCTTGACCATGCAGCCATCGGTGCAGCAGTAGCGGCTGTAACCGCAGATGAAGTGCGCCATCCTAAGAGAGAGTTCAAAAAGGGCCGCAGAGAATCGTACACGTCCAGCACTGAAAAGGAACGGGATCTAATCCAAGAAGAAGCAGATCGTGTCTATCGAGAGACTATCCTGGCTCGTAAGATTGCCTCGGAGCGTGAAGCTGGAGATGCCACCCCTCGAGTTGTAACCCCACCAGCTATGGAGGAACATAACGCGCCGAGTCCCTATGACGGGCCAAATGCAGACTTTGAGTTGGACCATGTCATGCATCCGGAGGAGTTGAAGACATTCTCACCAGTCGTGCTCCGCTCTTACCCTTCGGCGCAGGATTTCGGACCTCTTGGTTCGGCTTTCGATCCTGCGATTCTTGGCCTGTCGCGCCCCCTTCTTAATCTTGTCCGCCCTACACCATCTCCCGAAGCACAAAAGCTTCGCCAGCCAAAAAAGGCATCCAAGTCAGAAGGGACCAGCAGCTCCACTGAGCCTGTTCATGCATCAGAGGCATCGAGAGATATTGTCACGGCTTCTCCACCTACGTCCGAGCCCAAGAACGTGTCACGCGGCGAGGACGAGACAAGGCACTTCGATGTCGTAACACCTTATGATGAGAAGAGTGAGCCAGTTCTCGTTCCTTCAACAGATAGGAGTGTTGAACCGGCCCAAGAAGCTCCGAGGAAGAACAAGTCTAGCCACTGGGGTGCTCTACGAGGAGCTTTCATTGCTCGAGCAAATGAAATCAAGGCGGAGGAAGCTGCCGCTGCGAAAGCAGCTGCCGAAAAGGAGGCTGCCAGAAAGCAGGCTGCTGAAAAGGAGGCTGCCGAGAAGGAAGCTGCTGAAAAGGAGGCTGCTGAAAAGGAGGCTGCTGAAAAGGAGGCTGCTGAAAAGGAAGCTGCTGACAAGGAGGCTGCTGAGAAGGAAGCTGCCGAAAAGGAAGTTGCCGAAAAGGAAGCTGCCGAAAAGGAAGCTGCTGAAAAGGAAGCTGCCGAAAAGCAGGCTGCTGAAAAGGAAGCTGCTGAAAAGGAAGCTGCTGAAAAGGAAGCTGCTGAAAAGGAAGCTGCTGAAAAGGAAGCTGCTGAAAAGGAGGCTGCTGAAAAGGAGGCTGCTGAAAAGGAGGCTGCTGAAAAGGAAGCTGCTGAAAAGGAGGCTGCCAGAAAGCAGGCTGCTGAAAAGGAGGCTGCCAGAAAGCAGGCTGCTGAAAAGGAAGCTGCTGAAAAGGAAGCTGCTGAAAAGGAGGCTGCTGAAAAGGAAGCTGCTGAAAAGGAAGCTGCTGAAAAGGAAGCTGCTGAAAAGGAGGCTGCCGAAAAGGAAGCTGCTGAAAAGGAGGCTGCTGAAAAGGAGGCTGCTGAAAAGGAAGCTGCCGAAAAGGAAGCTGCCGAAAAGGAAGCTGCTGAAAAGGAGGCTGCTGAAAAGGAAGCTGGTGAAGAAAAGGCGAGAGAGATTGATGCATCCCAGCCAAATCTCGAAGATGCTTCCAATACGACTTTTGAATACAGGGACGTGGTAGTGGAGCCCGAGACTGAACCTTTCGAACATAAGAGTGCTGTTGCCGAGGCCGATACTCCAGTGGCCGGCCACACCGATCTAGGCCCTCCACCTGCAGTTGGAGCTAAACCAACAGTTACGGAAAAGCCCTATATGCCTGGGGCTTTTGGTGATGATATAGATTTCGCCGCTACTGTTGCAGCAGGCTTGGAAGATTCTGGGTTTGATCCGAATATTGTCTTCAATGATGCAGCCTTCATTCGCCGCTCATCTCCGCCAGGTTCAGATGTTCAGACAGTAATCTACCATCCGCCGTTTGCCGAAACTGTTACGGATCTTGGTGTATACGAGAAACAGCCTCAAGGCGAGAAGGAGGGCCCGCTCCTCGAGGAGGTTGAAACCCGTGATATATCAGACACGCTAAAAGCAGAAGAAGATACCCCTGCCGAAGATATTCCCTTTACGAAGAAGCTCAGCAAGAAAGAACAAAGAAAACTAGAAAAAGCTGCAGAGAAACAAGCAAGAGAACGTGAGCTTGAGGAGGCTGAGATTGCTGCCATCCCGGCAGTTGAAGAGCCTGAGAGCTTTACAGAATATTCCGTGTCGAAGAAGAAGGATAAGAAATCGAAGAAGTCCCGAAAGAGCCCAGGATACGACGACGAATTCGATGATCGCGCCGAAGAGAAAGTTGCAAAGATTTCTGTTCCCATTGATGCCTTTGATGATTTACGTGAAGATGATCAAACTACTCCTCTTGACGAATGGGCCGCACCCAAGAAGTCGAAGAAGAAGTCAAAGCGTGACAGCGAAATCTTCGAAGATGCTCCTGAATCTTTGTCAAGGAAGGATTCAAAGAAGGACAAATCTCGGAAAAAGGAGACCCAATATGCAGCACAATCTGATATTGGCCCTTCCTTATCGACAGGGGAAATTGATGACGGTGAAACTCGCTCTGTAGTCTCCGAAACAGACAAAAAGACCTCTAAGAAGAACGGCGGATTTTTCGGCCTTTTCGGATCTTCAAAACCTGATCCAGAGCCAGAAAAGCAGTCGGAAGAAGCTGCAGACAATGGATTGTATGATGCAACTGAATCAAAGTCGGTGCCGGGCATCTCCAACAATGGCACGTCTAATGGTAATGGTCACGATGAAAACGATAACAACGACTGGTCTACCAATACTAAAGGCAAGAAAAAGAAGAAGAAGCAGAAAAATGGCGCTACAGAAGATGATTTTTCTTCCGAGAAGGATTCTTTTTTAGCTAATGCCGGCACCCTTGGCGCGGGTGTCGGCCTTGTTGGTGCTGCAGCGACAATTGCTGTCTTGCATCAACATTCAAAAGCCAGCGATGCAGACAGCAGGGAGTTTCCAGCCGAAAGATCACTTCCTGTCGAGCCTCAGCCTATAACTACTGAACCAGAGCACGGCCATGATCGGTACGTGAGCGAATTGATCGATCCCGAGATTACGGAACGAGTTTTCCGGCCATCTATAGACCCTCAGTATGGAGATCTGCTGCCTCTGCCTCCAAGCAATCCTGGTTCCCCAGAACCAGAACCTGCTACGGAGCTGCCAACTTTGCCTGATAGTCGTCCTGAATCTCCGCTCAGCACTGAGTCCGTCCTGCATCGAGAGAAGCCGACTCCAACGCCGCGCAAGAGTGAACACCGTCACGCTGCAATCAAGTCTCCAAGCATAAGTGCTGTGCCGCTCAAATTTATGTTAGGCAACAGATCTAACCCCTCTTCACCTGGACTTGCGAGGTCATCGCCAATCACTTCTCCACTAGCGCCTGGCCCCGACGCGGTGGGTTTTTCGAGACCGAGACCTCGTCCAACATCTTGGGAAGCTTCGAGGGAAATACAGCCTCTGTTCCTTCTTGATCCAAGTAGACGTGACTCTTTGTTATCGGATGAGGAAAGGCCTGTTCGATCACGCTCGTTGGAAAGCGAGCATGCTATTCACAGTCGTCAGTCATCATTGGCTAGTGCTGAACAAATTGCTGGAGCAATTGGCCATTCGCAGGATGTCATCCTACCCCCGTCGGACAGTTTTGTTAGCTTGCCACCGCTGCCAGGGAGTCGTGACTCTTCTCTGGAACGCGTTGAACAACAATCATCTGTTGAAGAACTTCCAGCTGAGGGGATAAATACTGTTCACGAGAGTGCCGTTTTGAAAGACATAGTCGATATATCTCCTACAGGGGAAGCAATTTTGTCTTTAGAAGAGGTTTCCAGGGTGGAAGCAGCTGTTGATCAAGGCATTCTTGCTGACAACCCTTTGCTGAAATCTGAAGCGATAGAGTCTGTAGCACCAACTGTCACAGACACGGCAGAATCCGCTGAAGCCAAAGATACCTTTGATGAAGGAGATGCCGGGAAATTATTCGAGGATGCATGCAATCTTCCTCCACTCCCTGATAGCCGGTCCTCATCACCGTATTCTGTCGATCGAGAAATAGGTCCAGAAATGATAGCGATTGAGGATTCTCATGACAAGGATGCCTCAGTTTCTTCAGAAAAGTTAGAGACCGATTTGAATGAGGCCGTTCCAGCGGAATCTGGTCACTTGACAGCTGCATCGATAGTTCCAGAGATTGAATCATCACCTCTGTCTATTCAAGAATCCGAACTTCCAAGGAGCATCGATGCTCCATTGGTGGATGATCCTCCTATAATAGTCCCGGCAAATCCTGAAAACGAGTCATTAACCTCAATTCCTGTGGAAGAGCCGGTAGCTTCAGAAAATCTCTTAGAGTATGTCAACACGTCAGGGCCTTTTGATACAACAGCATTACCACGGCTCCCTGACAGTCAGCCTTTGACGCCAATAGAGGACGAAGTGCCGTCTACTCCAGGCGCCATCCTGCCAACTGCTGTAGATCCTGCCATCGATCCTGAAGATCTGTTCTTATCCCCTGATGATGACAAGGAAGGACCAACGACTGCAGCCGCCGAAGAATTGCCACAACCGTCTCCTATTGAGCCAGACACGCGCAACCGAAGCTCTTATCTATTTCAACCAACTCCACAGACAACCCCAGTCAAGCCATCTAGAGATAATGACGCTATGATTGAAGAAACAGATTCCAAAAATCAATCTGAAATCACTACCAGAGACAGTGAGCAAATCGTCCAAAATAATGAAGCTGTCGTTGAAGCCGAGCATTGCGTTCTGAAAGAACGTGAAGCCGCCTTCGAAGCGTTGAGCGGAAGTCATCCGTTATCTGAAGCTGAGATACAAGATCTCGCTGTAGATGAGCCTACGGGTGCTCCTGATGTCCAAGATGTCATTTTGTCAAATGATTCTACTTTGACCGATGCAGTAGCAGAAGAAGTTGACCCCACAGACGAGTGGAGTTCTATGCCATCAAAGAAATCCAAAAAAGATAAGAAAAAGGACAAAAAAGGCCGCAAAGTCCCTTCCCAAACTCCGAAATTTGACGATATAGAGTCAGGAGAGCCATCCGAGACAGTTCTTCCTCCAACGGAGTCTGAGGTCCAACTTCCATCTTCGTCTGAAAATCCACTCGAGGCAATCCCTACCGTTATCGAGGGATCTGTTGCTGATGTCGATGAGCTTCCAGAAACTCCTGCGGAGCCAGAGGAGCCGCAACGCCAGACATGGGCACTGAAGCCATCAAAAAAGGATAAGAGGAAAGGCAAAATGGTTTCCAGAGGCCCAGTTTCATTTTCTGCTGTGGATGATATTGCAGAACCAGCGGGCGCTTCTGAATCTACACCGCAGGATACGATTGTGGTAGAAGAGCAGCAACTTCCTCCGTCCAAAGAGTCAGTTCAAGGGACTGGCACAGATGTACAAATATTCGATCCTTCCTCGAATCTCGAGGAGGGCTTGGAGACGTCTATACTCTCTGAGGAGCCTAGCGAATCCACATGGTCATTAAAGCCCTCGAAAAAGGAGAAAAAGAAGAAGGGCAAAGCTGCCAAGGCTGCTGAAGCAACTGTATCTCCTGTAGTTGAGCCTTCACGCTTAGATGCTGACCAGCCAAATGATGAGAAGCCAGAATCGGTCGAGGTTCCTCTTCCGACTAAAGAGGAAGCGTCTGATAATGGCAACACATCGAATAGGGACGCTATTCTAACAGACGAATTAGGTGCTCCGTCTATGGAGCGCGATATGAGTCTCGCAGATCAGGATGATGAGTGGTCAAATACGAAGAAGTCGAAGAAAGATAAGAAGAAGAAAGGCAAAGTTTCTAAGGCTGCGGAAGCAATTGCATCTCCTGTAGTTGAGCCTTCAAGTTCAGGTGTCGACCAGCCAGAGGAATCCGTTGATGTTGCTCTCACAACTGAAATGGAAGCATCTGATAATCGTGATACATCGAATAGCGATGCCTTTCTAACAGGCGAATTAGGCATTCCATCTGCAGAGCGTGATATGAGCCTAGGAGATCAAGATGATGAATGGTCGACTACGAAGAAGTCGAAGAAGGACAAAAACAAAAAGGGTAAAGGACCGAAAGCACCTGAAATTGCCGAACCTCCATCAATCGAGTCCGATACAACAAAACAAGGCATGGACATAGAAACTACAATGTCTGTTGAAGACTTTAATGAGGGGCCGAGTACAAAACTATCTACAAAAGACAAGAAAAAGCAGAAAAAGAAGCCGAAGCAAGTGGAAGCTGTTGTGGGCCCGAGTGCTGAGCCAACAATAACCATTGAAACAACAACTATTCCAGAAGCGGGAAATCCTTTACAAGATGATGTGTCGAGATCAGCTGATCAAGAATTGTCTGGAGATATCTTGGAGCCATTACCTGGCTTGCTCACATCTGTCGCCGCTTTGGACACAGCTGTTCTCGGAATATCAAAAACACTTCCTTCGGCAGTTGACGAATCTGAGACTCATGTGCTCACGAAAACAGTCGAAGAGCCAAAGACTTCTGCTGAGATTGCAGTCGATGCACCCACGATTGCCTTTATTGATACAGTAATTTTGAAGTCGGAGGGCAACTCAAATGAGAAGGAGCTTGAATACGACGAAGTTTCTAAGCAGCCAGACTCCTCAAAGGGCCACGTTGAATCCACTTCACTGTTCGAAACGCCAGCAGAAGACTTTGAAACGTCGCTTTCCAAACCATCTGCACCAGAATCTCTTCCAGTCGCTCACGATGTGGTCAACCCCGATGGCCATAGCGTTGCCAACGCAGAAATTTTGGATGTTAATCTTACGTCGCCAATTGATGCTATTCCACCTATCGAACCTTCTGTGCACCCTGTCAAGGACGATGATGTTATTGAAAAAGCGGTGAAGGAAGTAAGCCAAGACCTTGAAGAACCTGGATCATCCTCGCTAAAGGAAATCGAGAAGCATGAGAATTTTCCGGAATTTGCAAATCAAATGGAGGCAGAGAAAGATTCCATTGAAGTTCTTCATACAAAACCGACGGCCGATGCCATCCCACAACCTAAGCTCCCGACCGGTTATAGTGAAGACCAGCTTGAACTTGCTCGACAGATGAAGTTGGAGTTTGAGGCCGGCAGCAAGAAGTCTAAGAAAGGCAAGAAAAATCGTAAAGGACTTTCATCAGCATCAGCAACTGATGATATGTGGTCAGAAGTCACGAACGATTTTGACCCTCCTGCCAAAGATCCCGTGACAGCAGTGCCAGAGACGGAAAACACTACTCAGCCAAAGGCTATTGATGGATTCGAAGCTGGTTTCAATGCGGAGCAATTATCTCTCGCAAAACAATTGCAAGCTGAGTTCGAATCGGGAGTCAAAAAGTCCAAAAAGGGAAAGAAGAATCGCAGTACACCGGCTACACCAAAGTCAGATCATGAATCGGCTGCATCGTACTTCAAAGAACCGCAATCCCCAGCGCCCGAATCCATTGAGGCAGTTGCAGAAATCCCCAGAGCAGAAGCCATTGATACTGCTGGAGCTCCGGATGGTTTTCAATCAGGATACAATGCTGAGCAACTTGAATTAGCTCGCCAACTGAAGGAAGAATTCTCATCAGGATCCTCGAAGAAATCGAAAAAGGATAAAAAACGCCAAAGTCTGCTGCGTTCGGTGACTAATGATGAGACCGTTTCGCAAGCAGCGGAAGAATCCAGCGACAAGGCATATTCTTCCAATGCTGTTGTAGACGAACAGACTCCCGCTGAGCTGGATGGCTTTGGCTTTGTCTCCAAGAAGAACAAGAAAGACAAGAAGCGCCAAGGCCTTCTGCGATCTTCATCTCGTGATGACGAGCCATCAACTTCCGTCACAAGAGACTCTTCCCGTGATATTGAGCCGTTTCAAAGGATTACAGAGATTTCTGGAACTCCTGGCCCTGAGATTGCCTCTGAATCTCCAGGAGCTGATGCCGAAGACGAGGTATTTTCACTGAAAATATCCAAGAAGGACAAGCGGAAATCTAAACAGAAGGGTCTGGCATTGCCAGAGGAAGCTAGACTAGAAGACGCTAGTTCTGAGTCTGCTCTTGAACCTTCTGCACCTGGTCCTGAGACCGTTTCTGAAACTCCAGCAGCGGATCCTGAGGATGAGGTCTTCCTACTGAAAAAGTCGAAAAAAGATAAACGAAAATCCAAACAGAAGAGTCTTGCTTTGCCAGAAGATGGACCAGAAGATCTTAGCCCTGAGGCTTCTCTTGAATCCTCTATTCCTGATTTGACCTCCACTGGCTCGACTGAGATCGCTGCGGAAAATCCTGTTCCCATCACGGAGGAGCCTTTGGGAGAGCCAAAAGACGAGGTCTTCACACTTAAGAAGTCGAAGAAGGATAAGCGAAAATCTAAACAGAAGAGCCTCCCATTGCCACAAGAAGAAGACCCTAGCCCTGAGCCTGTTCTCGAATCCTCCGCGCCTGATTCGGCTGCCACTGCTTCGACTGAGACTGAGACTGTTCCCGAAATTCCAGTTCCCATCACGGAGGAGCCTTCGGGAGAGCCAGAAGATGAGGTCTTCACACTTAAGAAGTCGAAGAAGGATAAGCGAAAATCTAAACAGAAGAGCCTACCATTCCCAGAGGAAGCTGAATCAGAAGACGCTAGTCTCAAGTCCGCTCTTGAGTCCTCCTCTGATTTGCCCGCCGCCACTGAGATTCTACCGGAAACTCCTGTTCCCATCACTGAGGAGATCACTGAACTCGCCAAGCCTTCGAAAGACCCAGAAGATGAGGTTGAGGTTTTTACACTGAAGAAATCAAAGAAGGATAAGCGAAAATCCAAACAGAACAGCCTAGCATTGGCAGGAGAAGGACTGGAAGAGGCAAGCCCTGAGTCGGCTCTTGAATCCTCTGTTCCTGATTTGACTATTTCGACCGAGATCCTACCCGAGATGGGCGAAACGCCTGTTCCCGTCGCCGAGGAAATCAGTGATCTTGCCAAGCCTTCGAAAGACCCAGAAGATGAGGTTGAGGTTTTTACACTGAAGAAATCAAAGAAGGATAAGCGAAAATCCAAACAGAACAACAGCCTAGCATTGTCCGAAGACATGCCAGAAAACGCAAGCCCAGAGCCTGCTCTTGAATCCTCTGTTCCTGATTTGGCTATCTCGACTGAGGTCGAACCGGAATTGCCTGCTCCCGTCACCGAGGAGATCAGTGACATTGCCATCGAACCTTTAAAGGAGCCGGAAGATGAGGTTGAAGTCTTCACGCTAAAGAAATCGAAGAAGGATAAACGAAAATTTAAACAGAAGGGCCTAGCATTGTCCGGAGATACGCCAGAAGACGCAAGCCCAGAGTTTGCCCTTGAATCCTCCGTTGACTTTCCTGTTTCGACTGAAATCATACCGGAAATTCCTGTTCCCGTCACCGATGAGATCAGTGACCTTGCCATCGAGCCTTTAAAGGAGCCGGAAGATGATGTTGAAGTCTTTGCGCTAAAGAAATCGAAGAAGGATAAACGAAAATCTAAGCAGAAGGGCCTAGCATTGCCAGAAGATATGCCAGAAGACGCAAGCCCACAGTCTACTCTTGAATCCTCTGTTCCTGATTTGACTACCTCGACTGAGATCAAACCGGAATTGCCTGCTCCCGCCACCGAGGAGATTAGTGACGTTGCCATCGAGCCTTTAAAGGAGCCGGAAGATGAGATTGAGGTCTTCGCGCTAAAGAAATCGAAGAAGGATAAACGAAAATCTAAGCAGAAGGGCCTAGCATTGCCAGAAGATACACCAGAAGACGCAAGCCCAGAGTTTGCCCTTGAATCCTCCGTTGACTTTCCTGTTTCGACTGAAATCACACCGGAAATTCCTGTTCCCGTCACCGATGAGATCAGCGACTTTGCTATCGAGACTCCGAAAGAGCCAGAAGATGCATTTGATTCTTTTACCACGAAGAAGGGCAAAAAGGCCAAGGGCAAAGCAAAGCACAAAAGCATCGCTGAGTCATCGACGAACGATGGTGCCCTTGATAAAGACGCAGATAAAGACGCACAAGTTATGACCAAGTCGATGGAAGATCCATTGGCAATTACAGAGCCACAGACAACCCAAGATGAAGTTGCTGAAACAGGGGAAACGACTGGTCAAGCATCGCAGAGTGAAATACCTTCTGGTGAAGCAGACGATCCGTTTGAGCCGACAAGCTCGAAGAAGTCGAAGAAAGCCAAGAAGCAAAAAGGAAAATTAAAGACAGATAGACTTCCCGTCTCTGCTCCATCGATCATTAAAAGCTCGGATGCTTCTGAGAAGGTCGTTCCAAAGCTCGATACGGACAAAGCGTCTTTATCTTGGGCAGATGAAATGGAAGACGAGGACGCAGCATTCCATGAATCTCCCAAAATTTCGGATACTCCTGCAGATATGCCATCGATCCCGATGTCTGAGGACAAAAAGAATAAAAAGGGCGTTTCAATTCTTTCAGAGCCAGAAATTTCGAGTCGAGCCTTACCTGTCGCAGCAGCAGATATCAGTGTTGCTGGTGCTGTGGCCCTTTTTGAAGCAGCCTCCAAAAAAGCGGCTTCAGGCACAGGCAAGAAGTCTGATAAATCCTCAACCGAAATATCAAATGAAGCAAGTTCCTCGGCCTCGCCTGTCCTCATCACTTCGAAGAAAGGCAAAAAGAAGAAGAATAAGATTGTCGATCGACGATCAGCGTCAGATGACATTTTTGATGACCCTGCGCTTTGGGAAGGTGCTGAACCACGACGATTCGAGGAAGACAAAGGTGATGAGCTTCAGAAGGACGATAGGGAAGTTTTAGACATTACCATGGAGGAGACGCAGAATTCAGAAGAGACAGTAAAACATGGCGTCGCTGCTCCAGCTGATAATAAAATCGACGGCGAACTGCCTGAGGACACTAGTGGCATCCTCGATGAACCTGTCAAGAACAAAGACGCAGATCCAACTAAGGACTCTGATTTATTTACAGAGCCATTATCTGCTCCAGGAATCGAACTTCTTGAGACGCGGGCAGTCGAAGTGACAGACTTCATCCCAGAGCCAGTGGAAGCTTCTGCGAATGCTGCCACGGATGTTTCTGTACTTGGAACTCCAAACAGTCCCTCATTGTCTCCACAAGTCCAAGACATTCCCAATGCGCCTTCTGCAACAAGAACAACTTCTTATCCACAAGAGGAATCTAGTTCAGCACTTCCAGATATTCGTGTGTTAGATGATGCTCTTCTTGCAGAATCATTATCTGCATCCGCAACGGAGATTCTCGGACCTCACAGCATGGAGATACCGACCAGCAGTGCTGAACAGACTGCCATTGCTGCCGAGGATAGTCATGAGACTCGAACAATGGAAGATTCTGTTAAAGCAGAAGAACCAAAGGCAAAGTCATATCAATCCACCGATACGAGGGCTGATCAGCAATGGATTGACGTCCCAGAAGAATTTCTTGTAAAGCCGTCTAATAAAGATAAGAAAAAGAAGACTCAATATGCGACATTGCCAGCTAATCCGCCAACTGAAGCAGAGGGAGAGGCATATTCTTCTCGGTCATTACCGGATACTCCAGCACCATCACAAGCCAATGTTGATGAGGCTAAAATGGGTGATGTTCAACGTGTTGCTAGCAGCATTCCAAACCCCTCAACTAGCCACGTTGAAGATATCACAGTCAAAGAACCTGAACCACAGGTTTCTTCCCTTGAATATCAACAGTCCAAGGATTTCTCAGACACAGTAGCATCAAAGGATGACGTGGACGATGAAGACATCACGGAGAGAGATATCCCAAAGGAAAGGCATGCCACAGAAGAACACTTGAACCGTGAGGTTCAATGGTCAACTCCTTCTCGATTGCCTGTTGTCCCTGAAGAAACTAGTCCAGACTACCGCAAGACCCCAAAGACTTCACCCCAGGAATCCTTGTCTTCTGATCGGAGCATCTGCGACATCAATCGCGATAGCGCATTCGTCACGGAGTCACCAATACCTCCGCAACGCGCATTGGCAATCGACCATGAATATTCCAGAGACAGTGGTGTTCATCTTCGTGAATGGAGTGATACTCCAAACGAGAGACGAATTTCTCCCGCGGTATCTCTGGCGGCTCTGTCGGATGATGCTCTCGCGCGAATGTCATGGCCACCTGTCAATGAGGCTGAAGAAACTGTGGATCTCAGCAGATCACCACGTCCCAAAATCCAGCAACCCTCACAAGACTCTCCTCTGAGCAAGCCACGTATCGCAGCTGGTCTTGGACTCACCGGCGTTGCTTTGGACGATGTGCAAGGTTATGACGATAAGATGTCGATGTCTCGCGCAAAGAGTCCTCAAATTGGTAGAAAATCACCGGAAATCAGACGCTTACCGACTCCGCATCGTGTAGAGACTCCGCGAAACGATCGAAGAAATGATGGAAGAACTCCCGAGATCAATCGTCTGCAGACCCCGGATCAGGCTAGAAGCCGTCCGGGGAGTGCAAATAGTAATCGTTCGTCTGGCGCGCATTCGCTCCGCCGTAGTGACAGAAAGCTTAGCGGGGATTTAAGGTCGTTCAGCCAACGGAGCCAGGCGAACCTCGCCAAAGCAGCTCAAGAAGCTGAACGCAGTCCTGCGAGCTCCGTTGTCAACGATAGTAATCCCATCGCAAATGAAGGCCGCGTCCGGGCTAAGGACATGGCTGACGTCTATGTAAGCATACAGCAATCAACACTGTATCTAGAATGATTTACTGATATTGCTTAGGATGGCTTTGGCGAAGGGCGCATCGGTTCACCGATGTCTCCGACTCGACCCCACAGCATGCGTCGGCGGCAGAGCATGCAAGTCATCGACCTCGAGGCGCGACTAGAACAATTAGCTGCAGAAAACAGAATGCTAGCGGAAGCCAAGGAACAAGCAGAGATGAATCTGCATGCGTCTCAGCGCGCAACGGCTGATCTAGCAGATCGCGATGCAGAAATCGATACACTCAAGCGAACACTCGACTGGTTCCACAAGGAAGTCGAGCGCTTAAAAGAGATCAATGATGGCTTGACAAGCGCCAGCATGACCCTGGGCAGGCAGCATGATGATCGATATGGCCAACTCGAGGCCAAGCATGCTCAGACAACGAGGGAGCTTGAGGACGAACGGGTCGCGCACGGCAATCTGTCCGCTGGCATGGCTGGTATCATACAGAACAAGGTCCAAGAAGAGCTCCAAAATAGGGATCAAGAGCTCCTCCGGTTGCGCGAAGAATTGGAGTCTGCCAGAGAACAGATCAGGGAGATGCAGAGGCAAATACTATCCTCGAAGTCGGGAGATGCGGAGTTCCTGACCATCAGAGACGAAGATTACTTCGATAATGCTTGCCAGCAGCTCTGTCAACATGTACAGCAATGGGTGCTGCGATTCTCCAAGTTTTCCGACATGAGGGCCTGCAGGCTCACGAACGAGATCAATAACGATAAGATCATCGATCGTCTCGACAATGCCGTGCTGGACGGCTCAGATGTGGATGACTATCTTGCGGATAGGGTTAAGCGTCGTGACATTTTCATGTCGATGACCATGACAATGATATGGGAGTACATCTTCACACGTTACCTATTCGGCATGGATCGGGAGCAGCGGCAAAAGCTAAAGTCACTCGAGAAAATGCTATTAGAAGTCGGGCCTCCTGCGGCTGTGAACCAGTGGAGGGCGACAACGCTGACTCTCCTGTCGAGGCGAGAAGCGTTCCTACAGCAACGAGGGCAAGATACCGAAGCAGTCGTGCAGGCAATCTTGCAGACCCTCTCGACCATTCTGCCTCCACCTAGTAACCTCGAGGAACAAATCCAGGTTCAGCTCCGGAGAGTGATCAAGGTCGCAGTCGATCTCTCGATCGAGATGCGTACGCAAAGGGCACAGTATATGATGTTGCCACCACTGCAGCCGGAGTATGACGCGAACGGCGATCTGGCGCGCGAGGTGTCGTTCAATGCGGCGTTGATGAATGAGCGCAGCGGGGATAGCTCATCGAACGAGGAGCTCGAAGCACAGCAGGCCGTCGTGCAGGTCGTCCTCTTCCCTCTCGTGGTGAAGCAGGGTGATAATGACGGGGTTGGAGATGAGGAGATCGTGGTGTGTCCAGCACAGGTGCTGGTGGCCAAGGGGAAGAGGCCGGTTCATGGCATGAGAAATGTGTCTCGCGTGAGCATGCAGGTGGATGGGAATTATGATTTGGATCGTTGAGGGATGGAATATGCGCGGGATGGAGATGGAGGGGTTCCAGTGATGCGGATACGGGTAGGTGGAGATGGAGGGTTCTGGTGATGCGGATACCGGGTATGTGGAAAGGGAAGGGGTATGGTGATGAGTGGTGATGATGACACGAACGATTTGTTAAGATATGATGTTCTTTGGCGTTGGGTATACCTGCATTGCGTTTTGTAGAGATTAGCGAAGGGTACAAGATATAGTTTGTTTTTCTATTTGTTTGATGAGTGATGGTTCATGTGATTGTGCGTAGATGATGCACTTGGATACTCAGGTCTGCTCGTGCTCGCTCGCTCGTGTGACCTCACGGTAGGTAGTTGTCAGAGCCGCCCTCGTCTGCCCCTGCTCTCCTCCCCGACTCCTCGGGAAAGAAGGCAGCGCTGCCAGCCAGCCTGCTCGCCAGGAGACCAAATGACGCGAATAAGAAAAGCACGAGATGCCGTGGCATTCGCTATATATAGCGCTCTGACAGTAAGAGGAAGTAGTAAGACGTGTGTGTGCGTGGGCGAGAGATTTCGGTATCGGAGACGGGTTCCTGACACGGATCAAGGGGGTCAAAAGGTAGGTAGGCAGGTAGGTAGGTACGGATGGGAAAAACTTGGGCCCGGGGTTATATGGCGCATGCACCCCGCATTCATCCCACGCGTGCAGGCATTGTGCCAGCGTGCTGGGTCGATGGTGGTGGGTGGTTGTTTCGGCACAGCCGCGATCGGTGGTAGGTAGGTAGTGTTGATATGATTGATGTTATGGATATTATTGATATGGTCTTGGCATTGGTATTGGCATTGGTATTAGCATTAGCATTAGCATTGATACCAGCATAACCTGTTTATAGCAGCCGCAACAGATCCGTCCGCCATACGCGATTATACACAGTGCGTAAAGTAGGAGATTGGTTCGTTGTATCAAGAATTTCGGTGCAGAAAATGTTCATTATACTTCGTACATACAATGAATGATGAGGTTATACTGCCAATTGCCGATTCATGTGACACAGCCAGCCGGCACGCACCGGGCAGGAGGAGAGAGCAAACGCGCAAGCGAGAGGGAGGGAAAAAAAAAATCAGTCCCGATCTTTCCCTAGGGCTGTCAAGAGACGAACGACGTGGGTCGGATCATCTAAGGGCCGCTGATCCGCCATCCGCCATCCGCCCTCCGTCCGCTCGCTACCCGCTCTCCGCCACGACGGGCGTGTCACAGAATCTCGTCACACACAGGATCTCGTCGGGCAGGGCGGGCCGCCATTGGACAATCGCACCAGGTCGACGACAGATAAGGCCATGCCGGATCGGGCGTGGGTCGCCGACCCCCCCTGCGACATCCTTATCTGCACATGGGCTCCCCGCGTCGCAGCTTTTACGGCAACGTTTTACAGGAGCGAGGGGGCGACGAATAGGGAGGCGGGATTAATACAGGGTGTTGCTGATTAGAGAGCGAAACGAGATGCAAGATGGGCCCATCAGCCAGCCCCCCAGCAGCCCCGTCAGATCTTCGATATTTCTCAGCTCAGCTCGGCTCGGCTCTTGAAGGGAAGGGATGGATGGGGAGAGAGGCGAGAATCACACGAAAAGCAAAAAATACGGGAAAAGGGCATGCGACGTCACCAGCATGACTGACTGGCTGATGGCGATGATGGGATTCTGCAGATCACGAGACTGCATGTGGCTGACTTTTTCGCTATTCCCATTCCCATTTCCAATTCCCATTTCCAATTCCAATCCCCAACTCTTCTGAATGCGTGATGATGAAGAATCAATCAACAACCATCGGCCGGGGTCGTGGTCGTGGCTCGATGAGTCGATGGATGGGTCGATGGCTCGATGGGTCTTGGCGCGATGGGTCTTGGCTGACGCTCTCAGTCCGTACACGGCTCCAGTGCAAAAGGCTTGTTTTAGGTGCCTAGGTCGTAGGTAGGTATGTAGGTACGAAGTACCTAGGTAGCTGTGGATGAGTAACTGTGGATGAGTAACTGTGGATGAGTAGCTGTAGATGCGTACTTCGTAGATGTCTGAAACCCGGAAACCCCACATTCGACAGAGTGGCAGTGCGAAAAGGAAAGGCAAAAAAAAAAAAGGGAAATGCCCTGCGTGCAGAGGGTGTGCGCTAGCAGCAGAAGGGGCTAGCGTGCGTGTGAGGGTGCGAGGATCGTTAGCGTGTTCGCCAAGCCGCATGCGCCGCGGCCGCCGATGAAGTTTAAATGCGTCAACTATCAATTATAGGTACATATGTATATATCATATCAATTACGGGGCGGGCTAGGCGACGTTGGCTTGAGAAGAGGAGACTCCATACGAACACTGCAAGTATCTACAGAGACCACACAGTACAAGAAAAGAGGAAGAAGAAAAGAAGAAGCAAAGAAGAAGGAGAAGAAGAAGAAGACAGCACCCTACGGAGTACTGTGTACTGTATTTACATACTGTAAATATACATATGTAGATCGGTAGGTATTGTGCTCAGTAGAGTAAGGACTCTCTATAGCTCTCCCACTCTCCCTCCCACTCTCCCATTCTCCCACTCTCCCACTCTCTCCCACACTCCCACTCCCGCAATTTCTCGCCTCTCGCCTCTCGCCTCTGGCCTCTCCGTCAACCGGCGCTCTCAAGCAAGTAGTAGTGACTCTCATACTCTCTACTCTACGCTGTACTCATTCTGTACTCTATACTCTACTCTATACTGTATACTCTATATTCTATACTGTATACTCTATACTGTATACTCTATACTCATACTCATCCTCTCCTCTCTCCTCTCTCGTCTGGCTAAATACCCGTCCATTCCCCCTTCCACTTCCACTTTCACTTTCACTTCCACTTCCACTTGTATCACCACATCAACATAACATAGCATTCCCTCAATTCTCATACTTTTTCTATTGTTCTACCACACCGGTACTTGGTGACACTGTGTACCAACTACAACCACACTACCACTACCAACTACACTACCACTACACACTACTCACTACCAACCGCTACCACTACCCACTACTCACTACCGCTACCGATCAAGCGTCCTCCCATCTATACCATCACCACACATACATACATACATACATACATACATACATACAGTACATACCATCAACATCGCTACCCTGAAAATAACCTTACTTTCAACCCGCCTACCCTTTACCGGCGTCATCAACTACCCTTAGCACTTAGCACCCTCGTGGGTCTGCTTCTTAATAGGTAGCCCATCCGACACTTTCCGGCCACTGACATACTACGGATACGTCCTTACTACATACTACATCTACATCCCTACTACATCCCTCGTGCCGTTATCCCATCGACACAATATACTTATCCTCCACCTCCCGGCGCTTCTCTCTTCGCTCAGAAAACCTTTCTCTCTCGACATCTCTCTCCCCCCCTCCTCCTCTACCTCGATCAACGACGACGACCTGCGCCATTGCATTCTTGCTTCTCGCCCATTTTTGCATATCGATATCGATTTTCGATTTCTGCCTGCTCGACATTGGGCATCAAGTCCGCCATTTTCTGAAGAGCGATCGTGTCTTGCTTATCATCAGCTCCAGCATTTCAACGACCCCCAACGCTTTCGAGTCTTTCTTTGACAACAACTCCACCCCAATTACAACATATTCTTAACACACTCTGAAGGCGACAATTACGAGCGATGTCATATTCGGGAATAGGCGCCCCGACCGTGTTCAATGGCACAGAGGGCGATGGTGGCGATAGCAGTGAGTGATCATGATGGGCCTTTTTATCATAGTTGCGACGAGCCGAGTCCTGGGCGCTAATGCTTGATTTCCCTCCAGGAACTACGAACTTGAACCAATGGTACCAATCCGGTGACCAGGCATATATTCTCGTATCGGCATGCATGGTACTGCTGATGATTCCGGGGCTGGGCTTCCTCTATTCTGGACTTGCCCGGCGCAAGTCTGCCTTGTCGATGATCTGGGCGTGTATGGGCTCCTTCTCCGTCATCGTCTTTCAATGGTATTTCTGGGGATACTCGCTTGCCTTCAGCCCGAGCGCCACGAACGGCTTCATTGGCGACCTGCAACATTTCGGACTGATGAAGACTCTGGGAGCGCCGTCGCCGGGTTCGCCGCTGGTGCCCGAGCTTCTGTATTCCTTCTATCAGGTGAGGATTGCAGCATTGTGCCACTACTTGACGCCTACTGACGAGTCATAGATGATGTTCTGTGCTACAACTGCTGCTATCGTCATGGGTGCCGTCGCTGAGCGAGGCCGTCTAATACCTGCAATGGTCTTCACCTTCGTCTGGGCAACACTCGTCTACTGCCCCGTGGCCTGCTGGGCCTGGAACGTCAACGGCTGGGCCTTCAAATACGGCGTGCTGGACTACGCAGGAGGCGGACCCGTCGAGGTCGTCTCCGGCTTCAGCGCCCTCGCATACTCCATGATTCTCGGCAAGCGTCAGGAGAAGATGATGCTCAACTTCCGCCCTCACAACGTCTCCCTCATCACTCTCGGCACGATTCTGCTGTGGTTCGGATGGTTGGGGTTCAACGGCGGATCGTCGTTCGGCGCCAACCTCCGCGCCGTATATGCTTGCTTCAACTCGTGCTTGACCAGCATGGTTGCCGCCGCTACTTGGGTTCTCCTTGATTTCCGTCTGGCGAGGAAGTGGTCCATGGTCGGCTGGTGTTCGGGCTGCATTTCTGGTCTCGTTGCGGCGACTCCGACCTCTGGCTTCATCCCACTCTGGGCATCTGTCATCCTCGGCGTCGTCACCGGCATCGTTTCTAACTTTTCGACAAAGAGTAAGAAGCCCCGCCCCTGCGAGCGGACAAATGGATGAGTGCTAACCCTTCCACAGTCAAGTTCTGGATCCAAATCGACGACAGCATGGACGTGTTGGCAGAGCACGCCATCGCCGGCGTCGTCGGCCTCTTGTTCAACGCCTTCTTCGCCGCCGACTACATCATCGGCCTCGACGGCGTCAACACCGGCCTCGTCACAGGCGGCTGGCTCAACCACAACTACAAGCAACTCTACATCCAAGTGGCCTACACCCTCGCATGCTGCGCGTACACCTTCGTCATGTCGGCGCTCATCGCCTTCGTCATCGACAAGATCCCCGGCCTCAAGCTCCGCGCGTCCGAGGAGGCCGAGCTCCTCGGCATGGACGACGACCAGCTCGGCGAGTTCGCCTACGACTACGTCGAGGTGCGCAGGGACTACCTGGCCTGGACGCCCGCCAAGGACATGCCCGACAGCATCGAGACGCACGTCAACCCGGAAGACCGCCACGGCATCGCCGAGCACGTCCAGATGATCCACGGCGAGTCGCCGGCGTCGTCGCACGAGCACGCCGCGCCGCAGGGCGGCCTCGACCAGGTCGCCGCCGAGGGCATGGACAAGGAGAAGAAGCTGGTGCTGAACAACAACAATGAAAAACAACAATAAAATTTCCTTTCTCGTTTGACTTGCAGCATTTCCGGGGTGGGGCGGGGGCGGGGAAAAGGATGGGAGCATTGGCGGGATGGCGGGATGTACACTACTCATACGACACGGGGGCGTTCTCTTTCTGTCTTCTTTTTTTTTATTTCCTGCATCTCGAGCGGCTGCTGTTCTCACGTTCTGTTTCGGCTGCATGGGAGGACGTGCTGGTTGGTTGGGTCGCACATATATATCCCGGGGATCTTTTATTTTTTACCTTCATCTCTATCTTCTATCTATCTACTGACGAGGCGGGGCCTTGGGATGGAGCAGAGCAGAGCAGAGCAGCTCATTGGATTCGAGAAAAAGCGGTCGAGGATGGGACTAGATACCAAATCATACCTCTTATTATCCTTATCTTTCGACGTCTTCGTGCCTGTGATATCCGCGTGGAGAATGCTGCGCAAGCACATCGAATGCCCGGAGGGTCCGTCACTCCTCGCCCCCAGGTCTCCGGCATAAGACGTCGGTCGCGTCGAGCGCAGACCGAAGACGGTATCGCCATCGCCGACGACGTCGGACGGAGCACGAGATGGCATCACCGCTGGCCAGCCACCTCGGCGGTCTGCTGGGAGGCGGGGATCGGGACTCTTCTGCTTGCTTGCTTGCTTGCTTTCCTTCCCCCGTCTAGGCGGGCGGGCGGGCAGGCAGACGCGGATTGGGATTGGAATATGGGAGGTTGGCTGACGAGGGCGAGGAGGGGGAAGGGAGGGGTGAAGATCAGCTCTGGCGCAAGCTCGGGTCTTGGAATCGAGGCGGTGCGGTTGAGAAGCGGTGCGTTCAGTGGATGACGTAGGTAGGTAGGCAGGCGTGTGGCAGAGGTGAAAGTCCAGTCGATCGAGAGACTGATTTGAGAGAGAAACCATCCACTACTGTACGTTAGATTCCCCCTCTGGTAACAGTCACCATATCCGGCCAGCCCAACCCGATCCAGGCAGGCCCCGTCCACAAAAAGTCGTCTCGTTCTCGCCTGACTGAATCAATCAACGCGCCACCATCCAGGAGCCGATGGATACGGATGGATGCTGCGACGATGGCTCCTCGGAAGCGTACAGATGCAGGACGAGAAGTCGTGTATGTGTGTGTTGTTGGCTGTGCCGGCACCGCCGAGGCCATGAGGGCTGCCTACCCTGCATATTCTGGGACACGACCGATCCCGTTTCGTGCAGCATCCCTTGGAGAGAATAGGCCATGTTATAGGGATGGTTTCGCTTTCTATGGAGTTGCCTGTGGATAGACTGGAAGTACCTAGGTGGGCAGGTACGCACAAGACGGGATGGCCGAATCATCGGTTCGTTGTCATACCTTCCTTCCATGCTTCTCTGAACCCATGAGGAGAGGAACGGGTCTCCTGGAAGCTCTGGCCATGAGATCTCAAGGACACTGACGCAGAGCAGAAGAGACGTCGATGTGACATGAAATTCCTGGGCAGCTTTGAAGTACTTGTGATAGGCAGGTTGATTCTCACAGTGCCAGGCCGATACAACGCCTCAGAATGTTCATTGTTTCCAGCATTGCGTGGCCTATTTCACAAAGCAAAGGTCCAGAAATAGGTATTTTCCGTAACAACCCAATGATGAGTCACTTATTCCCGAATATCTTATGTGCCGATAGCAAGCCCTGGACGCCGTCGAGCAATAGCTGCCTATACACTTTCCACCCGCAATTCATTCTCGTTACTTATAACGTAGCTCAAGATCGTAAGATCATAATAGTGCAGCATCAACCTCCACCTGCCCAGTTCTCGTCCTTTCGCACTCTCGCTCCTCGGCATCGGACTCACCCCCATGCCCAGCAGCCCTGTGCTCGGTCGAAAACCCTTCACGCTGTCCTGACTTGCAAACGGCAATATCGTATCGACCCTCATCGACGGAGTTCCCCAAGGAGTCTCTCGACTGTGGTAGACGGCTCTCGTTACGGTGATTAGGGCCACCCGGCCAACCTGCGACGCTACGAGTACCAGCGAGAGCTCGGGGATAGTTAGGAGCATATTGAGACGGTTGTAATGTGTGATGTCGTGTGGGAAGAATGTGTCGTGGGGGATGTCTTGTTGCAAGAGCCGAGTGCAGTGTGTGTAGAGGCGGTACCGTGGCTCACTTGGAATGAGTGCGACGTCGTGTCGATTAGCATGGAAGATCAGAGAGCCATCAGGGACGAGATGGTCAATGGAACGGCTATCGTCGAGCTCGCACTTGATGGTTCCCCCGGTGAGCTCCATACAGCTGGCCGACAGCGGATAGTTGAGATAGTGGGCCACAGATGTGTTGCGGAAGTAGGCGAGGAGGGGATTATCATGCTCGTTGCTCAAAAACGCTGCCCGAATCTCACTAGCAACTTCGTGGGCAATTTGCCTCGAAATATCGGATCCGGCATTACGAGCCATAAGACTAGAACTTTCATTCGTGGTAACAGACAGCACTTCGCTTTCATTTGCATCGTCCTCGGATCCATTTCGTAGGATGTCATCTTCTTCATCAACGTCTGAATCTTCATCGTCGTTCAATGGATCTTCAGCAACTAGTATCATGTCCGCCTCAAAGTCTGCGTTAACAGGAGAGCGGTGCCAGATAATATTATCACGAATGGTAGAAGTTGTGGGACTGATATCGAAGGCCACAGTCCGATTCGCCACGATCTCAGGGCATCCGTAGGCTTCGAACATAGTTCGCGCTGGCTTAAAGAATTCTGGTGGCAGAACTAGTACGCCCCAGCCCATGGGTTGCCGTCGAACATTGACCGATGAAAGCACCATTGGTAACCGTTTCAATGTCCTGTCCCAGATCCCCAAAAACCAGAGGGCGCCTCGTATGTCTGATGCTACGACCGAGAATGCCTCACCATCTTGGTCACTTGCAAACGAAATAGACGGTATGTTATCTCCAATGTCCGTCAGAGGCAACTTGAGTCGAAAATTGACGGCTCTTAGTATCTTGCCAGTGGCTTCGCTTCTAGGCACGGGAGATTTCTTGGTGAATTCCCGGAATTGCTCATTGGAGTGCCCAGGATAACCGCCAACGCAAATACCGCCGCGAAACACAACAGACAGTGCAAAAACGAATACCTGGACCTCATGAAGGTTTGAGCTGACAGCGATGAGGCGCGACTTCTGGTGTATAGCCAGACCCCAAGCACTATCACCGACATTTTCATGAAAAAATGGCTTGATCTTGAGATTCGTATAATTCGGCGGTGGAAACTTGGAAAATTGGATGGAATAGTCCACTCTTTCTGTGTAATATGCAAGGACATCCCCGTCGTCGCAGGCACACAGCACTATCTCCTTCTTGCCCAGGTTTCCGATAATAAGATGGTTGATATTGTGGTCGCTTGATGAGTCGGAGCGATTACATACGTTACGAGCATCTGACGATTGGGGTAGATCAAGAATGAGAAGAGGTTCTGGACTCAGCAATTGCTGCGACCCTATAGGTATATAGACGTAAATTTTGGCACCATATGCGACGAAATATAGCTATGGTCTGTCAGTGAAAACTTCGAGGAAATGGCGAATATGAATGAAACTTCAGGGATAGCTTCGTCCAAACACGAATTCCTTTCTAAAAGCATGAAGAACTGAGATTCGGTGACGGAGCTATTTCCCGAGCAGGCATTCAAGAATGACCGATGCGGGTTCAAATACTAATTCCCAGAGAGGCATTGCGGGTATAAAAAGATGGACCCAATATTGGAAAGCATGACAAACAGAGGAAGCTTGACAATAGCTCCAAGTCGCTTTCAATGAAAGAGCTTTAACTGACATTATATATCTGTGAAAGGGCAGTAAGGTTCATGGCCCAGGCCGTACACCGTGGGATTTGAATATCATTCTCCATAACATATTCTCGGGGATACTGTAAAGTGAGCTCAGCCTGAGTCCGCTACCACCGGATCCATGAGTTGAATCTGCTTATGGAGACGACCTACACGTTCGTGCCTGGCCTGCCGGCCCAGGGCCCGCACTGTAATTTCTTGCATGCCACGCCACATGGCCATGGTGACCTGCCAACATATTGCGGTGACGAAAGATGGGAGTTTCAAGTTTCAAAGGTGCAGAAGGCAGAGGTCTGTTTGGATTTCAAAAGAGCTTCCATGTTGTGCTTGAGGTAACTGGCCATCCACTAGCGCGAGGCTGTCGACGAGGCTGCGTGCACCAATTGTGACGTATGTCAACTGGGGAACATTTTGAAAAACGAGGTAAGCTATGAAAAGATATATATTTCTATCTAACTTGATATCCATCTTCGTTGTATTTCATATTGTATGATCAATATTGGCAACTTAGCAAACCGTCAGATACCCACAACTCCCCATCCAGAGTTCCAAATTGGATGGGTATTCTTCCTACTCTAAATAAGGTATTCCTAGGTATTCTGACGCCATTAAAATCCAGACTCCAAGGCGCCACACAGGTAAAGAAGAAGCTTCAAGCTTTGCTCTTCATCAGCTCCAGCATATCTTTCATGCGATAGTCTAAAACAAGCGTTTGCCAATCATCCCCAACCAATGAATAGGTCTCTTCCGCAGCACCCTTCGGTTTTCTCGGATTGACGGCCCAATAGGCAAAGTCCGCGTCTATTCCTTTAAGAAACCTCATGAGATTCTTCCAATAATGTGCATCTCCTTCGGCGGGTATATGGGGCGAGCCAAATTCTCCAACCCACACTGGTGCGATGTTCTCCTCGAGCAAGTACGCCCAATTCTCGCGCATCGACTTAACGAATGATGCGTAGGATCGCTTGGCATACCGTCCTTCCCGGCTCCCCCAGCCAGACCAGCTGTATATATGCGACGAGTAAACCACTCGGTCCGGGAGCAAAAGTCGGACAGGTCTGTTCCTCACACCGTCCAGAAAGTTTTGAGAGCCAAGTCCACCAACTATTATCAACCAATCAGGCCTCAAGCGCAGAAGCGTGTTGCCCGCTCTCTCTGCAGCTGAGGCCCAATGGTCCCATGTCAACGTGCCCCAGAGAGCCCTCACCTCATTTCTTAAATCTGCTCCTATTACCAGCGGATTGTTGACGTGAGGTGTCATAATTCGCAGCCAATGATCCATCCATTGCTCCTCCGATTGACGTATCCTGCAAAGAGATCGTGGGAGGTAGTCGTTGTACCAGAGTCCATCGCAAGGATCTGCACCGCAGCACCAGGTTGAATGTGTGATATGATTATTCACTATGACTGCCAATCCAGCATCTGTAAGGGATTTCACAACTGCCTCGAATATGTCCAGCGCTCGAAGGCCGACCAAGTCCGCATTCGCTGCAAGCAGATGAGGAAGGATTTCTGGGTTGGTCATGACCATCTCGTCCGCGTATGGGAGTCGAACGCTGTTGAAGCCCAGCTTTCGAATAGTTTGTGCTATCACATCTCGATGCTGGACGTCGAGTCCAGATGGAATGAAGAGTTCGTCGCTAGCCCCATACCAGTTGACCGAGGCAAGCTTGACGCGCTGGTTCTTCGCGTCGAGAATATGGCGGCCACTGGCACGTAAGGGCGTGTTGGCGATGAGAGTACTGGCAAATGATTCGAGTTCCGAATCCGAAGCCTTCAGTCGTTCCAAGAACAAATCGGTCTCTGGGTCCGGAATCCATACTTTGCTGAGTGCGACCTCGTCCTTGTGCCACATAAAGGCAAAGAAGCCGCTGCCCGTGAGAAGGCAGCTGAGTATCAGGACGATTAGCATTGTTGCGGCAGAACTTTGTGTGAGGTGGGACTGGTGCTAGAGCACGAAGCCATCACGGATATTGAATAATGTTTATAGCAGACCGGCTTCGTCGGATGCGGTCACATCGGTAGTGGGATGGAATGCCTGAGTGTCGACGTAGGTAAGGTGAGAAAGCAGAGAGTGTCAGCAAATGATCGATGAGGAAAGGATTCTGGCCTCTCCTTCTTTGGCATGTTGGCGGACGGCAGGTGACAGGGGGAGAGGCCAAAGACCGATGCATCCGGCACCGACGTCACGGGTAGGCAGGTATGTAGGTAGGTATAGGTAAACTCTAATTCTTCTACAGGACACCTGATGAATGATTATGGAACACATACATACATGCATACATACATGCATACATACATGTGTGATATATATAATATCTTTTGGATACTATGAGTATGAGTATAATAGGTATACTACTTGATGTTTTAATCAAGCAACATTCTCTTGACGCGTCACCACAGCTGATGCGGCCATGGCCCATTGGTATGCATTATGTCAAGTAGGTACATATCTAGGTACTGTACCGTGTATTTTGTATGTCTTTGGTGATAACCTCAGTCCTTAAGCGCCGAATGAGAGGGCCGAATGAGAGCGTCGATTCTACAGGCCATGGCTTTATTATTTCGCACACCATCGCACCTAGAGTAGGACTTACGTGAGCATGTTTTTGGAAGTAGGCTGAAGATATATATATATATATACACACATATGTATATATATGTATATAATATGTTGCTCTGCAAGGGGGCACTTACGGTATCGGCGTATGTACTTGCACACAGGAAATGTGAGACCCATTCTTCTTGTGTGAGGCTCATCTTGTCCTGCAGATCTCTGGAGCCTTATTGAAGTGAAGGCCTTGCTCAAGCTTACTCAAGCCGTCTTGTGACCAGGCTCATGAGTATGTATGGCAGAGTAAAGTTCCGGAGACTGGGCAGCATGGGCATTGGGGAAGATTTGTGCACATGAACTCTCTCCTCTCAGCACAATACTCTATCTCCATATGTACATACATACAGTACAGAGTACTACAGCAGAGTACTACAGCAGAGTACTACAGTACATCCATCCATACACGCTCGTGCTCCGACGCCCTTCTAAGCTATGTAAGCTGTGCTGTGGCTTTGGCTGCTTGTCATGTGTGCGTGCATGTACATATATATGTACTGTATGTAGTATGTGCTGTGTGAATAATGTATATCTAGATAATACCTAACTACGGAGTAAACACATTAGCAGTGATTCCAGAGTTACGGAGTACTGTGGCTCCGTACTCTGGGCAGGTATGTATGTATGCACCTAGGTCTCCCGTTTGCACCATCTGCCGCCGTCAGCCGTCAGCCATCGAATGGCCACGCCACCTATGCCCATCTAGAGTACTATTGTATATATAAAGTACTATGTATGTATACTTATATATACGCATGAATATAGGTATGTACATACCTACCGAGCTGTCCCCTCCATCCGCAATCCCCTGGCCCATCTCGCCTCCTCCCAGCCATCCAGGTACGTACCTAGTTATATATGTACATACCTACCTAGCCTACCCCTGACTAGGAGTGATGACAATGACAGGTCCAGCAGGGATATGCGGCCTCTAGCGCCGTTACAGATATGCAGCTCCAGCTCCTCGACCCCCCTCTCCTGGCCATCGAGGACTACGAAGTACTACCTACTGGATGTATGTATATTCTATGTATGTTGTATGTATCTATATATGTATGTACTACTCTGTGGAGTACACAGTAAACACGAACCATCTGCTGATGAACACTCACTCGCTCGTGGGCGTCAATAATGTCAAGAGACTGGCGCGTCTTCCCCTTCTCTTCTCCTTCCCCTTCCCGAGTGTTCTGACCCCCATCAACGGCTTTCACCTTTGCCTTCTCCTCCTCCTTCTCCTCCTCCTTCTCCTTCTCCTTCACCCTCACCCTCATCTGCACCTCCTCACGACCTCGACATCGACTTCGTCATCGCCAGCTCGTTTTAGAGTAACAACAACACCAAGAGAAACATACACATCTGTTTCGCCAGCCAAACGCATTCACTTCAGATCTATAACCTCCCCCCAAACTGTTTCCCCCACCTACCCTCCCCGGCGACATAGTTTCCCGTTTCGAAACCGTTCAGAGGAAGCGAGCAACTCTCTTGCCTTTTGGTTTCGCTGCAAGGGGCCCAACCACACAAGCCACACTATTTTCGAAATAGATCCTGCGAGATCCTCGATATCCAGACAATAATAAAGCTCATCATACTCCTGTTGAAACGACTTTCAACAACCTTTGCACTGCGACGCCCACTCGCTCCTCGTCAAGTAAAACCCCTTTCTGGGAAGGGCCGCGAAGCCCTCCTTTTCTATCCACGACGTCGGATTCTTTCGACAGGTGCGGGCTGTGACGCGCGCTTTGGACATTTCTTCTTCTGATTAACACTTTCGGCACGGCGGCTTCGAAATACCATAGGACGCGGGAGTATTGTGGTCAACGAGAGAGGCATACGTTGTTTCAAAGGCCAGCCTATATATGCCCCTGCCGGGATTACCGAAACCTGATCGCCATCATCGAAACAACAGGAGACATCAGGGTTTTGCTTTGTTCTGGGACTTGCAGGAACAATTGTGCTGAATGAGTGCTCTCGACATTGTTTGTTTCACCTGCATTCTACCTGTTTGAATCGAACTCGAACAAACATCCCCATTCCGGCCATCGATCACTTCGAAACGTTGACGTCTCTCGTCGTCAGATCTTCCTAAACGTCAGAATATCACTTCGAAAGGCGCGATTCTACATTCAGTGACTACCTCGCTTTCGATCCACCATCTCCTCGATCCACCGACGCCGCATTTCTTTCCCAAGACTTTCATCTTTACTTTTGAATGCCAATCGACACACCACGCCATGTTATAATAGAACAACAGGACTCTCCGATTCATTATTTTGCGGATTGCGCCAGACATCGTGGGGAATAGCCGCTAGGCTTTTCCAAAAAACACATCATCAGTAGACGATGTCTATTCCCTCGCCCCCAGTTCCGCTGGTTAACGGCTGCTCGGCGGTATATAACAACACTCTCTACACCTATTCAGCTGACGCTTTTCAATCTTTGCCTTTAACCGAAGGCGCACAATGGGAGCAATTACCAATGGGGATATCCGTCACTGGAGGGGTCTGCGTCCACGCGACTCCTCAAAATGATTCATCCCCACCGGCCCTATATATTGTCGGTGGAAATGCAAACTCAACGCAGGGAAGCTACCAAGGATTTCAGAGATACGTATTTGGAGACGGAAAGTGGGAGTCTATCACCCTTTCAGCGCCGCCCGTAACGCAAAATCGCCTTTACCACAATGCCATCTATCTCAATGCCTCGTCCTCGATCCTCATGTATGCGGGAACTCAGGATGGTTCCCGTCAGTATACCTCGCACACCTTCACAATTTCTACTGTCCCACCATATCAAGTACTATCCTTCGAATCCGTTGCCCCGCCAGCAATATCACCACTTCTGCTCACATGGACAGACAGCCAAGCTGCTATGATCGGGGGAACCGATACGAATACGAAAGTCATGGTATTCAGCCCCTCTTCACACTGGGAAGACTCCAATAGCTCGTTGGAATATCCATTAAAGAATGATAGCGCTGTGAAGGCCGTGGTTATTACTGGGGATGACGGAAGTAAAAATCTTTATACATTCGACATGACTGTTTCACCCAATCAGGTTAATCGAACCATACTGATTGATGAGAATGGCAATCCTATCAAGAATGCCAAAGCCATCTCAGCGCGAGACTTGAGCGAAGTTAGCCTCGAGACCCGGGACGTCGTCCGTTCGAAAACCAAGAGAGCCCACCTCACCGTTGCTGAGTGGCCCACATATAATGCAACGCTTGCTCCTAGAACCACACGGACTGAATATTCAATTGCTCATGACTCCAATGGTCTAGTTGTATTTTCTGGGGGCAATGCAGACGATGTTTTATGCATGTTCAAGGCCCGAGAAAATTGCTGGGCGAATGCAACGGCATTACTAACCGGAGCGCAAGCACAAACCGCGATCGATGCCATACCCTCCTCGGTTTCCACAGCTTCGTCGACCCAGACTCCGTCGCAAAGTACAGCTGAGTCAGTGGCTGGCAGTTCGTCGACATTCAAGTACAAAGTGCTCGGTTTAGTCATGGGTTCGGTGGTGGGGTTTGCTCTATTGGTATTGATTGTTGCACTATGCATCAGAAGACGCACCAAGCTAAGAGCCTTTGCTGAAGCTGGCCACCAAAGAAGAGCCAGTGGAGTACCCGATGAGAAGGATCCGATGGACTTCGCCGATCGTGGAATCAGTTTTGACACCGCGACCCGCTATCAACGTCATGCGCGAGATAACTCGCAGGCTTCATTCTCATCTATGGCCATACTTATGGGCAAGGTTGGCTCAAACCAGTCTCATCCGGTCATCGGCAGACGAAATGGCAGTAATGCCAGTGACTCCAGCAGTAATTTCAACAAGAAGTACAAGAATGCAATAAGCAAACCCATACCTCAAGTCCGCCATATACCCCCAGAGAGCTTCATGCGAGCCGAAAGGCCCGCTGTGGTAGGGGCTTCTGGTCCAATTCCTACACCACGAGCGCGTGGGAGTGGGACGAATAAACCGGGAAGCGCTCGCAGAAGTTCAGGATGGAACAGGTATTGGTCTGGAGGAAGTGCTCTAAACATCTTGGGTTTTGGGAACAAACGAACTACATATGGCTCGCAGTCTGATCGGGAATCAGTATATTCTGAAGGAGGGCTTCCGTCAAGGGTTACCCAAATTTCGGCGATGGTACCGCCGCTCAATCTGGGCCCTCCGCCACAGGGACGCATGAGCCAAGTACCCTCAGGGAGCCCCACGATTGCACATCAAGCGAAAGGGTTCCCCTTAGAGCAAGGAATGGCGGGCCAGATCGAAAGATCACATTCCGTGAGCAGTGTGTCGTCCTATGGTGATTTAAGAGATGGATTTTCTAGTGGCGTGCCAGCGAGCGTCGATGAAGAGAAGACATGGACACCAGTAGGTGGCCACGGCTGGGGCACAAATCGAGCACCCAGCAGCATCTACACGGACAGTAATTATGCTCCAACACCACCACGAACAACCATGGTGGAGGATACGAATCGCAACCCCGGGCCTGGGTTCCCGAGCGCACCTCCATATAAGACGCCAGCACAGCGTCCGTCGGATATGAGCTGGCTGAATCTTGGAAATGGGGATTGAGCATGAAAATAGTCCTCTGGGCGTGTGAAAGAGCGCGCCTTCTCCTTTTCTGACCAAAAAATCATTTAGACTTCCTCGTCTTAGCGTCGTTGCATATCTCGAACCATTGCAGCATGTCCAGGAGGTGGAAGGCTAGACTGCGGGGAACAAATCTAGCCATGGCGTTTTTAAGGAGTTGGACGAACAGGTCGTCGTCGTATGACAACAATATTGTTTTGTCTAAGAGTCATTGTCTGACATCTGGGGTTTTTTTTTGTTTTTTTGCATTTTTGTTTTTCTATTGCTGTTTTCCAACGATACCATTGATGCTTTGTCCAGAGCATACCAGAAGACATGGACATAATGATGAGATAGGGACAGCCCAAATGCAGATGCGTGGGAGGTAGCTGTTTAGATAGAGACGTCATGCAGTGTAGCCGTACTCCGTAATAAAGGAGTCAAAGATCAGAAGGTTTGGGGCTCGATACATGTTGGACTGGTGACACAGTGACACTAAAGTTTTCAGATATGGTCTAGAAAAGCAATGCGGAAGCTTCTGGACGGATAGCATGCATGCTTGGCAAACAGAAAGAAGGTTCTATTTCAGAAAAGAAGCGCGTACTCCAACCAGGATGGATCTGGAGAGTGTGTAGTGTAGGCAGCTAGCCAGATTGAGGTGGCATCTCCAGCAGCGGGGGTTCAAGGGAACTCGAGGGAATTCAAAGGATCGCATGTCAGTAGGCAACGCCAGACACATACGGAGCAGCACGTGGTGGTGTCGTCGGTGTTGTGGTTATGTTATGGGAACCGGCTTCTCCTGGGCATCGGCTTCTTCTGGGACTCGGCTTCAGCCTCGCATTTCTTTTCTCTGCATGGCTGGCAGCTCATTCTCGGCGTCTCGTGACGAATCATCGAGAGAGAGGCAGAGCGGGGGGAATAGCTTGTGCAGTCTCGATCTGAAGAGTGGTATGTATTCGCATATAGACGCGCCATAAAAAGGCTAGGAGACCTACGAAGTATGTATGTCCTCTCGGTAGGTACCTAATACCTAATAATGGAACGGGCGGTGTCGTGACTCGCGCGTGATGTGGTGTTGGAGAGGAATAATATAATTATAGGGTAATGTAATCTTGGAGACGATGGGGCGGGGGCGAAGGCGAGAATAAAATGAATAAAGTGAATAAATTGGATGGACCCCCAAATATCCCGCGAGTTACCTAGGTATGCTACGGGAACCCCCGCGATTCTTCAGGGTTTTCTTCAGGGCATCTTCCTTTCTTTTCTTTGCTTCTTCGCACTGGGCGCCCAGGGCTCGTGACTGGTTGATGTTTGATGTTTGATGCTTGATGCTTGATGCTTGATGCTTGATGCTTGATGCTTGATGCTTGATGCTTGACTCCTTGAAGTGATGCAGGTGTCATACTGTCTCATAGATGCAGAGGACTCTCTACTCTAGTAAGTATCTATCCTTTGATAATAGGATGCTACGACTACTCTACTACTCTACTACTCTATGTTCAACCAAATCTTCGATAATCCAGGGCTCTAACACTGTTGGGCTTAGCTATGTATATGTACAGTACAGTATTATATACATATGTGGAGTTGTGGATATCGTGACCGGCGGTGCTGCTCACTCTGCTCACTCTGCCCACTCTGCCCACTCTGCCCACTCTGCCCACTCTGCCCATACTACATGCCATTTTCCCCCATTCTCCCCATTCTCCCCATCCTCCCCATCCTCCCCTTCCTCCCCTTCACGTTCGATAGACCCTCGGGATGTTCAGGTGCATACCGACGACCCATCGACCTATTCCTTTGGGATTATTGCTTTGGGATTATTCCTTTGGGATAACGTAAAGTCTAGCAGAGTCTGGTCAGAGACTTGGAGTAGGTGGGCAGATACTGTACATATTATATATATTATATATTATGTACAGTACAAGTGCTGGCGATGTGGTTCATGTATCGGAATCGGAGCATACGACTAGGTTCCTAGCTGAATGGAGTGCTCTAATAGTGCTGTGCGGCGAGTCTGGTCTGGTCTGGTTCTCTTGTGGAGTTCCTAGATAGGTAGGTAGGTAGTTAGTAGCCAGGTAGTCGCCGTTTCTTCTCCGACCATCACCTCCACGGACCACCACCACCACCACCACCACTACCACCACTACCACCCACCACCACCACCACTCAAAGCCTTCCTTCGTCTCCTCCCCCCCAAATTCCCAAATTCCAACCTCCAACAACACGAAGACATATCGTTATCGCTGGAGCCCAATATCGATTCCATCTACTGTCATCATCCAAGCATCAGAAGAGCTGTGTAAACTCACAACTCACACTCTTCCACCGAGTTCGCTCTTCCAGATCCCATTTTGGGCGTACAGGCGCTCGCGATCACGCCCCGCATCAAGAAACGCTTTTGCGAAAACCCAACTCCAACACCAACACCAACACCAACCACGAAATGATGGATTCATCGACGCATTGGGATGGCCACGATCCAACTCTCTCATCTGCATCCCAGGACGACTTTCAACAATTCCTAGATCTCAGCATATCCGGTATGGGCGATGACGTGGGCTTCAATTTTCAGGATTTTGCCCCGCCACAGCATGGCCAAATCATGCGAGAACGCGACGTGGATTCAATGGACACAGCAATGAGCAATGACAATTCATTGATGGAACTTCAGAAGCATGCCATGATGCACGAGCATATGCCTATGGCGAAAACGCCTGCGCATTCGACAATCGTCAATGCCCCGATCGCCAATCATGCGGTCGATTCGTCAGATAACAGCCTCCTGCAGATTGATGCTCAGATACAATATCTACAGCTTCAGCGCCAACAGCAGCAGCAACGCATCGCCCAAGAACAACATCAAAACTACTTTGTTCAGCAGAACCGCATTGTGCCGCCGACTCCAAATAGCATTGAGATGCATAGTGGGGAAAGGCAATATTATGGGCATGATCCGCAGCAGCAGACCATGTACGACACATACCAAATGCGCTTGAGAGAGCAAGAGGTACGCATCTGGGACCCTTTCTTCCTCTAGCTTTGCTGACTTCACCGAAGCTTGCATTTACACCACTCGTTTCTCCGGCAGTGACACCATTAGAAACGCATTTTAACCTTCCGGAATACACAATTCCAGGCGCCTACTTCAGCCCATTAAGTTCTCCTGCTCTCCATGCCCAAAACGAGTATGGAACCATGTATGGAACTGCACGTACCGAATCATCAGTCACAACGTCACCGACTGAGATGAATCTTGACCTTCTGCCTGCGCCTGCCAACCCAGCAAGTATGGCAAGAAAAGCTTCCGGCGGGGCTGGCAGGAAGTCGGCTCCTAAATCGCGAATTTCACGCGTCCGACAATCACCAATAGTCAAGCCGCAGCGTCGAAAAATGACCAGTACCACTATCTCGTCAGAAACGTTGTCAGAGCTCGTCGAGCCGGCTTTGCAGTCCCAAGGATCGTCAAGCCACTCATCCTCACATCAAAATATCAGCCCGGAGTCTTCATCTGAGTACGACTCGGTATCTCCAGAACATTTGTCAGATATGGCGCCCCCACCATTGCCACCCTCTCACTCGGTGAAAAACTCGCCGTATTTGAACGGGCAGAATAGCCATCCTAATAGCCATCCTAGAGTTCAGCAAATAATTGCAGGAAATGGCGTGTCGCCAGCGACTCCAGCCTCGCTAATGAGGATAGCTAGAGGCAAGGAAAGCTTGACATCTCCTTCCTTGAATGTTCAGGCGGAGAGCGACGATCACCTAATGGAAGGCTTCAGTTTGCCAGAAGCTGCAAATCCTCATCAGCAAGAACCTCGTGTCGAGCCTCAATCGGACGGCCAGACAACACCCACAGTTCAATCAACGCGAACTTCTGGCCTCCAACCTTCGCCATCCACAGCGTTTAGTCAACCATCATCAATTCATGCTACTCCAAGCCCGCATCTCAAACCCCAGAATACTTCTGGGAGTGCCAATGGCACACCCGCTGTCCGCAAAACGCCCAAACTCGCAGCCCGCGGTTCACAACAACGTCAAACTGCTGCTTCGGTCCACGCTTCTCCAGCCCTTCTGCCTCGCATTTCGCCAAGCATTAAGCCTATGGTCCGTGGATCATCTCTATCAGATGACACAGCCTCGCTTCTTTTAGCTACGAAGTCAAATTATCAAAATATCCTCGAAGGCACACACTTACCTGGCGTTTCATATCCATCTGAACTCTCCACAAATCTGACCTCAAAACGCACGTCGCACAAGATTGCGGAGCAGGGCCGGAGAAATCGGATCAATTCAGCCTTGCAGGAGATTGCTACGCTGCTTCCTGGTAGTGGTGGTGACAAGAGTGGCAGTGGTGATGCTGATGGTGAGAAAGGTGAAGAGACTTCTGGCAAGGGGGGCCAGAGCTCGGGCAGCAAAGCGAGTACAGTCGAACAAGCCATTGAATATATCAAGCAGCTCAAGAGTGAGGTGGAAGCGGCGAATAAGAGGGCCGAGGAAGCAGAAAAGAAACTCCAAGTGAAGTGTGAGTGACGTGGTCTGATTTTGGAAAAGCATTGCGTTGGCGTTCAGGAGCTTCGTTGCGGGATAGGAATTCGAGCGATTTTTGTGGGTTACGGCACTCGGAACAGAGCAATGGATATGGGCGGATCCAAGAGAATGATAATGTACGACATATTGTTTATATTTGCGGATACATAGCTAGTTAGTTCGCTTGGATATATACCAATCAAACCCCCCTTTATGAAGCAGCAAATGTTGTTGCAGAAATGGATGATCATCGTGTCGGAGACCAGTGCTCTAGAGCTCTCTCTACCTCTGCCTGCCATCCATATACATGGTAATCGTATTCATCAAGCCCTCCTATAGACTATCTTGCTTCATGCTAAAATATAGTGTGACCTCCACAATTAGATCTACATATTTGAAAGGACTGGACTCTCTTCGAGTAGGGGAGCATCACGTGTGCTCCCCGATCTGCGAATTCCTGAACTGGCCGTGCGGCGAAAGCCGCGTGAAGCTCACCGGGAGCTCCCTGTGGACGACACAAGCAAGGTGCTTTGGTTTGTGCTGAGAACAACGTCAAACACCTCCGCTTCGCTTCCGAGTCGCAAGAACCCGAACGACGAGTCTCCGCGAAGCTCCAGCTCAGCCATTAAATCGTTAAGAGCCCGAATACTCATCTTCGGAACTAAATAGTCACAACATGGCTTCGCGCAGCTTTGCCCCAGCCGCCATGCGCCTGGTCACGTCACCGACCGTGTCTCTCCGCGCAGCACGCGGCTTTCAGACTTCTGCGCGTAGGTTGCAAGATGCCACGCCGCTGCCGGCACGAAAGCCAGTTGGCGCTTTCAGGGGAGGGTTGGTTGCTCCTGATTCCTCGCCGCGTGCTCTGCCAGAGTTGTCGTGAGGAATAAATAGGCTAACACTCATTAATTGCAGACTCTTTGGCTTCTTCTTAGGTAGCACCCTTACCGGAGCCGGCATCTACTACTATGTACTGGATGAATACAAGGTCTCGAACGAGCTGTTGACGGAGGATATCTATGTACGTCATCAACTACCTCGTTTCACCCCCTTCAACTCTTCGACTGGAGTTGGCGTTCGGAGTCATGATAAGCCTCTTGCTCATGGTTCACAACAAACCGCGACTCTCTCGGCTTGAATCTCTCTTGGACAGTCGCTGATTGTGATATTTAACTCAGGCCCTTCAGACCGCGATTCAGCGAGTGCACGCATACGTCCAGACATTGGAGGAGAAGTTGGATGAGGTTGAGAAGAAGAGAAAATGAGGAGAGTCACACTGTCGGGCGGTCAGGCACAGATGATACCTCGGAGTCGCAATGGATGGTTTTATCGAGGACGTATTATACATGAGATTGTCACAGTTGTGTTCCTTACTTTCAGCGTTGTTTTGTCCATCTTGCGCGGAAGGGGCCGGGGATACTCCATGTAAAGTTGTAGAGAAAATGACAATGGTCACAATGGAGATTTCGTCTCCGTTAAACATGCAGTTATCGGATCCAAATGAACTTATGCGGTTTCTATCCGTGTTAATTTGTCGTCTTTGTGCCCATGATATCGTCTCAGCCTCGGCCGCAGCCAACTATAAATATATCGCCGCTCCCGTCAGCCTTGCGACCGCCCACTCGAAACCGCACAGGTCGTCGGTCGTCATCCTCACGCATTCACAACGCGGACCTCGAAAATGGAGCTATTCGGCGTCCAAGAGCTCCCCAGCTCGAAATCCACAAGCGCGCCAGGATGGGCCTACCTGCCAGGCATGACCGGCAATGCAGGAGCGACTTCGCAGTCCACGTCCCGGAAGCGCACTGTGCGCAAGCAGCCCGTCGGAGGCCTGAGCGACCACACCGCGAAGCAGGATGCGAAGATCTTGCGCGATCTCGCCGCGCTGGACAAGGAGAGCCACAGAGACGTACAGATCCCGGTACCGATACGGCATCGCGATAATGCTGGGCGAGGTGAGCTCTGCCCTGGGCCTTCCCTCCGGCCCTCTCGTTCCAATCCTCACCTCAACCTACCTACCTACCTACCTACCTACCTTTGCGCACTCCCTTCCTCCTTTTTGCCAACTCCGTAAACTGACAGATCTGTGCGTCCAGTGAGCCATGGCAAAGTCACCCCCGCCGTCCGCAAAATCCTGCAGTCCCAGAAGACATTCGCCAACCACCTCTCCGACGCCGAAGCACTGGCAGCCCTTGCCGCCACCAACCCACAGTCGCACGCGCAACCCGCGCTCGGCATCCCATCTGCGCCTGGTGCTGCTGCTGCCGCGCGCGGCTCGCCGGCACCAGCGACCGCACACACGAAGCGGAGCCACAAGAAGAAGGACGGAAATGTGTCTGCGGCGGCGGCTGCGGCGGCGGCGGCGACGCCTCTGCGCAGAGTGTCCTCGGTCGGCGAGGTGCCCGTGCCCGTCAAGGCCGAGAGGCCGGACGTGGTGATGGCGGAGGTGCCGACGCTGCTGGAGCCGGATCCGGGGTTCAAGCCGCATCCCGGGGACAGGGACCCGTTGCTGAAGAGTCGCGTGCCGCCGATGCCGAGTCGGGAGGAGATCGCGGAGTTGATGGGGGCGCCGCCGCTGACGTATCTGGAGGCCCGCGCGAGGGTCGAGGAGGGCGCGAGGCCGCCGAGGAGGTTTTGTGACATGTGTGGGTATTGGGGGAGGGTGAGGTGTACGAAGTGTGGGACGAGGGTGTGTGCGCTTGAGTGCTTGAGGACGCATCAGGAGGAGTGTTATACTAGGTATGGTGCTTAATGGGGTGCTATGGATGGGCGAGGGTGGTGTTCTGGCAAAAGAACGTAGATATGGTTATTAGGCGTTAAACGGAAGGGGATGGGGATGATATCCAAGACTCGTCTACGAGCATTCAAATAACAACTCTTCAAAAATACTGTATTAGTGTAGGTATTCTTTGTATTATCTATTGATATCTATGCTCATGCTGCCTCCATCCAACTCTCTTTAGCCCATTAATCCAGTATACACCGCTCTAAAGGCAAATCACAGATATTCGAAAACAAGCGTCACGGATCACGATTTCCAGAACATAAAAATGGCGCTCACCACATCTCTCGAGTCCGTAATGGGAAAATCATGCGTGCTGTCCAGCTCGACAAAGACCACTCTATCCTTGCCCAGTAACTCCTCCGCGTCCTCCCTCACCTCTGAAGGGAAGATAATCGGATCTCGCGTTCCAGTAATCAACAGTACTTCGTCGTCTCTAGCAGCCTTGAGACGTCGCCAGTTCTCCTGCTGCGCGGTGATGGGCGCAAAGCGGATGGACGAGAGGAAAGAGTGTACGAATCCGTCGTGGTTACGGAGCTGCCATTGTACGGCCTGCACCACTGTGATATCTGGGCGCTTCTGGGAGAGTGGCATGAAGCCGGTGTTACTGCTGTCCACTTAGGTTAGTCTCCGAGAGATAATCCTTTCTAGGGGAGGGGATTTACGGATGCCCATCTCCTTGGACTTCTGCGTTGAATGCATCGGTAATGTCAATCTCTTTATTCTCCTTCGCATACATCGGCCCTGCAAGCAGTCTCTTCTTGCAAATCCAGAGCAAAAACGACTCAGGCACGAGACCTGTATAGTACAAAACCCTGCTGTGTGCGTTCATGTGCTCCGGGCGGATAATGCCCGAGGGAGCGAGGAGAATCAGCGAGCGAACCATGGAGGAGAAGTAGCTGGCAAATGCGGTGGCGATGCCGCCACCTAGAGAATATCCGATCAGATCGAAGCCGCCGTCGGGCCCGCCGATCCAAGACAGTTTGGAGGAGGCAAGCACAATCAGGATCTCGGAACTGTAGAGTCGATCGTCATGCTTAAGGTCGGCACAGCTGTCGGTGTAGCCTCGGCCCCAAAGGTCCTGGAGAATTCGTAAATAAAATGTTTGGAGAGAGCTACACAGACAGCGTCTGGCGGCCATTGATGGGCCAAATCATGTTTATGGAGGCTTATCCTCGCAAAAAAAAACATATCTGAGGGATAATTGGATGGAATAAGAAATAAAGAGACTTACAAACAGCATAACTCGACATCCCTTTTCAACCAATCCTCGAGCAACAGCACCTAATGCAATACATGGTGTGGTAATACCATGCACGAGTAACACTTTCCTTCCATCTTCAGGGCCCCATTCATAGACTCTTATTGTCCCATACTAAGTTTCTATTAGCTTAAAATACGCACAGAAAGCATGAAGCACACACCGGACTCTTTACAGATCTTCCCCCAGGTAGGGCATCTGGTGGATAAGGAAGGGCTTCCTTGTCATCCTCGCTAATTCGGGGGATAAGTGTAGTTCCTGGACCAGGAATAAGCTTCTCCTCTGTCCTCTTCAGAGCCAATTGTGAGATCTTCAGAATAGTCAAGCTGGCCAGGACTGATGCTCCTATGATCCTCCACTGATTGTCGTCGGGCAGAGTAATGACACGGTGGAGAGTGTCGACGATAAGAGACATCGTGAACGAGAGCAATTTGGAAATAAGAAAACAAAAGCAGATATTTGAGAGGAATAATCCAAATGGCAAGTGTAGGTTTTCAGAGGCAAGTATTGGTGATAGCCATCACATTGGCCTTGCTCAAGCACGTCGTTGTTGGCGTCCATGAGGCTGCGAACTGCCAAGCGATATCCAAAGCCTCGGTCTGACTGCTATTGGCTGGCAGCGGACCTGACAGCGTGGTGCTCCAGAGTATAGTAGGTACCTATGTACACATACCATGTCTGGGCACGCACCACGCAGCCTTGCGAGATCGGGGACACGCCTGGCTTTGTATGCGGACCGAGTCCAACAAGACAATTTGCATTCAATCAATCATTCCAACTCTCTCTATATAGTTATATATTTACTTCGGATAAAGTATGGCGGTTCCGGAGGTTGCCTTGATTACTGCCGGCTCGGCTGGCCTCGGCGCAGCAACTGCTCGACTCTTTGCATCCGTGGGGATGCGAGTGGTCATCAACTACTCGTCGAATACCGAACGAGCAGATGCACTTGTTGAGGATCTGAAGAAACTATCGCCACTGAGCAATACCGAGACGACAGTAAATTTCTTAGCCATCAAAGCCGATTTGGCCAAACGCGCCGATGTCATACGGCTTGTTCAGGAGTCCGTCGAGAAGCTAGGCACGTTAGACGTCGTCTTCTCGAACGGCGGGTGGACCAAGATACGAGATTTCATGGATCTTGACGACAACATGGAAGAGGATGACTGGGATAGATGCTTTACTATGAATGTCAAAAGTCATGCCTGGCTGATGCACGCCGCTCGGCCATGGCTGGAAGCTTCAGAAGGAGCATTCATTACCACAGCTTCATACGCTGGTGTGAGACCAAGTGGAAGTTCTCTTGTATGTGAACAATCATTGACGCCTTGATAGGCAGTGCATAAAATGAGGATTGTTGTATCGCGGCTGATTTGTTCTTAGCCTTATTCGGTGACAAAAGCGGCTCAAATACACTTGATGAAAGGCTTAGCCTTGAATACTAGCCCAAAGATCCGGGTCAACTCTGTCTCTCCAGGATTGTTACTAACTGTAACCACCTGGACACCTCATTCTCTGTACTATGGAAATGCTAACTGTCGCAGGACTGGGGAATGTTGTTCTCACAGGAAGTAAGAGATCAGGCTCTGACGAATACAAAGCTTGGTAAACTACCAACAGTTGAGGTAAAAAATTTGAAGTGAAGCATGTCTGCACAGACTTCGGCTGACTAGTAAATAGGATGTAGCCGCACAAGTCCTATGCTATGCGAGAAGCAAGACTGTAACCGGGCAGAATGCTGTCATTGTCGCCGGGACAGATTTATAATTTGTGATGTACTGCATCATGATTGTACCCCATGGAGATGATACCCAAGTGCGCAGCTCTATGGAAGTTCCACGGTCGGTGGCATCAGCTGGTGCATGAGCATGATTGCTTCAGAAAGGGACATAAGAGAGTGTATCTTAAAAAAAGAACGTAATTCCAGTTATGAAGAGAAGACGACCAGCAATGCAACAACAAAGAGAAGAATATGAAAAATCCAACCATTGTTTTGATTCCTTGTGAATGGAGGCCAAAGCATCAGTTGGCAGACAGCGATGAATTCAGCCAGAAAGGCATAAGGATTGAGCAAGGCTAGGTGGTCAGACTTGGGCCATCCATCTCCTGAGACAAAGCACAGCTTTGTCCATGAGCAAAGTCAAAGCGGTTGCATGCGAAGAGAAAGCAGAATCTGATGAAGTTTCCATGGCCTGTTGGACATGGAAATATATGCACACCAGAATGATGAGCCTATTGAGATTACATGCCTGTGGCCGCCATACTTGCGGATGCGACCGTACACGGTTGACAGGTGCGCATTTCCATTCCTCCATTCCTCCATACTTCGTCTGGGTATGTGAGATGAGATGTAGACAAGATCGAAGTGCAGATTGCTAATTGGAGGCCATTTGAGCTGAAATGTATGTACTATACCTAACCTTTCAGGTCACACTCCATGCCAAGGTGCTGATGAGATGCGGTTTCATCCTTAGATCGAATAATGTGTGTAGACCAATTGGCTTGCAAGGACATGACGTGCATAGAATCTTGGATGGAAATTCTGACGAAGATGAACTTCCTCCAAATGGAGGGTATTGATAGGCTGACTCAGCCACAGGAACGACTCTGTCCGGCTTGGTGCATGATGCAACACCGATTTGGGTGATATTACTTCTGGAGCCGTTTACGGATACCTATGTGCTCCATACTAGGGCGCTGGAACTGCGAGTTTTCCCGTCCGCAGAATAATGCTGGAGAAGCGTCAGCCAGCAATGTATTAAATAAAGGAGAGAGTAACGGAGCAAGTACACGTCACAGCTCGGCTCCAGCCTCAGCTCAGGCAGGCAGGGAGGCAGGCAGGCAGGCAGGCTAGCATGTCTTCTTGAATGCTCTCTCTGATGTTCTTCTTTGCCTGACGTGTTGACAAAGTACATACGGTAGTAGGTGAAGTAAGCTGGGCTGCTTGTAGACCTTATGGGAATAAAGAATAACGGTGATCCTGAGCAGAGATAAGCTTTGACGAAGGTGATCGACGAGGTGACCTAGTAGTAGTGAACGAACGGCCCGAGCAGCGTTTGGCTGTCTGATGCATCGAATCGCGGCTAATAATAACAACGAGATACTGTACTGGGAGAGGGGGGGAGAGGGGGGGAGAGGGAGGGAGAGGGAGGGAGAGGGAGGGAGGGCCCATACATACATCATACCAGACAAAGCCATTCTGATATCTGGTACCCTCTCTAACCCGATGCCTGCAGAGCCTGAGGAATCCATGAAGAGGAGGAGGAGGAGTCTGAACAATCCGAAGAGAAGAGTCCTAGCAGAGTAGCCGCTCATCCTCATCCTCATCCTCATCCTCATCATCCTCATCCTCATCTTCATCTTCATCCTCTCTCCCTCCCTCCTCCTTCGCGTTGTGAATCTGTGCTCTGTTCGGTTCGACGGCCTATACATATGTACATTCATGCTCGGCAGAAATAATTAGGTAGGTCCATGGAGAATCATCGATGATCACTTCAGCCACAGCTGTGCCGAGAGCCAAAGACTGGGCTGGACAACTGACTAGTTTTTAGTTCTCTGAGCAGCAAAGTTCTAGACAGAGGCTCTACTACGTAGGTACCGTATGTGCCAACCAGAGATGCATAGTAGTAGAGTACCTATATATATATATGCATGGATACTCGATTATGTAGCTTCGGACAAATCAGCGAAGGAAGCACTGCTCTCTCGATATAGCCTCGGCCGAGTATGCATGTCTCATATCAGAAGTAGCCCTAGGTAGGTAAGTGAGGTGGTATCGGATCGACAGGATAATACCTATTTTAATACCTATTAATGAATTATCATGAGCAGCTTAGCAGCGCGACCTGTCGTCTCTTCTCACTATTCTCCATAGAATCTCCGATGATGATGATGATGAGTCGCCTTATAACCTAGTCCAGCCTAACGAGGGCCGCAGCTGCCGAACGTAAAACATGGAACTCAACAAAGAGAAACAGATCCACATCCTCCACATCCACTACATCTACAACATCTACAACATCTACAACATCTACAACATCTACAACATCAACGGCCATCATCAAACAACCAATAATGCCTAATAATGGGCTGTCGAAGCACATCTCCGTAGAGCTTCAGGTCCATCCAGGCTCCAGCATTTAAGTTGTTGGCCAGCAATAATCGATTGAAATTGATTCATTCATAATGATTCATTTCCTGCTTCCATCATCCATGGATCCTGATACTCTAACCTGATGTTACTTTTGATACTACAGCACTTTTATACCTTTGCGTTGTATGACTTACATACTTCGTAGGTACCTGCTGCAGGTACGTAGGTGCTCTACTCTCATACTTCAATCTTTTCACCTGTAATAAATACTTTAATACTTGCAGTCTTCCATACCTTCCCCGCACACTGTAGCTACCTAGATAGGCAACGGTGTATTCTGAGATTTCTTTATTTTTTTCTTTCTTACTTCCGTACTATACTTATTTGTAGGTACGGAGCTCGACTTGACGACCTCAGCTCAACCGCACATTATTATTATTATTATTATTATTATTATTATTATTGTTGTTGTTGTTGTTGTTCGTCTAAGCCGGCTGACCTAAAAATAATACCCACTCTTGCCGGCCGGCGGAAGAGAGAGAAGAAAAAAGAAGAAGAAAAAAAAAAACTCTCCTCTCTGGCAACATCAGGCTCCGGCTCCGGCTCCGGCTCCGGCTCCGGGTCAGGCTCAGGCTCTGTAGCAGTAGAGTACTTCGTACTGTGCTGTAGTACGGAGTAGTGCTGAAGGCTGCCCTCCGTCAACCTGAACCTGAACCAGCCAGCATGCACCTCAAAGGAGGGAGGTACAAGTACCTGAAATCAATACAATACCTAATGTCTAGGTACCTAAGCTAGCCTAAAGCCCTCTTCCATACCTCGGGCGTCTAGGTCTTTACACCTTTACACTGCAGGCCAGACCCAGGCTCAACTGTGCAGTGCACGCCTAGGTACCTGCTCCGTAGGTACTCCGTAATACCACATCTGGTACGCAGTACACCTACATAGGTATGTATGTAGGTATATATGTACCTCTCCATGTACGGATAGAGTCACTAAGAGCACTGGATCGACAGAATCGACAGCCCTAACACTACCTAATACTACCTAAACACTACCTAGCACTACCTAACAAACTTACCCACCAACAAATACGAATCACCAGCCCACCACCAAACTTTATTCTGGTCACTTGTTCTTCCGCTCTACTCTACTACGACGAAGTACTGTTTCCGTTTCCCCTCCTCCTCTGCTCCCAACTGCTCTTATATCTACGTATGTACCTACGTACATCCGTACCTACTACGTATGTACGGACGCTATCCATTATTGTACTTTACCTACTTTACCAAGTTTACCTCCACCACACACCTCACCTTACCTTAACCTTACCTTTCCTTACCTTAACCTTCCTTTCCTTACCTTACCTTACCTCACACCTCACACCTCACACCTCACACCTCTCCTCACCTCCTCACCTCACCTCACCTCTCGACTTCGTCTCTTCTTCCTCTTCTTTCCATTATACATCTGCGTCGCGCGCATCCTTATTGTGTTTCGTCGATAAAACTACTCTGGTCCTTCGTGTCCTTTTCTGTCGCGGGTGTTCAGATTGATTCACTGCTTTCCTTCGGATTGAAGTTTTTCTGGCAGCAAGCACTTGAATCCGGTCAAAGATTGTAAGTTGCTCGATTTTCTTCTTCTCTTCTTCCTCCTCCTCCTCCACCTCCTCCACCTCCGCCTCCTCCGCCACCACCTCTTCTCCTCCTCCCAACCCGCCCGCACACACCTCACCTCACCTCGAAGACCAACCGCCCCGCCACCCATGCCATCCTCACTTCTCGGTGTCTCGACTCTCAACAACAAAAAGTCGGTTTCGAGTCGCTGAGTCCCGACAATGCATTGCACTGTACTGCACCGCACCGCACCCGACAGAACTCACCTACAACAACTCTGCGGCAAGGAGAACTCGGTGATTGTGCAGTACAGTGGACTCTTGCATGGTCTGTGCCAACAACATTCTATCCTCCCTTGTTGCGCAGATGTCGGGCAGAGGCCGCTCGCATGGCAATCGGATGCGCGTTTGCTGGCATTCAGGCTTTACAGCACTGGTACGACAGCCGGCGACTGCGATATGATTGCGCACGACGACACGCTTGACACATTTGACCATCACGCTGCTCTTACAATTCTATATATCTGGTTCATTGGCTGATTGGATTTGGCACCATAGATTCGGCGTCATCCCCGCAATTCGAGCTACATTCCAGCATCTGCGCCTTCTCCATCTCCACGCAAATCTTACCATACCGTAAATCTCTGATTTAATATTTCGAACTTTCCAATCCCGGATCCGACTGCAATTGCACATATTGTCTCCGCGAATCGTACTCCTGGATACATTCGGAAATCGGAAACTTAGAATTCCTGAAGTAAGTTGAACGTCGACCTGCATGTAGTAGTGGCCGCTCTTTTCTGTTCTGCTCCGATCTTCCGAAGCTGCCTTGGTGCTTCAGACAGTTGCCTGGAAAATGGTCCCTTCCGGGCTGCTGGCGCACAAACTTCTAATGAGTTGATCCTGCGATCAATTGTCAATTAGTTATGCGATGAATCCGTTCATTCACTGGTAGAAGAGCGAGCAAGGCTTTCACTTCGAGGGTGCGCCTTTATAAACTATAGTGGCAAGGCAGCTAGCGCTGTTATGGACTATGACATGCTTCGACGGACAATTCTCAGCCTGCCATATCACTTTATTTTGTCTTTCGGTTGATGCGAAACCATATGCTCACATCTTATGAACAGAATTCACTTCGACTCCTTCTCGTTTCGGCTTGACAACCACATCAGTTACAGTCCTTTTCTGATTCCCGCAGATCAGAGTATATCGATTCCTTCAAGTATCTAATTGATAAATCAACTACAACCAACCTCGAACGCAATGTCTTTCCCAAGTTTCGACCCATCCCAGGGTCAACCTGCTGCATTCACGGAGAACGGTAACGGCGGTCTCCCACAAGGACAGCAGCCGATGCAGAACATGCAGCAGAATCTGCAGATGCAGCAAGCTCCTCAAGGTTCCGAAGGTCAGGCACCTTTCCAGGGCCAAGGTAGCATGGAGCAGGGTCAAGTTGGTGGTCCAGCTGGTGCGCCGGATTCTAAGACAACCCTCTGGTAAGTGAAGTCTGTTTTCCTACTGGAACTGAGGTGTATCATCTGGGTCCAGATCGACGGCCGATCTAGCCCGATAGCTGGCATCGTAATGGATCAACGAAGTTGAACTACCAACGAAGTACACCTATGTTTCGCTATGCATTTTTTTTATTCGGCATAAGCAGAGCAAACACAGATTATTTGTTTGTATACTAATCTAGTCGCTTAAATAGGATGGGCGAGCTCGAGCCCTGGATCGATGAGAACTTTGTTCGCAGTGTCTGGTTCGGTATGGGTGAACAAGTCAACGTGAAAATGATTCGCGACAAATTCTCTGGGTAAGCCGAGATCTCGATCACGGCGTATTTGACATATCTAACGTTAGATTTAGCAATGCGGGCTATTGCTTCATTGATTTCACGACTCCCGAGGCCGCCGCTAAGGCTCTCTCTCTGAATGGCTCCATGATTCCAAACACCTCTCGTCCATTCAAGCTCAACTGGGCCTCCGGTGGTGGTCTTGCTGATAGACGGTCAGATTCTCGGTCCTTATTCCCCAATCCTTGTCTTTTCCCCCCAATACTGAGAACTGTTGAGCTGACTTTTCCCAGCGATGACCGTGGCCCGGAGTTTTCGATCTTCGTTGGTGATCTTGGACCGGAGGTCAATGAGTATGTTTTGGTGTCCTTGTTCCAATCAAGATTCCCATCTTGCAAATCTGCAAAGATAATGACCGATCCGATCTCCGGCATGTCTCGCGGCTACGGCTTTGTTCGCTTCTCTGACGAGGGCGATCAGCAGCGTGCGCTCACCGAGATGCAAGGAGTCTACTGTGGTAATCGCCCAATGAGAATCTCCACTGCGACACCTAAGAACAAAGCCGGCGGTGGTGGACCAGCTGGTGCTATGGGTGGTATGCCAGGTGCTGGTATGGGTGGCAACATGGCTCCAGGAATGTATTCCATGGGCGCACCCCCTATCGGCTACTATGGTGCTCCTCAGCCAATGAACCAATTCACCGACCCAAACAACACCACTGTCTTTGTTGGAGGTCTCTCGGGCTATGTTACTGAGGATGAGCTTCGCTCGTTCTTCCAGGGCTTTGGAGAGATCACCTATGTTAAGATCCCACCAGGAAAGGGATGTGGCTTCGTTCAATTTGTTCAGCGCCATGCCGCAGAGATGGCTATTAATCAGATGCAAGGCTATCCCATTGGCAACTCTCGTGTTCGTCTTTCTTGGGGCCGATCTCAGAACAACTCGGGTCCTGCAGGAACCCCATATAGACCAGCCCCACCACCACCACAGTACCAGGGAATGGGCATGCCACCATCCCATCCTTATGGAAATTTCGCTCCTCTTAAGGTAAGTTAAGCTGAACATGTCTGCATTATTTCTCTAACCCTCCATTAGTAAAGCATGAAATGATTCTTCCGTGTCTCGCGAATGGAGTTTGTTAGTCACTCACGGCGTCTCGCACCTTGGCTTGCCTGTTTGAACGGCTTCACTTCTGCTCATCGACTGCCTGGAGCTACTTTTACTCTTAGCGTTGCTTGTCAGTGATGGGTGGGGATTTGCATAACTTACGACGGCCTATGTACAAAAGTGCATTAGAGGGCTCTTATCACGCGATGACGACTGGTGCTCGGATTAGTTACATTTCCTTTGCTGCTCTCTTATAGAACATGGTCCCCGTTCTGCTTGCCTTATCTCGCTAGGACTCGGCATGCGGGCGCTTCATGGTCGGGAGAGGCAGCTTTTCCTTCTCGGTTGTCTTCAAAAACATAAAACGCACACAAAAGTTTAGATTCGAACAGATACAAATGATGCCTCGGCCTCACAGAATGGATCTGATGATGAAAACTTCTCCTTCTTTCGTTACAGCCTCATGGCCTTATGGCCTCGAAGCCTTAGACTTATGTTGTGGTGTGCCGTCCCGTGAACGCTTGGATTACTCACCTATCGGGCCGCTCGGCCAGTGCCTATGAATCCCCCCCTCTCCCCTCCTCTCCCCTCCTCTCCTCTCTCTTCTTAGGCGGTGTCAAAGTCAAATCGCGATATGCTTTAATCTCTTAAGGCTGGCTAAATGTGCCGCCTAGATCTTTGTTCTGTCTTTCTTTACCATTCAACTCTGCGGGCCATCTACTTATGGCAGCTTATATCCCTTCTCTAAAGCACAGGGGTCTAGACGTAAATCCTGCTCCCTATAAAACCATTGCTAGTCTCCCTAAAAATGCGACACTAGGTGGAATAGTATTTATATGTAGTACAATTGTCTTCAAAACATAGAATTGCTTTATGTAGTACAGTATTAATTAACACATGTAGTAGTATGAGAAACCTAAATAGAATAACATTTAGCAGTTACTTAAATAGCTAGGTAGCTTTGTAGTATTTAAGTGTGAAATATGTCACATGCTTGCTATAGAGTTCCCTTCTTTTTGTGTACTCTAGAACTTAAGATAGTCTTTGTGACTATTTTTAGTAGTTCTTAGCTAGCCTTAGCTATTTAAATATTCTGTAAACAGAATAACACTCTCTTTGGATGGTGATCACTATTTAATGTAGTACTAAGTTCTCTATGCTAGATTTCATTAATGGTTGATATCGTAGAGGCCTTCAGAAGCTCAGGTTTAATGGTTCTGAAAGTTTTATTAGACTTTGAAATACATATACTATGCATTATGTAGTATTTGGTATAAAGGTATTTCCACCTCCCTTAATGCTGAACTCCAACAGATGCTGCCACCGGTGCCTAGGTAGCCACTCTCCTATACACATCGGAGCTCCAATGGACTTATTTTCTCACCTTCCTGGCATGCTGAACCAAATTCTCAATTACACCCTCAAACGCCTCCCTATCTCCAAGTTTCTCGTCGGTCCTCTTAGTCCAGTACTCTAGCACTTCTTTAGCCCTCCCTTGCATGGCCTCTAACTTGGCCACATGCTCCTTCAATTCATCTAGGGTAAGCCCCGCCAATGCCTCATCCGTCACCGTACAAAGCTGGCGTGCATATACTAGATCTAGCTCTGGCGAAGGAGGCGGTCCCTTCCTTCGCCTCGACGATGACGGCTTACCCTGTGAGTCCACAGACGTATTGCTTGCATTTCCATCACTAGCTTTGAGCCGAGATACAGAGCCTACCGCCCGTGAGTCGGTTGAAGTGCGTCCTGAGGAGAGATTGATGGATGGTAGTACGAGCTTTTTTTGTTTGGAGGCGGGGAGGATTTCATCGAGATCGACTGGAACGCCAAGGGATACCAAGAAGAGGCGTCTGATGCGGGACCGAATCCAGTTTGGTGGTTGTAGCGGCGGAGGAGCGACCAGTTGTGACCAGAGGGATGCGCTCCGCTGTGTGAGGAAGGTGGAATTTTCAGGTGTGGTGCTGGGGAGGGCGGAGGTATCGATAGTATCGGGTGGGAAAAGAGCATCTATATACGGCCTCGTTGCGCTCAGGACTTCGTTTGGTGAATCGAGATCGTCGAAGTTCAAAACTGGCTGGGATAGGTGTTAGTCGCTGGGCACAAGTCGCATCACGCCTCGAGGTTCTGGGCAAGTCAAGATGGTTACTGAGTCACTTACGAAAGACGGTACTATCTGGGGTAACGAAGGTACAGGAGCTGCTGGGGCGGAGTCTGCCGCTTGAAAGCCATTATCAAAATCTTCAAACTCAGCGTCCTCATCCCCTTCCTCGAAATCATCAAAGTCGTCCCCGAATCCTGCCGAATCTCCGTCCTCTTCCTCGTTGTAGTCATCAGTTAGGCGACTTGCTTCGGCTGGTGATTCCTGTTCGTGAGAGCTTATGGACGAGGACCTAGCAGCACTAGAGGTTGGTGATCCTGGTTCGGTCAATCGGTCGTTGAGGGAAATATGAGAATTTGGCGGCCTACCTGAGAGGTCTCCAACTTCTCCCACAGAATCGGGGACTGCATCTGCCCCACGCTTCTCATACGCATCTGTACCAAGTACTTCCCCGTAATTCGGCATAGAATCTACTTTCTCAACCCTTGTGCTCGGAGTTGGGAGACTTCCTGGAGAGGCTGCCGCTGGCGACGCACTCTCGGCGTCAGGAATATGAAGAATGAGATCAGGTAGGGCGTCTGCAGGGTGAGACTTGTGGATGCTGTTCCTATGCGAAGATGCCAAAATCGGCGACGGTGGCGCCTCCTCCAAGACTGTCTTGGGGATGGATTGACCACTTGGTGTCGATGGACTAGTGATGGGCGATGGAGCCACATCCGGCTTCTGCTCCTCCTCTATGAACGCAACCTCATCTGGTCGTGCGTCTTCAGCACGCTTATCGTAAGCCTCTGTTCCTGGGACCTCGCCATAGCTGGCCTCGTGGTCCACCCTCTCAACTCGTGTAATGGGAATAGGGGAAGCAGCCCTGGAAGGAACCCTCGAGGCGCTGTCTCGGTCGCTTCGAGCGTCAGAGAAGTGGTCGTCAGAGTCTGATTCTGTGGTGGAAGTTGTTGTCAGTCATTATGAGTCTGAGGCCTGTAATGTGGAGAGCTGCTCACCCAGTTCATGCGCCCCAGGATCCTCGATGCTCTGTCGCCGTGGAGAGGGGGGGGATAACGACGCATGTGGGTCTTCTGTCATCGTGATTGCAGTACGAAGTAAATGATGGTGCTTCACAAATATCAAGCTGCAAGCGCTATCATTAAATGGTTGTTTCTGTGAACTGAAGTGAAGATCAGGTCGTTAACTGAGCCAGCGAGAGTAGTATGTATATGCTGTATGTAGTAGTATGTACATACGTATATATGCACATATGTACGACGTCTGTATGTACATACGTAGCAGACAACGTTGAGCCAAGCCGCCTTGGGTGGTGTCTCGAATGGGCCATGGCTATGGTAAATTGAGGCTCGCTAAATAAATAGTTGCCATGTGCATTACTGGGGACGAAATTCGCGACTGCGACCCAAAGGAAAGCTAGCGGAGAGTACCTACATATATCTATACATCTCTACCTAAGTAAGGTACTCTACCAGTCAACGCGCCTATATTGGATTATTTACGCAAGTACATACGACTGATATTGTCCGCTTCTCCACGCGAGCCCTCAACCACGATAAATCCTCACTTCGACTTCGACTTTTCTTCAGAAGACAAACCGACCGACCCTTCTGCTGCGATCCAGCAATCCAGCAATCCGATTTCTTCCAGTGTCTCACGCGCCGCCACGAGCTTGTTTCCAAAGCGGGAGCCCTGGATGAAAAGCAGCGCCTTCGCAGATCCAGCTTTTCGTTAACGGACGACTTCGAAGGAGCAGCGCGTCAAAATGGCTTTCAACTTCGGAGGTACAGGCTCAGGCTCGGGCTCGGGAGGCAATAATCTATTTGGGCAAGCTTCTGGCACAAGCAGCAACATATTTGGAGCGTCAGCAGCTCCAGCATCTTCTGGCACTGCAGCACCAAGCGTCTTTACCCAGCCTGCCTCCAATGCCAATGCAAATAGCAATCAGATCTCTGGTATCTTTGGAAATACAAGCAATACATCTGCAGCAAAGCCTGGCTCGTTCTCTTTCGGTGGTCCAGCGTCCACAACTGCGCCATCCATGTTTGGCTCACCTGCAACTGCTGGTACATCTGCTCCGTTGTTTGGATCAAACACTGCAACCGTTGGTACTGGCAGCAACGTATTCGGCGGGGCCACTTCCAGCAACAATGCATCTGGCGCAACGACACAGGGCACTGGGCTCTTCGGTGCAGGGACGCTGTCCACCAAGGCACCTCCTTCATTTGGGAGCACTTTTTCCTTCGGAGAGAATACAGCTCAAAAGCCAAGTTCTACATCAACTACTAACTTGTTTCCAACTCTTAACAAGACAGACAACGCTCCTGCAGCATCTGGCAATTTATTTGGTACCACAACACCGGCGACAACTAGACCAACAGGTAGCATGTTCAGTTTTGCTCCTTCTACCACTCCAGCAGGTACGCCTATGGCTCCTAAGGAGGCTCCAAATACTACGACGAACGTGTTGGGCGGAACTAAGCTTGGAGGCACAACCGGCAATCTCTTTGGTGCTCCTAAGACAGCAGATACAACGTCAACTACAACAATCCCACAGCCAAGCACTGGAAATATCTTTGGCGGACAAAATACTACAAGTACTAGCGGTATCTTTGGTACAACTCCTGCCACTTCGAGTGCAGGTGCTGCCTCAGCACCGACCACTTCAACCACGGGCGGAACGCAGACAAAGCCCTTGTTCGGATTTTTGCCAACTTCTAACGCTACAACTCTCCCCACTGCAGCTACAGTGCCGGCGCCGACCACTACTGGTTCCATTTTCAACCTTGGGGGAAATATCACAGGAGACAAGACCGGAGCAGCCACCAGCGCAACTCCTGCTTCCAGCGCAGCACCAGCCACCCAATCCCTTTTTTCGGGATTTAAGCCTGCCACAACTACAACCACATCAGAAGTCACTTCTGCGTCTACAACAGCTACTTCTGCTCCCAGCATTTTCGCACCAAAGACTACAGCTGCGACAACTGGGACCGCCACAACAACTGCAGCTCCTGCCGCATCGGCGCCTGTCACAACTGGACCTACTGTTTCCGCTCCTACGGCTGCTAATCCTCCTGCAACTACAAATATTCTAAATGTCTCAACCGCTGGGCCGGCTCCCCAGATGTCCCGTTTGAAGAACAGGACAATGGATGAGATCATTACCAGGTGGGCATCCGATCTGACGAAGTACCAGAAAGAGTTTCAAGAGCAAGCTACGAAAGTTGCTTCTTGGGATCGTCTTCTAGTGGATAATGGCGATAAGATACAAAAACTCTATACAAGCACCTTCGAAGCGGAGAGGGCTACTACTGAGGTTGAGAAGCAGCTTGCAGCTGTGGAGAATAACCAAAATGATCTGGAGGCGTGGCTGGATCATTATGAACACGAGGTGGATGAAATTTTCAATCGATCGGGAGGGCCAGGTGAGAATCTGCAAGGCCCGGATCAAGAACGAGAGCGCACATACAAACTGGCGGAAAAGCTTGGTGACCGACTTGATGAAATGGGGAAAGATCTTACCAGTATGATCCAAGAAATCAACACAGCGTCGGCGAGTTTGAGTTCGAGTACCAAAGCCGATGATCCAGTGAGTCCTCTCTGATCTCCTCCTACTGCTTTTTGGCTTGCATGAGCTAACATCGTGTAGTTACAGCAAATCGTGAAAGTCCTCAATGGTCATCTCGCTCAGCTTCAGTGGATTGACCAGAATGCAGCGTCTCTGCAAGCCAAGGTAGCTGCTGCGCAGAAGGAGAGTCACGATATTGGCTCGAGCGTTCACGGGATACATGAAAAGAATCCGTCGGATGAGATGTTCAGGTCGTACCTGGGCAGAAGATGATGGACAACTGAAGACAGGGCTAAGTTTATGGAGTTTTGTACCCAGGAAAAGCAGGAAGGTAGACCGACGTGCCTCGATGGCGGCAGTCGTGGGCTTTTATTCGAATCGAGGCACGAGCAGATTGAATGAAGCTCGAAGACGTACAAGATTCACAGGTTAGGTTTCAAGAGTCATGGCGGCTCGGAGATGAAGCATATATATGACCTCAATAAGAAGAAGACTATTGTAATACAAGGAAACGCAGACCTTCCTCCCTCAGTGCATAATTCGTCATCGCCTCGCCGGTAGTTATCGTATCAGCTATATGGACCGAAACCTTAGCTTTGCTCGGAGCTTGCATCCCCCCACTAGGTCCTCGTGTATACTCACTTCTGCTCTCCGCCCTGGTTCTTGGTGAACTCCTCACTGCGCATAAAATGTCTTGTCAGTATACAGTCGGTCGTCGAAGGGCTTGGGGGCGGGTCTTGCTCACATATCCTCCTCGAGCTTCTTGATGTGGGCATGGGAGTCGGCCAGTCTCTTCTTGAGCTCCAAGAGCTTCTCCTTCTCGCGCTGGCGGATAGCGAAGTCCTCCTGGGCCTTCTCACGCTTCTGGAAAGCATCACTGCGGTGCGAGAAAGGCGAGTTAGCCAGACGAAACGAAACGTCCTCCAGAGACAACAGAGCTACGACGGGCGGGATCGAGAGACGTACCCTTGGCCTCCGGTTGGGCGGATAGCACCAGTGTCTCCGGCGCCCATGGCACGGGAGGTCGTTGCGAATGTGCGAGCAGCTGGGCGCGCGGCCTTGATGATTGATTGACGGAGCATGGTGGTGTCTTTTGGGGGTTGAAAGTGAGATGCTTTTCTATGTACGGGTCGTTGCGAGTTGGAGGGTTGCTACAGGTATAGGTAGGTTATGGAGCATTTCAAGCTTGAGCTACGCTTGGCGAGGAAGAACAAGAGGAGCGGGCGAGCTCGGATGTCAGGATGACCTCAGGCCACTACGACACTACCATGGTTTGCATTCATTATTGAATCATGTGATTTGAACATGATGCGGATGGAATGATGTTTGTTGAATGGTGCTGGATGATGAATCATTAATGATTCTTTCTTCATTCTTTATTCTCTATTATCTATTATCTATTATCTATTATCTATTCCTTATTCCTTATTCCTTATTCTTTGTCTTTGCTATATGCGGGCTCCTTGAATTGGCTTTTGTTGACACAGACGTTCTGTAAATCGTAGAGCAGTAGAGCATATTAGTTACTGCACTGCACCTATACTCCATGACCTGCTGTCTGCACATAAATATCTACAACATACCTTTTCATACATGGGCTGGCTCTCTCAAGCTCTCATCTCAACGGAGATAACATCCAACCACCATTTCTTCTTTCTATTTTGTATATATACATACACTCTCTTATCAATTTCAGCCTCGTAGAGTATGTAAGTGCTGCACGGCAGTTGCACAGCGGTTGCACAGCGGTTGCACAGCGGTTGCACAGCAGTTGCAGTGGGTCGTTATTGGGAGGTCTCCAATCCTCAGCAATTTAATGCCGTACCCCTTGCTAGAGTAGTCGGCTAAGAGTGCTCGGGAGCATGATGCTGGAACCGTAGACACTGCTACCCAATGTACCTATGGCATGTTCTATGTTATCTATACTGTATCACTAGGTAATGAATGTATGCTGTGATATCGGGGAGAGAGTAACAATAACAGTGCCTACGAAGTATATTCTATTTCTATTGTAAATATCAGCTTGACCTTAGGTACATAGGTACTGTACATACATGATCGGCAGCTTACCCTAGCCAAAGTACGTTAGCGCCAAAAAGGAGGACAGTGTGAGGTTTCCATCTGCTTCCTGGTCTGGTCTGGTCTGGTCTGGTTAGAGTACGGAGAAGCACACACGCCAGTAATGTACTTGACTTACGGTGTACAGCACTGTACAATGCTGCACAGTGCTGTACTTTTACTGTACTATGCGTGCTCTGCTGGGTACTTAGCACTCTGCTAGGCACTCTGCTAGGCTCTCTACTACCCTACCCACGGCACTACAGGTACCTACCCTACCTATCTACCTACCTATCGACTACCTATTACCTACCTACTACCTCTTACCTACCTACTACCCACCTACCTACCTTACTTACTTGCACTACTTTCCCTCGACCTCATTTCTCCAACTCCCAATTCCCAACTCTCAACTTCAAACTTCAACCACCTTCTTCTTCTCCTTCCTCTCCTTCCTCTTCTTCTTCACAATATACGCTGACTTTCCTGCATCGAATCAATAACTACCGTTCGATTCGAACACCCTTTCATTTTCAGATCACCACTTTACCACATCGCAGGTGAGCATTTCACGATTCCTTCTTGACCTTCGTCATCCGTCTGCCCTTTCCCAACCGCCGCCGTCCCATCCTCCCAAACCAGCGACCGACCGTCCAGCCTCAATTGAGTGCGACAGCTCTTGCGACCTCGGCGATCTCATCGATGTTGCATTCGACCATTTTCGACAGCCTCTGCGACTCCTCGCTCGTCTGCCTGTCTCACCACACATGGCATAGCAAGCATCCCGCAAGGAACCTTGGAGGGGTAACCGCAGGTCTCCCTCCCTCTGCCATCATCATCAACAACATCATCATCGTCATCAACATCATCATCAACATCATCATCAACACCAACAGCAGGCGGTTTAGATACAGTACAACAAGAGTAGCAAGCCCGCCTTGTTTTGCTGAAGCACATACATACACCTGCGCCTGCCTGCGCTACTGAGCTTCCCCTACTTTCCACCCTTATATTAGCCATCGCCCATACCCAATCTTCAGCTGTGGCCCAATTTGTTCTAGAGGCACCTAGCGCGAGATGCACTGTCCATTTGTCATATCACTTTCGTCGCATCTCAATACAAGCAAATAATACTGACTGACATATCAATAGCACGTCAAAACCGCAGCAATGGGTTACGAAGATTCCGTCTACCTCGCGAAGCTTGCCGAGCAGGCGGAGCGTTACGAGGGTGAGGTTCCCCAAGAGCCAGCATTTTTCGGGCCAGTAGCTGACTCCACTCGTCCCAGAGATGGTCGAGAATATGAAGACTGTTGCCTCGGAAGATCAAGAGCTCACGGTCGAGGAGCGCAACCTTTTGTCTGTCGCCTACAAGAACGTCATTGGTGCCCGCCGTGCCTCTTGGAGAATTGTGACCTCAATTGAGCAAAAGGAGGAGTCCAAGGGAAACACAAGCCAGGTTGCTCTGATCAAGGAGTATCGCCAAAAGATCGAGGCCGAGCTTGCCAAGATCTGTGAGGATATCCTTGACGTCCTTGACAAGCATCTCATTCCATCTGCCCAGAGTGGAGAGTCCAAGGTCTTCTACCACAAGATGTAAGTGTGTCTAGCCTGATCGGAAAGTCTGTCACTGACCCATTTTCTCCAGGAAGGGTGATTATCACCGCTATCTCGCTGAGTTTGCCATTGGGGACAAGCGTAAGGAGTCTGCCGACAAGTCCCTCGAGGCCTACAAGGCTGCCACAGAAATTGCCCAGACCGACCTCGCACCAACCCACCCAATCCGCCTCGGTCTTGCGTTGAACTTCTCTGTATTCTACTACGAGATTTTGAACTCCCCTGATCAGGCTTGTCACCTTGCCAAACAGGCCTTTGATGATGCTATTGCTGGTAATTTAATATACATGGCAACTATCGAATTTTCAGAAATGGCTAACATAACATTGCAGAATTGGATACCCTCAGCGAGGAGAGCTATAAGGACTCCACCTTGATCATGCAGCTCTTGAGAGATAACTTGGTTAGTTGCACCACCAGAACACGATCAATTTTTGCTGACCATGTTTAGACCCTCTGGACTTCCTCCGAGGCCGAGCCCGCTGCAGAGTCCTCCCAGGCCGAGAAGGAGGGCGAGACCGCCGCCCCAGCAGCGACTGAGACTAAGGCTGACGAGTAGATGTTCAAAAATTGGCGTTCCTGATCGGTCATGCGGGGCACTTATAAAGTAAAGGAATGGTTTATGCATGTTTAGCATACCAACTGTCGGCACAAGCCAGAGCGCTTTTGGGGGTTCATTCGCAGAATTGCTTGTTCTATGAGAGGCTTCTAATGTGCCAGGACTGTACTTTGGTCTTGTCTCAAATGTCGAAAAAAATAGATTTTGCCCAGCACTGGCCGATAATACCGTCTCCTTTTCTCTCATCACAAACACAAGACAGACATTTGATTTCGTTTTTATCTCCGGCGGGGCGTAGAGCTCTTCCTGCTCGAGTGGGGCGTCTCTATCTCACTTAGACAGATTAAAAATAAGAAAAAGCCTTTTGCAAGTTCAACTGGATATTCCATCAATGATGCCAGCATGAGACATGGTCAGCGGATCGTAGCACCTTGAGCTTGATCTTCGTCACATGAAACACTGATCTGGTATGTCACGTGAAGAGATTCCTGCTTCGATAGCCAACAATAAATGGACCACGCAAAAATAGTAAAACGAAGGATTCATGGATTGTGTTCTCATCAATGCTTTCTCTGCTAGTAGTGTCTGCCATCGACCTCATAATTCATTCTCAACCAAGGCCAACCAGCCAACAGGCGCATGCACGAAACCAAGCGAATTCCTATTCCACAATTACACCATCCGAGACTCCCTAAGCAAGGCACTTCTCCAGAACCCTATGCCTTGCCTGCCAGCAAAAAAACACACAAAAAAAAAAACAGAAACTCTCCACCCTATTGTTCCTGACTCCCATACTCAATGTCCCCTTATGCAAATTCGATAAGTGACCAACAGACCCGGACAAGCACTGTATATACGAGATCCTCTTTCAGAAAACAAACACCAGCCATGCCTTTCTTATGCAATGAACTCCTGTAGCAAATGCACCCAATCAAATGCTCAGATTCCAGAAATTTTATGAACAGCAGCTGCCGTTGTGCTGGCGCTACCTATTCTCGCGCTCGTCTTTCGCACGCCTGCCGGAGTCTTTTCGCGCATCAGGGAGTCAGCACTGCGCTTCGGGCTGCCACGAACCTTCATGCCGAGAGTTTGCGAGCCGCTGCCAGACTTCAAGCTGCCTGGAGTCTTTGGACGACCGCTGCCAATATTTTCAATGTCATTGCTGCTATCATTGTCAATGGCTGAATAGACGGTAGTGGTGGTCTGGCTCATGGACCGAGTTTCACTTCGCCCTGGAGAACGAGACGATTTACGTGTAGTGCGGACACGAACATTCCACTCCTCATCTTCGGATTCACCGTTGACAGATTGGCGGTGGATGGATATCAGCTCAGTCTCATGTTGAACCTCGCTGACTTCTGAGGTGCTATAACTACCAGTGTTACGGCTATAGGGATGGTGGCGCTCGTGTCCTCGGCTTGTCTTTCTCGGCTGCCCCGGCGTAGGAGCAGGCAAGCAGTCTTCTTGGACGCCGATGCTGTTTCGTTCATTGTCCACTTCTCCTAGAGGAGCACGTCTGCTCTGGCTTCCGTTTGGAGGCGTAGCAATTTGAGCATTGCTGTTCAGGCGGAACTTCTGGGTAACCTTTGTCGGTGTGCTTGGAGCAGCAACCAGTTTTGTCTTGATTTCCTGTTCGATTTGTGCCCGCATTTCAGTCTCGAATTGCTCGCGCTCCCACCATTTACGGAATGTGCCTTGGTTTAGGTGCAGCCAATGCTGTTGAGGACCAACAACCATGCCTGGGCGCATGAAGCGCATAAACGCAATGATTTCATTTGCAGTGAAACCATATCTATAGATGAGATATGCGCCGATGAGACATCCAGTTCGTCCAAGACCAGCCTTGCAGTGCACCGCAATGCCCTTATTCTTGATAGTAATGGTCTCATGAGCGAGTGTAATGAATTTGCGGACGGTCGCCAAGGTGGGACAAGTGCCATCGTCGAAGATCATATCGAGGTGATCGATTCCGAGCGCAGTGAAATAGGACGGAGAATACAGCTCTGAATTCAGCCTCACAACAAGGCCAATGTTGCGCTCTGAGAAATGTGTGAGCACATTCTTGAAGGGTTGAGGAAGTGTAGGATGGGCATCGACAGCTTCTAACGTTGAGGGTAGAGTTGCATAGAGAGGCGAAGAAGTAGGGATTGGCGCAACTGGCGTGTGCTGGGGCGATGCGAATGCCAGGAAATGTGGAGTCAGCCAGTTGAAGTCGCCCTGGTCTACACGTTCGTATCGCTCGTACTCCTCAAGATCAAACTGTGGCAGAGCGCAGAATCCTTCTTCCTTTGCTCTCCAAACACCGTAAACAACATCTTGGACCGTGATTCCATAGTCAGCCTGGCTGTAACCAGCGTCTCGGAATGGCATTAGTGGTGGATCTGCTTGGGCAATTGGAGCGAGGGCAAGATGAGGAGCCCAGGACTGAATCAAGACCATATAGGTAGCCAGAAGACATGCAGCATTTGCTCGACCTGGCGGTATGGTTAGCACGGACATAGTCATAGGATCGAAGGCCAACCTACTGCGAGGATCAGCTTTGCTCCAGAAAACAACAGGCCTTCCCTTGTTTTCAGGCGCTCCCAGAATATCGTGAAATTGTACGGCAAAGCGGTAGAGGTGTCCAATATGCAATGGTCCGAAGTCATGATGGAATGCATTGTAGAGAAGGGTATCGTCGACAGAGAAATAGCATGGCGGATTCTGGTCTTTGTTTTGTACCGGCTCTGGTCCATCGACAGCTCTGGATGAGCGCTTTGTGGGTGAGCGTCTCGAAGATCGCTTTTCGGGATGTGGAAAGTAAGTTTCGGGTCCTGGAGGAGATGTGTACGCTGCTAGGTACAGCCGATCTGGCAGAAATGTTAGTGAGCAAACTGGGACTGACTGTTTATGCGAAACGATGGCTGCTACTGTATCGAACAGGCCGCCCGAGAACGGCGATGAGAGAGTCATGAAGACAGATGAAAATGCTCCCGATAGTAAATGATGGTCAAGGGATACTGCGTTAATAATGCGGCATGATACAGCCAGAGATATGCCTTCAAAAAGCAGAGCGCGGTTGATCACACGTAAAAGGATGAAAACACGACACAACAATAGGGCAGACTAGGGAGTAGCAGCGCGGAGACGTCTTACCTGGGATATACTCAATTATCTGCCCATAATGGGAGCGGATGGAAGGAGGCATCGTCAGGAGTGTTTCGTAGTTTGTTTATAAACGCTGCCGAGTGAGTGGGTGTGATTGCTCGACGACGTTGTTGGTTCTCTCAATGGCGGAGAGAGCGATTGGGGTATATAGCGTGGCAGTCAGCGGGGAAGGAGTGCCGGTGTTATTGTTATTGTTATTGTTATTGTTGCAGAATAGATGATATAGTAGGATGCTATCGACCAAACATGACATATGTTATGCTGTGGTGTAATGGAGTTGGAGAAGTCGTAGAACACAGCTGAGCCCCGTGCTAACAGAAGGTAGGGTTCTTCTCCTTCTCCTTGTTGCAGTAGAAGAAGTATATAGTGCGATGCAGAGTAAGAGATGAGGATGGCAGTGGTCGTCTTGTTGTTTCTGAAGATGTTGATATTATGTATGTATGTCTGGGTTTGTGTACATCTTTATTATGTATCGAGTATGCGATTGTTTAGAGAGCGACGATGCCCGAAATAGCTACTCCACAAGTGTTGTTGTTTACCCTCAGGATGGGCCAATAAAACACCCCTGAAGCTGATGGGGCAGCTTGTCATGGCAACGGCTTTCCACTACTGTGCATTCTCGTTTCTCGCCCCCTGCGCATGCGCTTGATGATTGCACTTGCGACTCGGAAACACCCGCCCCACACTGCAAAAAGTTGGGCCTATTTACGGATAGGTACCCAGGTATGCTGTCTTTCTATGCACTATTCCGTACTCTCCGTATCTACTCCGTACTCTACTCCGTACTCTACTCCGTACTCTAGAGACGTCAAATCTCCCCCTCAATATAATACTCTCGTCGTCCCGTCTACCGTCTCTGAGCTGCTGCCGTATAGTCGCAGGCCATGGTTTGAGATCATGACTGCTATTCCGGATCCAGAATTCCCATGCTCCCTGTAAGCTGCATCTTGATGCTACCGTCACCTTCAGCAGAATCATTTCTAACTGCCAAATAGCGTCATTGACATTCCGTTGCCAACTGAGCGCCTTGCCTCTTCTGCTTTACAAGCACTACAAGTCGATAAAGAACTGTCCCCGCTGGTATGCCGCTCATTCTCTCTCATCGCGCCAGAATCGGGTGAGGGCATCCATAAGACCGTGTTGCGCACCGAATATAAGGCAACGACGAACAGGATGCTGCGCGTGGCGGTGAATGGATTTATGGAGAGCCTGTCAGTGGTCCTTGGCATTATGGAAGAGTTGGATGTCGACGTGTTGGAGACATGATGGAGAAACAGAGGACAGGAACAGATTCAGTCACAAAGATACACATAAGTTTCAGGCCCGAAAGGACAGCGGCAGCATCTTTCAGAAAGGATGACTTATAGTCGCACACACGATGCCGATGCCGTGTCTTCGTCTGGGGCCTCGAGTGTACTGTGCTACGGCCAGCATTACTTGCAACACTAAAGCAGAAGTGTGGCAATAGATCAAATCTATCATGCATGAGTGCCAGGAAGTCCTTCAATATAATTTCTTAATTCAAACGAGAAAGGACAAGATAGTGCCAGATCGGATTTAAAAAAAAATGGGCTGTGCAAGAAGGCTCAGAACTCGGATGCAGAGCCCTAGCACAGTTTACTTTGTCGCAGAGCATCGATTATAGCGTTTTTAAATATCATTAGAGCAGTTCAGTAGCATGAACATGACTCTCTCCACTATGATCTTGGCTAATTATCGTCGCATCATGACATAAGTATATTGAAAGACGTCTGATGCCTTTAATCGTCTTCATTGCATTGGTTCAATTCAATCTTTGCACATTCATGTTTTGCAGCTGTTTTGTCCAAAAGAATAACCATTCATTTTCGCAGGTCATCAAAGCTCTTCCCAATTCCTAAAGCCGCGAATGAGCCCAGAGCATATGTACAATACACGCATTAACCAAATTTTGAATCATGCTTACAACTCATCATGATCCTCTGCCGCAGCGCTCTTTGCCGCCTCGGCTGCCTCGCTTGCCTCACTCTGGACAGTCTCAGTCGCTTCCTCAACAACGCTGCTTGCAGCCTCTCCCAAAGGTTCTTGGGCTTCCTCGACATCTGGCCCTGGGATGACGACCTCAACGTTGTGCTTGCCATTCTCGGCAACAAATTTGGCCAAATCCTCAACGGTGCGAGGTCCGCTGTACGTTAGTGGAGCATCCTTAGAACCGGCCGGGAAGAGCTTAATGGTTGGGAATCCTTGGATCTCATCTGGAACATCGTTGGCAGTTGCGTCTACCTTTGCGATGGTGACCTTGTTGGCAAAGTCCGCACTATCGGCATACATGGAAGCAAGCTCCTCGTACTTGGGTGCCAAGGACTTGCAATGACCGCACCACGGAGCGTAGAACTCAAGAAGGACATCCTTGTCGTTGTCAATGACGACATCCTTGTAGTTGTGAGCTACAACGACAGTGACTGGTCCCTCCTGGGTCTCTGGGATAGGCTCAGACTTAATGCTGGGCTCGAGCGTGCCGTCAACAAAGGTCTTGACAAAAGCGGCAATGGAGTCAAGGGTAATCTTCTGCTCTTGGTCGAATGGGAACTTCAGGTTCTTGGCAGTTTCCTGGATGGCGAATGCTGGGAAAGAATCGGCCTTCAAGTTGAGGTTGCCCGCGTGAGCCCCAAATGCCTTGGCGTCGATGGTCGCGAAGTTCACCACGCCTTTGTACTGTTCGGCAACAGGCTTGAGAAGGTCGGAGAGCTCAGTGCGCTCCTCCGGAGTCTCGGCAAAGATGTAGGCAAGAGGAATTCCGGCTGCCATGTATCCAGCATAAGTCTCTGGGCCAACCTCTCCGACAAGAGGAATTGATGAGGTCTTGATGAACTTCTCAATGTCCTCGGCCACGAACGTCTCAGTGAAGGTATCCTTGCCGTTATCGAATTTCTTGTAGAGAACAACAGCTGGGGCGGTAACGCCCTCAGCCTTGGCCAAGGCGGCATCGTTAGTTGCGCCAAACAAAAAGCTATCACGCTGAGCCTCTGCAATGGTTGTCCAGGTCTCCTCGGATGCCTTGTCATCATCATCGATGAATGCCACCAACACCACCTTGTCAGCGGTCTTGAACTCCTCGAGTGTATCCTTGGTAAGGGCAGATACAGCTGGCAGGGATTGCTTGATCATATACGATGTAATTCTAAGAGCAGCACGTTAGTTCACAGATGATGTATGTATGACTGGAGTTCTTACGCGTCGGCCTTACGTGGCCCTTGATATGGGGAGACATTGTCTGGTCCGCGGAAGATCTTGAGGGTTGGGTAGCCCTCTACTCCATAGCTCTGGCAGAGATCGGCCTCCTCAGTACAGTCGACCTTGACAAGCTTGATATCCTTCTCCTTCAAAGTCGTAGCAGCCTCTTCGTACTCTGGGGCGAGAGCCTTGCAGTGACCGCACCACGGGGCAAAGAACTCGGCAAGGACTAAAGGATTCTCCTGGATAAATGCTGGGAAGGTATCGGTTTTCAGGTCGTGGACATCAGAAGCAGAGGCAACAGCCGCAGCTCCGATGAGCCCAAGGGCCACGTTCTTGAGGTTAAACATGTCGAGGATCAAGCAAGTATGATCTATTTCGAGCACCAGTTAGCAAAGTCCATTGATAAGTTGCAATAGTTAAATAGCTGAGGGGAGAAAGACAAGAGGGATATAATCGACGCCGTAAATGAAGCGCGGCGTGAATCAAACTTGGAACTTGGACAAGTGAATAAGGCATGGTATTTGCTTATTATTTACCTTTGACGGGTTTATGTTTCTTGCCAGAATTGCGATCCCAACTCAATGTATGTATGGGAACCCTTTGCTTGGGCAATGAATGCAGAGTAGAGTAGAGAAGTGGGTGGTATGGAGTCGTGGTGATGTACGATGGAGGTGGAGATGGAGGTGGTGGTGTCTTTATCTGAGCTTGGAGCAGAGGTCGCTAAGTGCTTAGAAACTGAGAACAGCGTGTCTTCTGGAGCTATTATTAAGGGAGGCATGGAAGTTGGGGCGCCGGTCGTGAGCCATGAACGCGGAAATAACGTGTGGCGCAGGTCAACTACCTGAACTACCTGAACTACCTGAACTACCTAAACTACCTGACTCCTTGGGGTAGGCTAGGTACTACTGTATTGTACATGTACATGTACACAAAGATACAATAAGAAAATCTCTATATATATATAACATAATTCATCATCTAGTATGTACATACATAACATATGTACATACTCTCTATAACTGCACCGCCACATCCCCCAAGGAGGACAGATATCCTTACCATTACGGAATATTCTTCCGTACATACCTATAATACAATACATAGGTATGTATTAGAAGCTGTAGAAGCTGTAGAAGCTGCAGAGAGCTACTTCGTACTCTAGTCGGATATATACATACTTGGAGTATATTGCTCTATCCATATATTACTATTCCAAACACCCACTATGTATGTACATATAACGGATACACTGAGAGGCTACTGAAGAAGACTTTCTTGTGGTCTGGTCACATGCACCGGCTAAGTAGATTCTCTACTTCGTATGTACATGTGCTCTCTAGGATTTCGGACCATCCTCTTCGAATTTGCCTCCTTTGATCCCTTCTCAATGCTCTCTGTCTAGCCAAGTACAGTACATATGGTATGGTATATACATGATATGGAGCACATACTACATAACAGTTCGATCAGGCCTATCTGTCTTTTTCTTTTCTTCTGTCTAGGCTCTGTCTTTCTCCGCTTTTCAATCATATATGTATGGTATGGCTCTTTCAGCTCAGCTGCTCATCCTCAACAGAGACAAACTTCAAACTTCTAAGAATCGGGAGACGATCTTTCGAAGTCGAGGAGACTCCAAACAGAGACCGGCGAGATGAGGGGAGACTCCCTACTCCTAGGTGAGCAGATAGCAGAGACCAGAGACCAGAGAGCAGGCGCATCATGCATGGCATGGCATGGCACAGGACTGACTTTCCTGCCGGTCCATGTTTGCATCATTTCTCATTTTCCGGCAATCCATTGTAATGTGTAGAGAGGCAGAAGGATAATGTCCAGGTAAATACCCAGGGAGGTAGCTGTCTTCTCCTCTGAGAGTTACCTCTGTCCTGGCATTCGCATTCGGCAGCCAGCTGTATGCGCACCAAAGTGCGCGGTACAAGCACATTGCCAATGAATGGCACCTTCCAACCTCGCCGATCTTCCCACCTTCTTCTCACTTTCTCACCTTCTCACCTTCTCACCTTCTCATTTTCTCACCTTCCATCATTGCGAGATTGGAAGGTCGATCGATCCATTGTAGATAACCTTTTCCTTCTTTGAAATTCCCAATCTTGAAGTTCATTCTGTTCCTGTCTCTGTCTCTGTCCCAGCGACTGCAGAGCTTCGACGGCATGTTGTGATATTGCGAGAGTACATTTCATCTCCTCCATCGTCATTTCAACACTTCCAGACATACATCTTCGCCTATGTCATTTTACTTAGGTCCTGCATTTTATACTCCTCTTCTTGAAAAAAATCCTCCGACCCCTTTACACTCCTGCATGCAATCTAGATATGAGCAAACATGGAGGGAACTGCGGCTGCAAAGCATTCCATCAACCATGAGACTTGGAACGATGGCCACTATGGCCGAGCAAGGCCAAGTGCTGAACAGGATCGATATCGCCAACCAGAACTTGGCGCCGAGAATATGACGCCCATTCTGATGCCGTCCGGCTTGAATAGCATGCTCAAAAACACCACAGAGACCGGCGACATTGGTATGTTCTCTATCAGACCCTCACGTCTTCCTCGCCACCCAGCCACATCGATGATAGCCAGAGTGCCAAGGTCCGACGGTGATGGCTATCATGATTTGCAGAAACAAGCACCATCTCAAGACTTTCGCCTCTTCAATGTTCCCTCTATTGTTGACGATAGAAAACGTCTGCCATCATACAGCAGAGACATCACTTCGGAAATCGCATCTTTGTACGACAATACCAGCCAGAAATCTTCGGAAAGCTCGCGGTTCTTTGAAGACCCTGACAGACGCTCATATTCAATGACTCACACCTCAACGTCGGGATCGAGGCTGGCAAGCCATCGATCATACGCAAGTCTCAGGAGTCAAGCAGATCAAACTCTAGCTCAACGTCCACGATCTCCGTTTCCCTATCCATCTAGATTGAAGAGGCCCGGGTTCCGACCGTGCTCTCCAGCGCTCACAGACGGAGGTGTTGTAGATTACAGTCGTCGTGCTGAAATTGAAAGAGGGCATGTTGTAAGTCTCCTTGTCCCCAAAAGATCTATGCAATCATCAAGTATACGTGGACTTTCAGAATTCATGTTTTCCAACATTGCGTGTTGAGATACTGTTCAGCTAGTTCTTAATTCGAGACTGCACTTGATACTGATCTATCACAGGACATAAGCATACTTCCATCCCAGACTTTGAACAAACAGAAGGGAGCACCGCGACCTCTTTCCATTCGATCAGATATCAATAGGTCCACTCCCGCGGTGATGGGATCAGCGTCTACTCCCAGGCCTTTCAAGCAACTACCAAGAGTAGAACGTAGCAATATGGTCACTGAGTGGACAAATGACATTGGAGCCGAAATGGGAACTGCTTCGCGGGAGAAAAGCAATGCGACCTTAGCCTCGACCGCAAATTTGCATCCGCTGAGCCGTGCTCCTTTCACTACAACTCCGGGAAAGCTTCATTCTCCGTCGCCCCTGTATTATGATTACACAGAGAATTTTTGCAAGGAGTATGAACATTGTGATGAGCCTATCGCAGAGGAAACGGAGTCATTGACAGCACCGCCATTTCTTGTCGAAAGAACAATCCATGAAGACCGGGAATTGAGCTCTGACTGGTCGTATTTGGCTATGACTGACCTACAGGGACGAGGTTTCCTGGCTAGTGAAAGCCTTCTTATGGTTCCTGAAGAAAATACGGAGAATCCAATGGATCAGATGGCTGATATCTCTTATACCGGTGGTGTTAAATTGACAACCCATGATATTGTGCAACAACGGCCAATAAACTTTTCGGTGGATTCAGTTAAAAATGGGGTATCTTCTACGCCAACGGAGACATCTGATATCAACAAAGGTTTGACAGGAAGAGAGATCGACAAAGGTCTCTACCAAACTCCTGGATCTGCCTCAGCAATTAAACGGCTCAACCTCGAAAAGCACAGTCAAGCCAGATCCATTGGAGATGTCAGCCAGGAAGATGAACTTCTAAATCCGGTTGAGGACTCATGCTCGAACAGAAGCTCACACTGTAATCTGTCTACAAATCCCCCAGTGTCTCCTAATCTGCCAGATCGTTTGGGGAGCTGCACAGATAGCATTGTGGCAACCCGCAGTCACCGAGGCACGATTTATAAAACACAAAGGCCTGTCCCTGGTAACGAGAATTCCAATGTGGCAGAGCTCGTCTGTCCTAAAACATCTAGGCTGATACTGGATTTGGGTAGACAAACACCAGCTGCACATCGTTTTGGGGAAAAGCGCCTACTTCCTTCCGATCAAAGCTCAGTTTCAGTCCAAGAAAAGCGTGGTAAACAAGGCCAATATTGTCCAATGGAGCACGATTTGACTGGATTGGCAGAACAAGTCGAGAAAATTAATTTTCGTCCAAGCAACTCTATTGTCGTACCATCTGATGAATCGACTCGGAAAAGCGAGGAAATACGCTCAAACATTCCACAAGTTAATGTTTCACCTCTGAGGGGAAAAAGGTCCCATACTGAGCGAGCCACATTGCCAGAAATCCGGACCAAATTAATGCTCAACAAATACAAGAGTGATGGCGATCTTAGACTGTCAGGATATGACATGATGAAGCAACGCATTCCCAACACGGATGAGTTACTGTCAATCCATGGAGATGAACATAGGAAGCTCGAGGCACTCTTCAGGTCCCAGTCTTCGAGATATTTAAATCTTGTTCCATCATCCGGCATAATATCTCCGATGCCGATTTACCCTGCGCGGGAGCTGAGGGTCAAGAACAGCATACCACAGTTGATGGATGCATTGACATCTTTACCACTAAGAAAGGCAGTGGATGACAATTTAGTTTCGATAGTATCAGGAGATGCAGGATTGTCGGTCAAGCCGTTTCCTCCATTTTTGATCGAAAAAGGCCCTTTGCCGATTAGTATTGAGGTTGAAACCGCGGCTCGTATTCCAAATACATCGAACTTTCTCCCTTCCGCAAACTCGCTGACATTTCAAACACCGCCAGGACCAAGCACATCGCCATTTCTCTCAAGGTTCAGGTTGAAATCCCGATCACCTGCTTTTCGGGCAGAGTCTTCACCTCCCAATGCTGCGCCCTCAAACTTTGAACAAAGTCAATGGGACGATTGTCGTTCTGATATCCATTTACCACCCGTTTTCTCGGGCCAAACATCTGCTACTTTCACGCCGAAGCTCAAGTTGAAGATGGCAAGGACTTCTATGTCGTCCTTGGGTACTGTTCGGATCAACAGAGAAGCAGGAGGCCAGAAAGAAGTTGGTAATCCGGAGCTGCTCAACCCCAGAGATCTGTTTACGTCGTCCCCTGGAATTACAACCCTGTTCCGACAAGTCAGTCGACATTTTCACTCCAAGGAACGGAATACAGATCCGGAAGTCTCGGCGCGAACCGTTGTTGACAAATCACAGAACACTGTGCTTTCAAATTCTTCAGATGAGCAAAAACAGAAGTCTAGTTTAGACATGAGAATCCATGACGTTGTATCTCCAACTATCTTTGGCAAATATCCTGGAGAGATTTCGGCATCACACCCTTCCATAAGTTATGAGCCATTTCAAGGCTCAATTGGTGCAAGAACTCCCGTTACATCTCACAAAATGCCTCGGGACGCAGAGACAGCTGCGGATACTTGGCGAAATGCGGCGAAAATACAAAATTGTTCCAGCGATGACATCTCTCGATTAGAAGTACATCATACCCGAAAGAGGATTTCAAGTCTCAAGGCTCTATTTCAGGGTCCTTATGTTCGAACGACAAGCAGACAGTCATGGGACGGCATTGCATGGAGACCGAAAGTGGCAGGTGGATCATCTCCAATGAGTCCCTCGGGGCTTGACACAATGGTTCTGAAAGATGGATCTGAGCAGATCCTGATCAAAGGGTCCCAGAGATTGAAAACCAAGGTGACTTCCTGGCTGAAAGCAGCTAAGGCAACAATGCTAAGTTGTATAAAGTCTCGTAAGACCAGTGATATGGTAGCTACGGGTGTACCTGGCGGGACAGAACATCCTTGAATTCGGTCATGGAGACGTTGACCCATAGGTGCTATCGAGGCCAGTTCATGCGTTTCTCCCCGGCATGATCCGGCGGATTATCCTTTTCATCACATTGTATTTCTACAGAGTCTTCGACCAATAGTCGCAGGATTATCTTGCTTTATGGATATTTCAATATCCCGTCTGCATTCGTTTAGTCTAAATCGGTGATATCATTTTTGCCAATGGGAGCATTCGTAGGATATTCCTCCTTTCTCCGATGCTGATGAAGTTACGTGATAAGAATATAACCTCGATGCCTTTGTGGAGGAGTATTTCTTATCTTCTACGATCGGTGTTATATAAACAGTTGATTCGTTGTACGTTTATTAAATGTTGCCATACTTGGAAAGTTGCAGTACGGATGGTGTTCAATACTAGTCAGGGACTGGGGGCCTATTTGTAGTCCTATCTCATTACATTGCATTGTGTTGATAGTGAGCCAAAGTTAAAGTCTGTAGACTGTATATTTAGCCTTGGGCATATCTGTGCGTTGGGCGTGGAGTGAGAATCTTGGAACTTGGGAAGGGACATGCTAGAGTCCATACAGGATGGGCAGCGGGTCGCTGCGGGTGGTTGGCTGTGTCAGTTCGCGACTATGAGACAATAAATAGTTCTTTTATTTATCTGCGATGTTTCTAGATCAAGATAACAAACATATGGCTTTGTGATTTTTCTTCTCTGTAGTCATGCTGAAGGTATTTTCACATTAACGGACAATTGTGTCCTTTTCCTTCCAAGAACGAAGCATATCAAATAAACTTAAAACCAACCATTCCACCGCATATAGTCCTATATAATAACTATTTAACGGACATGACTTGAGATTAAAAGCCTCTGGGGAACTTGTCAGCTATCTCCAGATTACTTGTGGTCTCCAATGTTCAGCCTCGCAGACCCGACCCCTTCCCACACAGCCTCGCGCTAATCCTCACTAGCGGCTCGCCAAAAATTTCTCGTCCTCTATATAAACAACATCTCGCCTTGAACCAACTTTTCTTCTTCGTGCGGCGATCGTCTTTTCTCCGTGTTGCTCAAAACGTCCAGTAGTCTGCCAAGGCTCTTCAATGATGTTGCCTTTCGAGCGTCAAGATGGTCACAGAACAAACCCAATTGCAAAGACGACTGCCCATCGCTGAGGCCCGACGCCGATTCTCGCCCGCATTTCGTCTTTCGGGGCATGCGGGGGACGGGCTAGGGTTGGATGGGCAGTTGGATATTAGAAAAACTGAGAGATATTATATGAAAGGACAGAAGGATGAGCAGTATTGATATGGTGGTTCAAAGAAGGTTCAAAGAAGCAAAGGTGCTGTTCATCTGCGCTGGATAATGGGTCTTGTCATGTTACTAGGGCAAATTATTTACTGCGTAAAAATAATGAAATAATACAGATTACGCATTAGCGTCCCTAAGTATCATGACCATCGACTTCTATTATAAGTTCTGATGATGTAAAACCCTTGATTATTTCTGTCTTAATCGATTTGAGCAGTCCTATCAACTGCCAGACGCCGTGTCATTTATACTATACTCTGAATGCCCTTATGCCTCATCACCTCGTCACTCTTACTTGCTCCACTGCTTACTCCCCTTGCTCATCACCGATCTTCTCGAGCTTTCCGAGCTCCCTCTTCTCCCCAGTCTCGCCAATTATTCTGATCCTGTCCAGACGGACCTTCTCGCTTGAACCGTCACCGTCCACAATGAAGAGAACCAAGCTTGTCACATTCTGGAACTTGACGAATCTCAAGGCTATATTCGCAGTGCCAGTCGAATCCCAATCCTTGCTCTCAAGAACAACTGTCTGCGTAGAGGGGATATCCTCTGCCTCCTCAAAGCCCAGAATATGCGATTTATTGATGTAGAAATGTATCGTCTTTGGTCGCATAATGATCTCATCGTCGTCCTCCGACTCCGACGGTGGAATTGAAGTGATCTATCCGATGGTGAGCTCGAATCCAACTGCGATGGAAGGCATTGAGCGTCATACTTGCAAGGTGTGAATCTTCAAGGTTGCTTGGAAAGGCACAAAGAGCATTAGTTGCTCATCCGTATCACTTTCAACCCAGTCTTTGGTATCGACCTTCTTTCCTTTAGCATTGAGTGCGCTCGGCTTGCTGCTATCAACCAGAGTCCTGACAGTTCCAAACTCGCTATCCGCGTTCAGTAGCTCAAGGCCCTTTAAGTCCACCTGATCTGTCACATCAGTGTATCCTTTGGGCAGCTCAGCTTTGCGCCATGAGCTTGCATGGTTCGAACTGGATGATCCAGCACCATCTGTCGCCATACTAGCAAGGTCGCGGACTATGGCTTGGAGTTTCTGGACATCGGCGCCCTGGACCTTTTCGACTGGTTCGCCTTGTTTAAATACCATGAACGTTGGAAGACTGAACGGTCATATCAGTGGAAGTCCTTCGCACTTTGCGCATAACGCAGGTGGCCCTGACGGATTGGACTTACGCTGTGATGTTGTACTTTGCTGCGATCTCGTTCTGAGTATCCGTGTTGATCTTGACAAATGTAATACGATTCTCCTGAGAAAGAGAGCTCGAAAGCTTCTCATAAATGGGAGCAATTTGCTTGCAGGGTCCGCACCAATCCGCGTAAACTAAAATACATCAGCCTGGTCACCTCAAGAGCTTTGAAGCAGACGCATGTTACTGCTTAGCAATAGCCCCACCATGGAGCACGCTGGTTAAGTAAACAGAACGGGGAAGCTCACAGTCGGCAACAACAACTGCTGAGCTTCTCAGCAGACCGTTGAATTGAGCCGGCGAGGCTATCTGTATGGTTTTCGACATTGTATATTGTTCTTACTGTTTTATGTGAAGTAAGGATGGGGAACGTCCATGAAGTCAGAGGCAGTTCCTGGGAGGCGTCCAAGTCAACGGGTCGTGCCGGCGCTAGTGTTCTGTTACTGGCGACCGCCGTCGTAGACACTGTCCTCCGTGGAGCACTCTGTATCTTCATCCCACCTATTGTATGTACTCTATCTAGGTAAGTATGTGTGGAAGAGAGGGGTGATAAAGCAGCATTAACTTGTGCACGGAGAATTCTACTTCCTCGACCCTTTGCTACGGATTCATAGATACGATTATATACAGGTTTGCATGTATAAGGAGACTTGGACATCAGAATGCCTTCGACCGAAGTCATCTAAACAAGCGTCACTGGAGAGAAGTGATTCCAGACAAATATCACATTACTCTGCATTCCAGAACTACATATAAACCGGATGTCAATGTGGCCAAGCCGTTTCGTGCACTTAAAGCGCTGCATGGCTTGAAATGATAGATTGACACCAAGTTACCTGCATTGGTTAAGCCATGCTACGTTTACTCTCTGATGTTGGAGGAAGGATAGAAAGTGGTTCAAAGGCAACCACAACGAAATCTTGTGGTCATAGCATCCGCTTCCTGTGCAATAACCCACGATTATAGTCATACAAAACAGAGACAGGGAAAGATCCAAATATGCGCCCATGTCATACTCTATTCCTTTCCCCAGAACTGTTGTTTCCGTCCCCTAGTGTCACCAATTCAATGGTAGGGAGCCAGCTGAGCCATTGCCCATAGTAAGTTAGCATGGGGACCGTTCATAGATTTCGCCAACCAATGCTTACCTGGGAGTTCACTACGAGCTCTGGCAGTTGGTAATACTTGCCATACGTTACTTCGCATTTGCGGGCTTGGCCCTCATTGTCATTTTCTACTGCAACTGGCTTCCCATCACCACCTTCCGTGGCCTTCCTTATTGATCGAACGGACAGCGGTCTATTGACCAGTAAGTTTTTTTTTCTCGATAGATGATTGCAGAATTGACGTACCCATTGATCTCGCGATCTACAAGAAGAAACTCCCTCATTGCGTCCTTTGTCCCTCTCTGCTGCAGGTATTCCATATAATAGTGGCTCAGATCCTTGATTGTAGCCGTCGACAATCGGCTCTTTTCTCTCATGTCATCAAAAACCTGCTTGATCTTGTCGTATTGCTCCTTCTCTGAAGCCGCGGTTGTTGGTTGCTCAAGCTCAAACTGCAAGTACTTCTCCCAGAATTGACGGCTATCAGGGTACCAAACTTCGTTGTCCTGGAAGACCTGTCGAGCTTCAGAGACTGACCCCTTGATTTTCCATAACACAATTGCCCATTCCACAACAAGAGCGGCTTTAGAATAGATATCAATCGTGGGCGAGTCGATTTGGGCCTTGTAGACTTCAATAGCTGCCTCAAGACCAGACTGTCTTCTTCGCAAATTTGCCCAGGATACGATAGTTTCCACGTGCCCAGGTAGCCTGAGCAAAATGGCTTGATGGATATCTTGAGCTACGTCAGGTCTCCCAGCCGATTCTTCGAAATATGCGTATTGAAGGCGTATTCCGGGTCGACTAATTGGAACAAAAAGAGTACTCGCACGCTGGTAAATGTTGCGGACTTCTTCTTCCTTGCCCTCCTGCGCAAGCATCCATCGAGCATATCGGAACCAGAATTCATCATAGAAAGCACAAGTGACCAAGCAGCGCTCATAGAGAAATTGCGCTCTGACGTAATTGCCTTCAGCCTCTTCGAAATCAAGATATTTCCGCCAGTTCACCAGTTGATGGATATCAAGCTCAGTGACGTGGAAATATGGACGCTTGATCTCTGACTCGTAAGTCCAGCGTTTCGTCGTCTCGGTTTGCGTGCGTGTAAATATCGCCATATGATCGTTGTCAATCCTCGCACGGAGTTCTCTTTCAACCTCCAGTTCACCTTTAGGTGCTGCAGGGTAATTTGCTGATTCTGTCAAGATTTCTTCACGATATTTTGCGAGCACATCGGGAGGTAGTAGCTCAGCAACGGGTCGAGTGTGCGCCAGCTGTCTGAACTTTTCGAAATATCTTGCGTATTGATGCATCGGAATATGAACGACACGAGTGAGGATGGCAAAAATCTTATCGTGCGCTTCCAAACGGTCCTCAAATTCCAAGTATTTATCCCAAAAAGGATGCGCCAGGAAGTCTAACCCAACACAGGAGGCTCCTCGTTCGAATAACCTATGGACATACATTAGCTGAGTCTTACGGGGGGAGGACGGAATGCAAAAAAGGTGGCAAGGACTTCAAATACGGCAAAGGATGATGTGCTCGACTTGGTAACCTTCAATCCTGAGATGTGCATGGTGATACGACTTGAAAGCGAGTGGTAATAGCAGGAAAAGGATATCCTGGTCAGAGGCGTGAGAAGAGCATCACACAGTGGACAATTGTTGGCACTCTCACCGTCTGTGAAGGAAAATCTTCCTTCAGGCCTACGTGGAGAGTGTGATCGCATCGCTGTAGATGCTCGTGTTATGGAAGGAAAGCATCCATATATACTTACTCTCTGATCACATCAGGATCATGGCTCGTCTCAACTTTGAAGGAACAGTAATCTGTCCATAGATCTACTGAGTTTGTAATACTTGCTACACCGCGCTCGAAGACCTGACCTCTGTTAGTATACAGGTCGCGGTTTGGTCAGAGTGCATCCTACCATCTCTGCAGCTTCGGTTCCTGCAATCGAGAACTCGAGATCTGCATATTTCTTCCAATATCCGAATAACAGGGGAAACTTTAGTAGAAAGCGATCATAGACGTCTCGAACTGTGGTAATGGCTTGCGGACTTGAATTGCGATTTAAGCCACCTTCCAACGATTCCGCGGCGCGAACAAGCTTCTCCCAGTTTTCGAAGTTGTTTGTATCCTCGAGCTGCATTGTCGCACAATCAATCAGCATCTGCATTCGACCGCTGGAAGAAAAGAGTCGACTTACAACTTCATTGTTGAGCTTCTTGATCTCGGCACTCTCTTCATCTGTCCCACCAAAGTTGAAGTCGCCCATTGTTGACAGTGATTCGGAGGGTCGACTGTTGTAGGCGTAATTGAGCAATGCCTTCAGCAATGTAGGCTCGAATTGACAAGTTGGAAAGATCCTAGCTGTTCTGAAAGGATGATGGCTGAAGGTTGGAGGTTGAAGGTTGAAGGTTGTCGAAATTTCGTAGAGAAATAATGTCGTAGTCCTGAGGCTGACAGACAGCACCGCGATCTGAGACTGGGAGACTGGCCGAGCAAGGAGCAAGCGACGGGGGAAAGCCTTGGCGCGCTAGTGGTCCTTAAAAGAAAGTCCCACCTCGCTTTTTCTTTCTCTCTTTTTCTTACTTATAGGCTGGTGATGAACGATACTCTGGTATCACCAATATAGGAAGAGAATGAATGCTCCATCACTGGAGCTTGATCTCAAAAGACCCCTTCTGAAGCCTCAGACTCCGCTCTTTTCGCTCTTTCATTCTGTCAGTCGATTTGAGCGGTGCTAGGATTGGAGATATATTCGGATACTCGCATCTAGCATCGCTACTAACTGCTCAGAACTACCTTATGGATGGCGCTTCTAAACAGATGGTGAGCTTCCTTTATTTCTTACCTTCCCCTCCTGACACCTGAGCTCGCTCGGTGCGGGAACAAGCAAGATGATGAGATTACATTATCACAGACCTGTTCTGGAACAATTATGTGGACAACTAGGTATTTGCTGAACTTGCATTACAAAAATCTATTTTATACCAAAGCAATGGCATGTCGAGTATCCTGGCTAATTCGATCATCAATAGATTTCAATTAACTCAAATGGCCTCCATTTAGCCTCATGTGCGACACGTTGCTTTGTGCAAGAATTACAAACTGGCAAGGAAGCATCAAATATTTATCTTATAGTATTCATAGATCAGGCAATACAAGATATTCCTCATAGCGCACCATTCCTGATGTTTCATACTCGACATAAAGTGTCGTACACCTGTTAAATAATGAGATCAGCCCTTGAGTATCATCAATAATGTTCGGATCTCTCGTGTGTGTTCAACTGTGTTCAATATCGTGCATTCATATATAATCTTCCTCGAGCCCCGAGATTTCTTGCCAAAGTATGGTATATATGGCATTATTCTCGTCTATCGACCCGACAATGACCAATGTTGACACCGTGACTCCAAACACGTCCATTGTTCCAGCCAAAGATCTGCTGAAAATATATCTCCCAAACTCCCTTCCAAGCGTCCTCTAAATCCATTATCACGGATCCAACTTCAAAGTCAACGCCAGCAAGCTTGCATAAGCGCCCATACTCAACGCAGTCAGAATAACGACAGCCTCTCCACTCGTCCTGAACTTTTTCGTATCTAGGCCATCCTCTCCCACCTCACTAAAGAACTGTCTATTCCCTATCCACCTCCGATATGCGCTGACGAGCATCACACCCATGCCATAGACGGCGAAGAGCGCGCCGACGCTGTAGAACTCAGCCGTGAAGATCTTCAGCACAACGAGGGCGAAGGAGAATTGTGAAAGGGCGGTGCGGACATAGGCGCCCTCGAAGGTGCGCTGAGAGGCGCGGATTTCGACGAGCCTGTTGGAAGGTTAGATTTAGGACAAGAAGAGACGAGTGTGGGGGAACAGGTACTCTTCGGGGGTGAGGACGACGGAACGAGCGCGATGAAGCCGCAGGTGGTAGGTGTCTTGGGGATGTGGCTGTGGCGTGTGATGTGAGACGAAGCATCGCACGAAAGATTTGGGGTACTTGCATGAAACATTCCTGTCTTATTAACGGCGACCACAGCAGCGTCATGAGCCGTGAATGGAGTTGTGAAGGTTGCGATGCACAATAATGGCAAGCGTCGTACTCTATAATAATGTTGAGGCCTTGCGAGTCAGGCCTAAAACTTTATTTGGATGGAAACACAATCTGCAGACTGCAAATATTCCAAAAGATACTATACTCCTTGCTATGAAATAGATCATCACATATTTACGTTTTTTTTTATGAGTCCGAGGCACTTGCATTCGATTTTGCAGAAAATTTGAAGATTATGAGGGCCCAATCCTGTTGAGCTTCGCGTGAGAGCATACGGTATGTTAAGGATTCAGACTGTCCGGCCTACAGTTACACTGTCCGGTGTATGTGGAAATGATTCCAAATCCAAGCTGGGTCGCTGGCATTAACTACATAAAGCCGCATGCAAAGTGCCAGTCTCAACCAGCACTCCTCCTTGGTATCTTTCCGAGTCCCATTCCAAATATGCAAAGCTGCACAAACCACACACACCTGCAGGGACCTGGCTCATATGGCTGGCCCACTCCTCATTATCTCAAAGACATATGCCTTTTCATTCCTTCCGCTTTCAGGTGTTCGTTACTAACTACGCTCTGTCATGTCTATCTTGAACGCACCCTTAGTCTGGCCTATTGACGTCCCCCTCAAGGCACATCATTGTAATAGACGGCACCATAAGCCTGCGGATGACTATATGGTGCCTGCTGTATGCTTTCGCCACCTATTTGAGAGATCGCAGGCACGTTGGAGCCAGAGCCGTACCAAGGTGTAAAGCTTTCTCCAACTTGCGATAATAATGGCTTTGCGTAGTTATATTGCGGTTGCGACTGCGGCTGCCACCCCTGTCCAGCGGAGCACGAGGGAAGCTGTACCGGGCCTGATACTTGGGCCGACTGTCCCATGGTTGATCCAGGCGGCGTTGCAGAGGCAGAAATTGAATCCGTCGGAGGTAGATCTCGCACGTATGGATCGGTTTGTTGTGGTCCAGGTCGAGCAGCGAACTGCTCGCGACCGTTCGTCTGCATCGATGACTGAGGAAAGTGGAAGTAGGATGATCGATGCAGTGGGTTTTCGAGGTTTCCGAAAGACATAGAGCGCTGTGGTGCTGACCAGTTCACGTCTTCCCGAGGACTCGTTTCTGAAGCTGCCGGTTGCCAACTATGTTGCTGGGGAAGATGCAAGTTGGGCAAAAAGGCGGAGAATGCGGGAGTCAACGGTGACTCGTGAGCATTCATGCGCCAGTAGGAAGATGCATCAGATGGTGTTCTTGTGGCAGATGACGGTTCAGAATTCATCCATGGTGCCGAAGGAGGTGGATAGTCTTGTGGAGCTCTAAAGGCAGGTGCTAATAAATTTCGTTAGAGTCGGCTTGACAGGGAAATGGGAAGAAGCAGTTGAACTGGAAATAGCAAACCTTTGTTTTCTGGTGAGAAGTTGTCAATCCTTGATCTTTTCACTTCAGGAGGTCCAAGAAATGGAGGCATACTCAGATTTGGATATGGAAGTCCATTCTGAACTTCTGAAGAATGACCCGACTGATTTATAGGCGAGGCTGATGAGGATATCCTGCCAGTTTCTCTGCTCCCGTTTGTACCTCGTTGATTTTTCAATTCAGATGGTGGCCCTTGGTCAACAGGATAAAAATTACATTCCTTCTTCAATCTAATGCAATTCGCACATCGATTTTGCAGGTCTCCCGGAGCGGGAATACACCGAATCTTCCTCCGCCGGCAATGTCCTGAAATATGTCAGCATATGGATGAATTTGAACAAAAGAGCTGCAGTGAGAACATGAAATAAAGAATCAGGGCACCAACCACATGCAACAGAAGTTCGATGATATCCAAGTTTGTTTCTCCTCTTCTCCGCTGATGCGGCCAGAGCTGCATCGGCTGCAGCTTGACCACGAACGTTGGGTGTCGATGTGGAGCGAACTATTTCCCCGACCTTACTGCTAGATTGAGGATTGGAATTCAAGTCTTGAGGAAGCCTGTCGTCTGGTGCTTGTAATGGGTCTCGATCCCGACAGATAACAGATGGAAGTTGAAAGCTTCCGGCCATCTGTGGCGATTCGAAGTCGGAGCGCAAGCCAGGTGGAGGTGGGTATTGATACGACATATTGTATCTGTGAGATCGGTTCCAGCTCCAGGAAAGCGATTTGGTATATTTCGTCTCTGTTCAATCAAGGTAAAATACAGGCGGCTGAAATCATCTGCCATCTATCAGAATTCTGACAGAGGATACCGCCGTCTTTGTAAGGTCGCAAATAGCCTCTCTCTTCCGGATTCCACTATAAACAGTCAACAATACATTTTACTCGCATGGCCGTCACTTGCTTCGTCTGCGCTCGAAGGTGCTGATTCGTGTTCATCCAGACCGAGGCCGTGAGGAACGCCTATGAAGCTATTCGTACATGCCCAAAATCAAGGAAATCGACTGTTGCTACAGACGTATGACTGTCTTCTTACACACCAATACTCCGGATGTAGCAATTCGTTGAGAAGCTCGATTACACGCCGTCCTTGGGAAGATTATGATGCGACTTTTCAGCCTTGTCTCGGCAACAATGCTGAATATCCCAGATATGCGCAGGATTAGGGCTCCAGCAACAGGACGCAGGGCATCGAATTTATGACAGTAAAGGTAGGCTGCCAGTCGAATTTTTGTCTGGCAATTCACAGTTCTCTGTTCTTTTTCTCTCTCGTTTTTTCTGTTCTTGGAAATTTCGACGTCGTTTCCAATCCGAATTCAAAGAAACCAGACGTTTGCGCCACAAACGGAGACCCTCTGGCTGAAGGTTCAGCTGAATGTCGCAGGAAAGGATCATCAGATTCCTATGCGAATCATAGGCCGAGGAGATACATACGTAGGGCAATGGAGGGACTGCACTAAGACAGCAAGACTGGGTGGCAGAGATGTCAAGAGGGAGCGAATTCCACGTGGTATTATTCTTAAAAGAAGAGCCGTTCTCGAGGCTGACTTATCATTGGGTGGGGTTGGAAATTTCAGGTCTAGCCATGATTTCAGGTATTACTTGATGGGGCGGGGATCGTTGGGGATGGCTGGGATGGGATGGGATGATGTGGAAACGGTGGTGGTGGTGGTGGTGGTGGCAAAGCTGGAGGGAGAAATTGCTCTGAGATGCGTATGTATCTGAAGAGGTTTGACTAAAGCTTCGACCAATTTTGAAAGACGATGGTTTTATGCATCCAAACGCCACGACATTGGGCAGAAAAGGACCCCTGGTCTCTTGAAGAATACATATAGTACATATTCTCCTATTGTATTATATTGTATCATAAGAATACATTCATGCATGCTTCTGGGCTGTATTCTGGAGTAGAATGAGATTCGTAGAAAGTATCCATGTGTGCTCTATGTACAGCAAGTACATGCAGTACGGAGTAATAAGTCGAGAAGGTATGTGTAAGTAGGTACTAGAAGGGACTTCATATACCATTTTTGCAAGGTCGACCACCGCAGACCTGTCTCCTGCTCTGCTCTGCTGGCCCTGTGTGAAAGTGGCTTTTTTTTCTTCTTTCAAAACGCGGCAGTCTTTGCGAAGCGACTCACTCTACTCCTAGAGTATAGGAATATGTGCTCTAGAAGGGGTTTTTTACTCAATTTTTCCTTCTTCTCCCCTCTTCGTTGTCTGGTACACTACTGTCGCCCACGCCCATGACTAAGCGCAGCTTGTTTCGAATAATAAATAATAATAAATAATAATAAAATGTATGTATGTACGTACAGTACAATACGATGCGCCGCTGGAAATTCAGAATTGCAGATACATCGTGCATGTTGATATGTCTAGCCCTAGAGAGGTACACATTGATACGCAATATGCAATATCCAGTACCCAATATGCATCTTAGTAGTACTTCTAGCTACCTATGTACCCAGGTACCCAGCCAGACGGTAAGACCAGAGCCTTGGAGACAGATGCTAGCAAGTCAAAAACGGCTACGAGGTGAAGTCGCATTAGTCTGTGTTCTACGTGTTCTACGGGTCCCCTCCCCTCCATCCGATCCATGTGGCAGGTCTGGGTCCTAGCCTTGTTCACGTAGGTATTCATCAACGGATAAATTTCAACCAGTGCGAACTGCGAGTGCAGAATTGCTAGACAGATGTGCACATCTATGCACTGTTGTGCACTCATGATATATGTTCTTTACCATTCTCCACCGGAGGGTATTACTTACTAGCCTAGTTTTCATCTATCCAAGGTCCTACTTTCTCAAAACATATCAATTTATCCTCGCCGTCCTGCTCTTCTCCAATCATCCAGCCCATATCATATATCATATAGTATTGTCGCATGTGACCATAGGCTTAGGAGAATTTGGCATCCAGTCCACTCTGCTATCCACGGGCTTGGGAAACCAAGTTCGCATTTCAGTAGGACCGTCTTTAACTTAAAAGGCCATTCAACCTTTTCAGCAGGGTCTAAGTGCGATCTGCGAGCACCTTTACCATAGCACACAGATTTCTCGGGTCTTTACTTGCGGATAGTGGTGGGAGACGGGATTCTCCCCTGTATGAGAGACCGAGAGATGGAGAGTAATATGCTTTTATGAGAACTTGAAAACAGCCTTGCCATCCGACGAACGGATCTGGGCGCCATAATAATCTCCTCGTGTGGGAAGTCGTCATGGGAGTTGCATTGGATCGGATCACTCCGGCCGATAGGAACGGAACCATCACAGTCAAGGAAGAACAAATTTATACTTGTGGATGGATTTGAGTTTCTGCTAGACGAAATACATCTTGCGATCTCGCCAACAAAAAAAAAGGTGGGCGGGGGGAGGGTATGTAAGACAAAGGACTCCTTGCCACCAGCCTGCAACGCCATGCGCCAGTCCCCATGGAGGCCACAAATACTCCCAAAATCAGGTGTGGCTAGGAGCACTTCCACCACATATGCCGCAAACTCCATAATCCCCTGCATTGATATACATCCCTCCTCGACAAACTTCGCTCTGACATCTCCAGGTGATTGGCACCATTTTGAGATCAAGGACATTGGCGCAGACCATGCAAGTTGGAGCACTTGGATCATTTTCCACCGAACATACAGGACATGCCCAAGTGTTTGGACGAGACTGCAGCTGGAATTTTGGCTCATTGTCTAGTTGTGGACTGGTTAAGACGGCCATCTCCTCATTTTCCTGATTCAAACCTGCAGCGGTAACACCATCCTTGGCCAAACGCTGAGACATGGGTGCTGTCCGTTTTGATTTCATCCCAGCAGGAGCTGGCTCTCTTTGATAGTCAGCTTCCGAGTCCTCCTGCTTTATTTCGAGCTTGCGAAGTTCCGGCATCTCATTCTGGACATTGACATCATCTTTCTCCTCATCATCGAACACCCGAACCATGGCTCTGCCCTTGCTATCAAGCAGCCTTTTGCCATTTATATCAATTGCTTCCCCAGGTTCCGCCTTTATATCCAGGTAGTCTTCCCAGTCGCTTTCAGTCTCAATTTCGCTCTCTGTCTCAATGCCATCTTTCTCTTTTACCTCGTCTTTCTTCCTCTCGGATCTCGCCAATGCGGCGGCAGCTCTTAACTCTCGTCCTCGATTGCTGGAAGCTACACGAGGCTTGCTTGACACCTTCTTCCCCTTCGCCAATTCCGCCTTTAACTCCTGGTCCGCACCAAGAGCCATGCCATTAGGCCCGAATTTATTGGCTATCCGCCTCTCTTGCTGCTCCTTGTAGCTGAGTTTGGCCGTTATCTTTCTCTTCCGCTTGCCTGAGGACCTGAAGGTTCCACCACAGAGGTGTTCGGGCAACACTTCGTCGCTTGCAAGGCCCTCACTCTCATACTGGCCAGTAAGCAATGTCCGACCTCGACTCCACATCCCTTCCCCAGTGTATCTCTTCTCCCACAAAGCTTTGAGCTCAATCGAATACTGATTCTTAACCTTCCAAAATGCACCAGAATGGTTCATCTGCTTGCAATGGGCCAACTCATGCATCATAACCATCTGCACGAACCTGAACGGCAGCCAATGTCCCGATGGCGCCTTCAGAACCAGCTGTACGACTTCGCCAGCATTGAAATTGCGACCAAGAAACTCGCGGTTGTATTCGTATTCTTCCAGCGACATGACGGCTAGGTGATTTGCCTTCATTATAGGGTTGCATATTGCTGCGATACGCTCGAGGAAGTCCTGGGCGAAGGCTTTGTCGGGGCCTTCGAGGGGCTTGATGAAGTTTATTCGTTCGTTGGGCTGCTTGCGGCGAGGATTGATACGCTTGATGCCCAGAGGCATGCTGAAAGGGCTGTTTACGAAACGATCATTTGATGTCGAAGTGTTTAAAGTGTGTTCTCGCCGGTGGCAATAATCTACCTACATATCTTGACTTCTAATTTCGAGACGCGAATCAAGCGCGGTGTCACGTGAATTGGAGATTCATGAAACACCATCCTATCTTATCTCTAGAGCTGAACCGAGAGCTTTAGACGCGGCTATGACGCGGCTATGACGGTAGAACAAATCCTTCGATTACTGAGTTCGATTATCTGTCTGTCTGCTAGGGAAACACCAGAAGCATCTCAATTACTTGCTCATTGGAACGTGGTGAACTTCACATGGTGCTGGGCTTCATCAGCTGTCAGAACGGCGCTACTTCGTCAAGACACTTCAAGGTCACCGTCCCAGCCCATTTTACACCCTCTTGCAGCAGATGAATGCTGCTTGCAGTCCGCTATGTCCATGAATACAAGCATATGGCTCTCTATGCTCTCGCAGCCAACGCGCCATACAAAGGTCTTTCGCTTCCCCTGCTCCTTATCATACTCCGTATTCGGCATTCGCTCTATCTCTTCCACCACCTGTCCATAAGCCCCCCTATTATTATTATGATCCCTCCGCACCGCTCTCCTGAGCGGTTCTGACGAACTCTTGCACTTTTCCTGCGAAGTGAGCTTCGACGTTATAGAAGGTGCACATTTCCACAACGGGCACCAGGCCAAGGATGGTCGGCGGAAAGGGCACACACAGGTTCGAAATACCAGATGGTGGGTGGTATGAGCCAAGAACCTTGTTCACGGTATCCAGAAAGGGGCCGTACGCGGCTGATTTTGAGAATTCATTGTGCGAATTGATCGTCTCCTTGACGCGAATCTTGCTCTTGCTGCTAGCAGCAGAGCGAGCGCCATGAAGAGAAAGCGTGGACCGAGACTCGCCGACCAGAAATTGAAGCTTAGGCTTGGATGGGTTCTCGACCTGAACACCATCATATAATCGGGCGGCTACTCTGCATTTGCCACCCTTAGACTCCCGTCTAAGGGTGGAACACCAAAACGATTCACGAACACAAAAGCCACACCAAAACAATTCATGAATTAAATTTTCTACTAGTACATAAAAGTAACCTCTGTTTTGTACCTATTCACTACCACCTTGTAAGTACCAAAACTTGTACTGTCTAGGTTCCATCTTTTGAGTAAGTTTTAATTCAATTTTCTTGTCTGCAATTGAATGAGCACCTTTAGAAGCCTATTCCTAATCTGCGTCTCAATTTTGAAGCTTCTCTTCTTCCCCTTCTTGTCTTTGTAGAACTCCTTATGCGCTTGAATGCGACTTTCCATTGTGTAGGGATTTGTATAGTGTTGTAGGTATTTTAGAGGTCATAATGTAAGTAAGGGTGGGCAAAAATTAATTCATGAATTGTTTTGGTGTGGCTTTTGTGTTCGTGAATCGTTTTGGTGTTCCACCCTTAGGCGGGACCGCCTAAGGGTGGTGCAAGTAGATGAAGCCGCCCGATTACCCGTTGGAAGCCTGGCTGCCTTTTCAGGGGAGCAAGAACTTGCTGGAATATCTCAAATGCGGGATTGTTTTCACCGTACACATTCACACCATTCTTGACCGGCAGAAGCGCTACTTCTGTGACTGGCGTTCCCGGAATTGTAAGCGTCCTTCCTGAACATTTCTGATTGTTCAAATCCTGGATGCTACGAATCCAACAGAAAGGAAGGTTACATGAGGTCGAAAACGTTCCGAAGCTTGGTGCTAGCTACCAAGGTGCCCTACTTACGTGTTTCTTTGCAGTTTTATACATCACGTCCTGTCCTCATCTCTTGTTTTGAGGACGAATTGTCGTTATGTTATACTTAGCATATGTATAGAGCTTGTAACAACAACGCCCTACTTTTAAAAAGATGACACTCGTAATTCTTGGATGAAGTTTAGTTCCCTTCACTCTGTTACTCTTACCTATAATGCTGTTACGTTATTCTAGCTTTTACGTTCATGACTTTCATTGAAGATTTACAGACAGTCCTCGGATAAAGACAAGGGCCAGATGACCGGCACCTATGTATACTTAAGACCGTTACAAGTAGGTCCCCAAGAAAGCTGAAGGTATCGCGAATAATGGAAGAACGACAGAGACGTTCAGCACGTTACCAGAGGTCACGGCAACTTAGAAACATAAAACATAATTCAATCGCACCCACATAGAAATTGTCCAACACACTTGATAACCCATACGATTTCCCTAATGATTATAGAAGCAAGAATCTCATTGCGCCACAGAGTACGCTCCCCCCCCCCGCCCCAATTTTTGGTTGACAGCGCCAAGAAAATAAAGGCAAGCACATTCACGGTGCATTCTTCGGTTTACATCCCATATCGAATTCTGTTAAATGCGATGCTTCTCACTCTCTGTGACCGAGTTAGCTGTAATTCCGAATCGATCAAGGAATCACTTACCCAATCTTGAGTAAAGCATGTACAGCGCCATCTGGTTGCATTCTGCTGTACCAGTGATCGTAACAAGTCTCTCGTTGCTGTTATCTTGCGGCTCGTTGATTTTGATGACACTTCCACTGAGTTGACGGATCTCATTGATCTTAGCACCGCCTTTGCCAATGATTGCTCCAACCATATCATTTGGAATGTATATTTGCTGTGTCAATGGCTGACCCGGGACAATTCCTTGCATTGGCTGTGCTGGTGGTCCAGCATGGCCAGCTTGCTGAGGCTGCTGAGGTCCAACGCCGCCATAGCCTACAGCAGGAGAGCCACCGTAGTGCATCGACGAGGCCGCCTGCTGAGGAACTTGACCTTGCACATACGGCTGTCCATACTGGGCAGTTGGAGTGTGACGAGATCGCATGTCATGATGCCGGATATTCTCAGGATGACCATAGTTGCCACCTGCAGGCTGAGGAACATAAGGGACAACTTGCATCCCGCCAGGGATGACACCAGCTGGGCCTCCGCTGCGCGTGGCATACGCCGATGCCGCCGGTCCTCCGAAACGTTCCGTAAGTTGTTCCAGGAGGGTGCTGGCAACATAATAAGTTGCGATATGCACAGCGTCAGCAACTCCCAGAACGACAAGAGAGCGTTCAGTTGAGAGCGGGAGACAAGCATCGGACGCGTTTAAACGGGCGCCAGACTGCTCCTGAATTTCTCTAATACGAGAGCCGCCCTTCCCAATGATTGAACCAATAAGAACGTGGGGAATAAGCAAACGAAGAGGGTAAGTTCTTGATTGAGGGGTAGACGGCTGATCAAGCGGCTCATTATTCAAAGTTCGAATGATCAATCCAAATGCCTGAAATCTTGTTAGCTTCTACACCCTCTCTATAAGATAAACAGATCTACCTTTGCTGCTGCATCAACCACACCGCTAACAGTCAGAATTCGCTCAACGGCACCCTTTTGATAGTCACTGACGGTGCACTTGGCGCCGGACATCTTCCGAATTAGTGTCACATTCTCTCCGCCTTTTCCAATTACAGTGGCAGCCTCAGCGCTTGATATAACTGCTCGAATATGTATCCATGCACTTTCATCGTGCTGGAGGGTATTTGCCGATGCATTTTGATCCGGTGGTACCGAGCTTTCAATAGCATGGGTAGGCTCCTGAGCTTGCGCATCTCCAACAACGATATCGCCATGTGAGTCTGCCGATTCAATCTTCGCGCCATTAGTTGAGTCGCCATTCGCAACTTTGACATCTTCAGCCCGGCTAACTGGACCAGCATGGCTCTCTATTTCTTCGCCTTCTCCCTTGATGGCTTTGTCGAGGGCAGGGCGCTTGGCATCTGGTTGATCAGTAGGACCCGATGGAGATGAAGGATCTTCCAAAGGGCGCTTGGCCGATGGGGCAGGAGTGGATGGCGAGGCAGACGACATTGCCGTTTTGTTAATCTTGGTGTAACTTTGGAACACGGTCGCAAATGAGGTCGGGGAAATAGCTTTGTATTGATCGAATTATGTACACCGGGGGATTCTCGAAAGAAAACGTGCTGGTGCTGGAGATCGATGGAGGGAAGAGAGCGCGTGTGCTTGAACTTGGACGGACGTTGTTGAAAGAGGAAGGGATGTCGGGATTCTGGGCAGTATGCGATGGAGAGGTACAAAGCAGTCAGGCTCCGGTCAAGGATCTGTAGACTTGTGTGATGGAGATTGTGAGGGCGGAGATGTGAGGATGAAGGTGCAGTAGGTAGTGACGGAGGAGCAGTGGTTCAGAGACTTTAGGGAGAAAGCAGATAGAGAGACCTCCAGTCAAACCTCCAAATCCTCCAATGCTGATGTGATGTTGAAGTCGGGACGGGACGTCTGGGAGGTCTGGTCTCGCCTTGTGCAGTCGAATGGCAGTTGGTCGCAGAGTTCTCGAGAGGAATACGAAGGGAAGGGGATTGATAGAATCGAGCTGATATGATGCGATGTGATGCGAGACGAGGTTGGGAGGCTGAAATCGATTTGATCGTATTATTGTAGGTGAGCTGTGAGGTGAAAAGGCGAAAAGGCGAAAAGGCTAAAAGGCGAAGGCAAGGACTATCAGGAGTCTAAATCTACTTGCGTAGGAGTCGAAGTACACAAAAGGCAACAAGGTACCTAGGTGTATATGTATTTATAGGCAATAGATAGGTAACTGTCCTGCTGTGTAGGTACCTAGCCATCGCTAGGCACAGAAGCGAATTATGAGCACGTGACTTACTTATTGTGGCAGTGGAATGGAGTGCAGACAGAACAACACTCTACTTTAGGGCACGTGACAGGAATTCTGGAATTCTGCGGCATCTGTCTCACTCGGACAGAGGCATAGATAGGTACCTAGGCATAGATACCTAGGCATAGGTACCTCGGAATAGCCATGGTCCATGGACGTACATAGGCGTACAGGCACAGGTAATCCAGACCTTCATATCCTATATCTTGTCCGTCCGTGTCTCCTTTTCCTTCTCCTTCCTCCTTCTCCTTCCTCCTTCTCCTTAAAAGTATCCCACCATACCTTACCGACGTGCCAGGTAATCCGAAAACCACTGTGAGTGTTTGGATGCTAGCTCGACTATCTCTTGACCGTTTAAAAATCACTTCAACAGTTGTTAGATGGTTTTACAAGGGTTTCGAGACCTCTCATGGTTTGAGAGGTAGTCGAGCTACGTAAGGTATATTAAGTTTATTATGAAGCACTGTCGCTCCATCATGACGATATTCGCACGAGAACCCACCTATGCTCGGGAGGTAACTATCTGAGATCATGATCTCATCTTCAATATGAGACTCTTCATTCATTTATTCATATAGTCGTTCATTTATTTACCATAAGTATGACCACAGTTATCGCTTGCTCTTCAGTACACAACTCATTCTTGCGAATCTAATCCCCAATCTCCTTGAAATTCTCAGGAGCACACATATCTAAAATTAGAATGCGCTCTGGTGGAGAGACGTACAAACCGAGCCGTACGAAAATTTCCCCTTTCTTCTCAGAATATTGGCGTTAACTCATTCTAGAGCATGATGGCCTGAAGGAGGATGGTACTCCTGACAAGAGAATGCACACCAGCCGTGAGGATCTCCGCTTCATATCTGGACTCAGCGACTGACAGTCGACAGAATTTGCCCACGGGAGAGTTGATCCTCAGCATGCAGGCCAGCAACGTGGCCATACTGGCGGTAGTCCTACCGAGAAAAGGGAACAGGAAGAGGAAGAGGAAGAGGAAGAGGAAGAGGAAGAGGAAGA
>Ga0123337_10000133_pt1 | contig 150429 bp, 177 predicted proteins | sample frozenSSSSmetaG_FD_89792 | JGI IMG/M metagenome (GOLD analysis project Ga0123337, IMG submission 89792) | Glacier valley bacterial and archeal communities from Borup Fiord, Nunavut, Canada, to study Microbial Dark Matter (Phase II) -... | ecosystem: Environmental > Aquatic > Freshwater > Ice...
ACATCGTGATGACCATAATCGTTACTAGTATGGAAAGCGGTAGAAGCACGACTGAGAGCGTGAGGAGTGCTTGTAAACCGTCGCATAGGAGCGCCGCAACGATCATTAATCCTGCGGTTATGTTGTCGATGGTTTGTTTTTTCTCCATGCGCTAGGCAACAAGCCCAGCATCATTGCGCTCCTTCTCGCGCTTGATCTGAAGCAACTGGCTTGGGTCAGAGGTAATGATCTGGTCTTCGGTATATGAGGCTACGATCTTAATCGCTACGTGCTTAAGCCCTGCGAAGAAGAGCCCCTCCCCTACTCCTGATTCAAGAAGTAAGAACTTCTCCTCGTCCGTAAGGTTAAACGTTTCCTTGAGAACGTTAATGGTCGTCGGCGACTGCTTGAGGAGAAGCTGCATCGACGAGTTCGTGAGGATAGGGCGTCCGTAGGGCGAACGAAGGAAGTCCTCAACGTCCTGAGTGATCGTTGCAACGCCGAGGTAGTACTTGCGGCCGCGCTTAGCGAGGCTATAGAGGAAGGAAGCTGTGTCTTCAGATTTCATCATCCACCACGCCTCATCAATAACAAGAAGGCGCTTCTTAAGCTCGTGGCGTACGGCATTCCAGATGTAATGCGTGATGATGTACATCGCAATGGGCTTCAACTCATCCTCCATGTCACGCACTGAGAACACGATGAACTGCTTATTGATGTCGACGTTTGTCGGCTGATTGATGAACCCGGCCCAGGTACCGTGCGTGTACTTCGAAAGACGGATAACCAAGGACTGTGAACCTTCCATGCCAGAAAGCACATTCTCAAAATCAGAGAGAAGCGGTGGTTCGATGCCGGTGAAATCGCTATCCCCTGTTATATCCTTTAGGGCATACGTTTCCGTGATGGCGCGATCGATGATCGCGTCTTCTTCAGGACTTAAGCCGCCGAGCATGAGGCGGAAGAGACCCACGAGGTTGATTATGTTCGAGCGGAGAATATCCGAAGGCTCCTCATCCTCTTTAACCGGAGGAAGATCGAACGGGTTGATATGGTGCTCCGAGGAAAGCGAGATGTTGAACGTACGACCCCCGGTAGCCGCAGCGAGGTTCTCATACTCGCGCTCAGGATCGATAACGATCACATCGGACCCGAACATGAGCGAGCGAAGGATCTCGAGCTTAACGGCGTATGACTTTCCGGAACCAGACTTCGCGAACACCACGGAGTTGTAGTTCTCGAGCGAGAAGCGATCGAAGAGGATCAATGATGCGTTGTGACGGTTGATACCGTAGAGAATGCCCCGATCGCTGGTGAGATCGAATGAGACGAACGGAAAGATCGAGGAAAGAGGCGACGAGTTGAGCTTGCTCGTAACCTGGAGCTCATCGGTCGCGATAGGTAGCGTTGAACGGAACCCTTGCTCCTGCTGAAAGAGCGCGGGCTTCGTGTAGACGAGCTTCGAATCTAGGATGCCGCGCACGTCAGCCTCGATCTTGTCGAGGTCTTCCTTCGAGTTCCCGTACAGCGTTATATAGAGCCCTACTTCAAAGATATGTTCCTCGGCTTGCTGTAGTTGGTCGCGGAGCTGTTCAAGGTCTCTGTATGCGGTATCGAGCATAGGATCGCGCACCAAACCCTTCTCTTCCCTGTCAGAGATCTGGCTCTCGATCTCGGCTACTTTCTTCTGGAAACCACGAAGCGCAGAACCTGTCTCTACAGGATGAATGAATATGGAAACATCGAATACCTTGTCGAGATTGATGATCGGGGTGAACCAGCTATCAACAAGGAAGCGGGGGTATGAAATGGTGTAGAACGAGCGCGACACCTTCTCCCCTAGCTCAAGCTCGCGGGGACTCACCTTAAGTGCCGCTGGCGCGATGGTATCCGCGAGGCGAAGTTCCCCTTCTGCGTAGATATCTGCTGGAAGCACAGGGGCAATCGAAGGAACCTCTCCGTCTTTCTTATTCTTTCCGAGGAAATCGAGAAGTGCCATACGTTATGCGTTGAGATGGATAGAATTCTCGAGCTCGCTCAGGTTGAATGAGCGGTACAGAAGCTCAATAACTTCTTCGGTGCCAAGAGGTACTGCACGCACGCCGCTTGATGCGAGGCCAGATACTACGAGTGCCATGCGCTGCTCAAGCTGAACGCGGTACTCCTCGAAAGAATCCTTCCCCGCTGTCTCTTTGGGCTGCGGACGTCCTCCAAGGAATGTTGAATTCTTAAGAATGCCTCCTGCTCCAGGCGCGTACGGCACCACGACGTAGAAGGTCTTTGTCATAATGTCGCTCGAATCGATAAAGTTCCGGATGAAGGCAATATATTCGCGAAGCTGCAGGCGCATAAGATCGGTTGTCTGGTCTGCAGCACGAGTTTCAAGAAGTGCGAGATACGGACGAATATCGGTCTTTCGAGAGTGCACTACGATCTGAATCGAAAAGTCGAGCGTATTCAAAAGGCTCTGGAAACCCCCAATGATGGCGCGCTGCTCATCTTCTCCTTTAAGAGCGAAGTTAATGGAAGAACACATAAGGACGCCGCGGTATCCATCATCCTTCAGGATGATGACCCCGTTACGTACTTCCTTAACAGGAACAAAGGACTGTGTGGTCTTAGTCGATGCCATAGCTACTGGTTCGGGGTGTTCTGATGGTCCTTGATATCAAGAGACCATGCAAGATCCTTAAGCTTGCTCTGTGTGAGGCCAAGGGTTGAGGGATCAATAGGCTTCACGGCAACAGGAGCTTCTGTCGGTTTGTTCTTCTCCTTCTTCCAGAGGTAGAGGCGGTCTCCGATGTAGAAATTGAACGCAGCTTCCATGATCTCAACAAACGGCTTGTTGTTTATCTTGTAGAACGCGAGAGCCATCGTGAATGCGCCTACGGGAAGTGCGATGATTATCCCAAGCCAAAGCGGAAGATAGAGAAGCACGATGGCACAGAGCCCTACCCCACCTGCCACATAGATAAACTGCTTAAGGGTGAACGGTCCGAAGATCTTGTCTTCAACCTCAATGAACTGCGGTACTTGATACTCCATTACGTATAAGTATAGCAGCCGGTTGATACCGGCTGCGTATATGTTTGTGGGGATGCTGTTTTAATGATGTCCCCCACTTCCACCTCCAGCCGGCTTTGCTCCACCTCCACCTTTCCCTCCCCCTTCAAATTTAATACCCATCGCCTTTCCAAGTTTTTCAAAGCCACTAGCGAAAAGCGCTGCAAAAAAAGCGAGAAATACACCGGTACCTCCTAGTAGTCCCAAGGTAGCCTTCTTAGTAGTAGAAGATCTCTTCTCATCGCCCAATGCTTTTATTGCCTCTACTTCCTCTCCCGTTGCTGTTGAAGGGATAACAATCTCTCCACTCATTGTCTCAGAGGACGCACTCTTTTCGTTAGAAGCCCTTGCGCCCTCCAGTGCCGCCTCAGCAGCTTTAATTTCTTCTGGGGTTTTTGAGGTTATGACGGGCTCGAAAGATCCTGGCGGAGGAGGTACTTCCTGGGCAGGTTCTGTGGGCGCCTTCTCGATTTTGGGAGACTGTCCTTCAATGCTCATATAACCAGATTAACAGTTTTACGGACAAATTACCTATACAGGCTCCCTGTATGGATCGGCCCCATATGATTTCGTAAGAGGCACTTCTTTCGCTAATGGAGCACTTTGTTCCTGGGCAGAGGTGTTTTGAGTTGGTTGAATCACTGCTTGATTTTCAAGCGTAATCTCAGGCACCCATGTAGTAGCCATAGGCTCCTGAGGAACTTGAATGGCAGGTACGGGTTGAGGTTGCGATTGCCCGTGCGTGGGGACAAATATATGTACAGCGGCAGCTGGATGCCACCCTTGTTGCGGAGCAACATTGGGCATGGTGTGAACAAAGTGCTGCTGTGGAACAACAGGTTGTGTTTGAACCGTCTGCTCTAAGGTTTGATATGCAACAGGAACCTCTACAGAACTTGGCATTGGTGCTGGGATTGGCGAGCCCGGCAACATGACTTGTTGGGGGACATACTCAAGTGCAGGCGGAGGAAGCGGAGTCTTAGGGTTTGGTGACTCTGCTTCGGTTAAGGTCTGCTCAGTCTTAACGACTGGTTCGGGTGGCGCAGAATTTATGAGTTCTTGCTCTAGAACCCGCTCCTCTTTCTCTGCATCAGATGCCTGTCGTACCCGGGCTTGGAGAGGAATGAATACCTGTGAATTAATGTCACTTATGAGTGCGTTAGACATGGTCTGCTCAAGGAGTAATTGATCACTTAGTATCTTAGGCAACTCCTCAGGACGAATGAAACCAAGAAGTGTTTTAGTTACTATATTTACCAGAGCTCCGGACGCATCAATATGGAGGTTGTATTTTTGACCAAGAGCCGTAGCTATTAAGCCCACCTCATCGCCAGACACAAATTCACGTACAGGTCGCGGTATGCGACCGAAAGCTGCGAGCATTTGTTCTCTAGAAACTTCTTCCATAAATGATTAGGACCAGTATGCGCTTACTAAGCTGTTAGTGCGAGGGTGACTAAGATAGGTACGAAGCGCAAGAAGATTTGGTGTGGCGCCACTAGCAATGGCTGCCTTAATAACGTTCTTTTGAGCATCACTTAGTTTTGCTTCATTCATTATCTCAGGCAAATCAGCAGGAACAAGACTATTTATTATGGCAGGAGAAACCAATGTGTCTGCATCAAGTTTTGCTCTATCTTTTGCCTTCTTTATCTTGCCCATCATCATTGCGGCTTTCGTTAGCCGTGCTGGCGCACCAGATTTAACATGAGAGTCGATACGTTTAACAACACTTTGATCTTTAACCAACTGACGCTGGCTGTTTGTGAGACCTTTAGCCTTCTCAAGTCCTTCACGTTGATCGTCAGTGAACAGGCTCTCTCCTTCATTATTGTCTAGCTGCACTAGAGCCTTAAATTTATCCGGACTAGACTTTGCAAACTCCGTAATGTCGTCATTTGACCAGAGCTTAATACTGTCTTTAACCGCCTTGAACTCAGCTTCTCGTGGTGCCCCGGCTGCTGCACGTGAAATTCTAGCCTCAAATCCTTCCCAGTCATGGAAGCGTTCATGGGATAGCTCATGTTTCTTACTCTCAGAAAGATCTTTGTCTTTCATAAGGTTTGCAAATTTCTCCGGACTCAAATTTCGAGCAAGGGTGCTGAGGTCTTTCTTACTGCTCTTAATGTAGTCACGCAGATCAGAATCACCCATCTTCTGGGTTGCTATCTCAATAGCATCTACAACACCTGAATCGATAGCTGCGTCAAGATTGGTTTTTGCCTGCGCCTTAGCTGCTTCATGATCCAGGTGGTCCCCTCGCTCTTCTCGATGCTTGCTCTCTTCCGCATACGACTTACCCCCAAAGAACTTCATATTCTTTCCTCCTGAAAGTGTTCCTGTAGCAGCATCGTCAACTGTGTTTAGTGCAGTTGTGGCTGCGAATCTGGCAATAGGATTCTTGATGTCCTTAATGCTGCTACGAGCCCGCCCTGCAGCCGATTCATATGACTTCAGTGCTTTAGCAGAACCAGCGCCAATGGTTGAACGGCCCATAACTGCAAAGGGATACGTTACAGCTTTTTGTGCGAAGCCCGTGGCAAACCCTGCACCCATTGCACCCATTTTTGAAGCAGCCATAAGCGACGCGATCATAAATCCAATAACGATAAGGAAGACCATAACAACCTGCATGTTCCCTGCTACCGTATTCCCTTGGTTCGCGATCATCGCATCAGCAAGCGATGCGTTTCCCTGCATCAGTCCTTCAGTAAGCTTGATGCTTATGAAGATAAGAAGCAGATATACCGGCGCAAAGAATGACTGAGAAATGAGCTTGCTCCACCACATATTCGCAATCCCCTCGAGCTTGGGAATCACCATACCTGCAAAACCAATCGGAGACGTAACCATTAGGAGGCTGAGTATCACCACGCGGATTATGAGCATAATTGCTCCTGCAAGCAGCACCATGGCTGTCACAAGTACGAAAATGGATAACATGATCAGAGAGATCGTGTACTGGTAGGGCTGGTCAACCAGGTTATTGAAACCAGACCCCATCGCATCTATGCTGAATAGCTTCGTTAAGCCTGCTGCTGCCATTATGTTTCCAGAGATTCCTTCGTTAACACAGCTTTCAACATCCTGGCCCCCGGTCGCTCCTTCCCCTGAGGACGTCACTGTGTCGCACTGGTCTCCTGCTAATGTCGCAAAGCTCGCACTGAATGCATTGGAGATATCAATAACAGCCTGAGACGCAAAAAGGCTAAAGTTCAAAAGAACCGCAAAGATAATGAGGCGTGGAATTGCTTTCTTTGCGCTCATGCCGCCCCCATGTCCATGCCCTCCACCATCAACATTGAGGATAAGCAAAACGCCCATGAAGATGAATCCAAACAGAAGACCTATGTTTGCGATGTCTCGCATAATTCCCCATGCCGTCAGCATGCCTTCTGATGTTCCAAAGTACGTTCCGAACTGGAAGACGGTACGTATAACAACCCAGTTAAAAACAGTACCTGCGACAGTTAGGATGCCTCCCGCAAGCATTAGTATCAGGAGTGCTATGCCCGCAAAAAGCATTCCCGGTAGCTTTGCAAGCTGACAACCAATATTGGTTACTCCACACTCTTGTTTAACAAGCTCCTGTGGAACTGTGCCCGCGTCACCACCTGCTCCGCTGTCCCTCAGGAAAGGAAAGATAATCCCATTTTTGTCACGCCACGCATACTTTGTCCCCGTCAGCTCCCCCACAGTACTGACCTGACTATTGTCTAAGAACGTGGTCGTGCAGTTAAGAAAATTACCAGTACCCTTAATGAGTCCCGAGGTTGTTCTACAAGCAGTCTCATATCCGGGTGTTGTCAGTACACAATAATTAAGAGTTTCGTCGTTTTGAGATGCTACACAAGCATCTCTCAATTGGTTAGCACGACTCTCCGTTATTGTCCTCGAAGTTGAACTCTCATCAGGAGTCTGGGCGCTCGCAACAAAAGGCAAAAAACCGCAAATAAGTATTGCGACGAGACCAAGTATCTTGCCAATGTTAATGCGAGAGATATCCATTTGAATGGCTATTCCGAAGAAACGCTGCAATTATTTGCTACCAACTGATTCATTCGCTCAATTACCGATCCAGGTCCTCCTGATGTTTCTCGATATGAATCAGTAACTCTTGCTGGGTTCGGCCACCCATCAGAGTTAAGTATCGCGCTGATGCGCGAGTCAATCTCTAAGAACGCAAGCGACTGGTCCCCTTCTGCTGCGCTGATTGCAGCAAGGTCAGCATTTATGGCGGCTAATGCCCGAGAATATCCTTCTGCGGTAGTAATAATACCGTTTGCCTGATCAAGTACTTCTTGAGCACCTCCCTGTGCTCCGCATTGCGCAACTGCTGCACTCGCTGCAGTTGCAACATTGCGCCATGAGTTAGCATAAAAACCGACCGTTCCTAAGTGAAGATCAACAGACTGCCTATATGCTCGCGCTGTTGCAGCCGTGCTGACATCTGGAGTCCCCCCAACACCTGTTTGTCCTGACGTGCCACCACTGGTCTGGTTTATGAACGGTGTACCGCCTCCAGATGAAGGCTGAGACACACCGCGCACACCACCCCCATCTCCTCCTCCAATTAGCTGAAGTGCGAGTTGATTCAAAAGCGCTCCAAGAATCTCATTGAATTCATCAGCAGCAACGAGTCGGTCAAATGGAACTCCCTCAACCTTGTTAAGGGATTCCATAATAACGGAACCCGGAGTTTTTATTTCATACGAGAGACACTTTTCATTAGCAGCAAGTGACTCTACTCCTGGCTCTGACATTTCTTCACACTCCCCTCTCCATGAGAGGAACCCGCTATTCCACTGGAGCTCCTCGAGACGGTTTCCTGTTGCTCCAGCAACCGCATCTTCAAGTGCGCGGTTCGCAAGCATCTGCGCTCCATAGGGATTGTTTGACGGGTTCATCACTGCTGAGAACAATGCATTGAAACCTCCTTGACTAAAATCACCTGCGAGAAAAGCACGACTGTCGGGACTAACCTGATCAAGAGTGTAGGGGTTGCGAGTGTAAAAGGATTCAGGACTCGTGCGAAGGTAGTACGCGAGACGAACAGAATCAAGCACCTTATCTTGGAACGGCGTCGTCGCTATGTCTTGACTAGAAAGCTCCTCGAAAAAACGTGCTGCCACTGTATCTGCTACTCCTCGAAGGTTGGTATTAAGGTCGGTAACAAAGGCAGGTGACCCGTCGAATCCTGAATTGATCCAGTTAACAATACTCTTTGTCATCGACTGAATCGCAAGGTTCGCTACTTGATATGCAAGGTCATCAAGAATCCAGTCTTTCGTAACCTGCGCAGCATTCTTTATCGCGCTGATGCCCGTCTCAACGAGAGTCAGTTTCTGAGTTACGAGAGCAGGACCAACTTCAATAACTGGGGCCTGGGCGTGCGTGTGGGCGGGTACAGCGGTTCCGTATATAACACTTAGTGCTACAACCGGAAGAATAAACCGTACGAGTGTTTTATTCATAGACGCTATTGTTGGGTGTTGTTCGCCTCTACTGCCAGGCGGCAGATGGTAAGAAATTCCGCACCTTCAGTCCCTTCAGGAATAAATACACCACCTGTAGAGAACGTGCTGTTCATCTCAGAGAGTGCTACAACAGATCTCCTTGCCACAGTGTCATAAAGTCCGATACCCATAAGAGCGCGAAGAGGATCTGTCTCAAGTGAGGCCATGTCTGCCGTTACACTCGACATGCTCATGAGGGCATTCACGAAATCAAGGTGTGCCCGCTTCGTGCCGGCTGGCGTTGGTACATCGATAAGTGCGCGGGCAGAGGCCTTGTATGCATCACTTATTTCTTGAATCCTTTCTAGAGCTTCAGTGTCTCCTTTCATGGCATCGGAGAAATACGCAAGCTCGTTCTTCTCGGTTCGAATGTTATGCGCTGCAAGTGAGCGCTCCATGCGAGCTGCATATCCCTTTAGGGCTGCGGTGCCTGAGTCCGGTGCGTTCTCTACATCGTCGAGTGAGTAGACTGCCTTAACATCAGTAGTTGCCTCGAGATCTGCAATGCCTGCCTTAACGAATACAAGCACTTCTTCCTGTGTCGGCGGCTTTTCTCCACGATTAAGTAAGTACTGCTTCATCATGGTCTGAGCGAAACGATCAGTGAGAGAGTTGGCTGCGGCCTTCGTGCCCGGAATACTTTCCGGATCAGTAGGCTCGTTCTCTGCACGCACCATTACCTTCGGCTCGATAAGTCCCTGTGCGACCGCATCTCCATCTTGGACACCGGCTTTGAAGGATTGAGGATTCAACGGGTCTGTTCCATAGAGCGCCTCCTGCCAGTCAGGAAGACCATCCGTATCCGTGTCCTTCGCTGCATATTCACGAAGAAGCTCTTCAGAAGACTGTGCTTCTGCAATTCTTCCGAGACCAAAGAGAGGGTCGTTTCCTGAGAACGCGAACGCACCACCGATCATGAGTAAAGCGACGAGCGAAGCCCCAGCGATACGAAGTGTACGAGTAGAATGAGCCATAGTTACGTACCAAAATAATAGCACGCACCCTCACCTACTCTTCACGTACCTATATATAGATATGTGCATTACACACTCCCCTTTTGTGAAGGTTTCATGTTCTTAACAAGCGTAAGCCAGTTTGAAAGCGAGAGCTCTTCTGAGCGAATGTTTTCTCCTAGTGCTGCTTCTGCAAATCCCTTCGATACTTCTTCTTTAGAGGAATAGTCCTCAAGATTCTTGGCTAAGCGCTTTCGCTTATGCGCAAACCCTGCATGGATCACGTCAAAGAACCGACCTTCCTCTTCTCGGTCTATGAATGAGTCTCTATTAATGCCTTGTACGCGCAATACGGCTGAATCTACGTTCGGGGCCGGCACAAAGGCGCCTCGTGGTACGGTAAAGCAGTATTTAGGCTGTCCATATACCTTTACGGACAAGGAAAGGAGGCTTTCTTTAGTGCTTCGGGCAATTCTCTCCGCAACTTCCTTCTGAACCAGGAGGGTCATAGATCCTGGTTGGTTAGGGGCCGTAAGGAATTGGCGGATAATCTCCCCGGTTATGTAGTACGGAATATTTGCTACCAGATGATACTCCTCGGGTACGGTCGTGGTATCGAATGTGCGTATGTCTGCGGCCCTTAGGGTAAGTCTCCCGTCTTTAATCTGTGCACTAAACGTCTCCTCAAGGAGAGGGATAAGCGCAAAGTCAGCTTCAACGGCATGTACACGGTATCCAAGGTTAAGAAGTTCCTTGGTAAGCATGCCGGTACCAGGGCCAATTTCGAGAACGAGTGCGTTCTTAGGAAGTTCTGCGGCCTTAACAATACGCTCGGCAATTTGCCGGTGCATAAGGAAGTTCTGTCCGAGGGATTTCTTAGCGAATACCATACCTATATATAGATAGTACGCTCTCCATACGCATCGTCTCCTTCAGAGAAGGTTATAAGTCCGTCATCGATATCTCTGATGAATGAGGATGGCTCAGATACGAAGTCAGTTCCGTAGATACGACGGACCGTGGCGAGGGTGAGTGAAAGCCTGCGCTTCGCACGGGTAACGGCTACATAAAATAGTCGTCGCTCTTCTTCTTCGTCACGCTTCTCACCTTCATGTCCTTGGTGTGGGAACAATCCTTCTTCGAGCCCCGTTACAAACACCGTATCAAACTCAAGACCTTTGGCTGCGTGTACGGTCATAAGCGTAATGCCGTTCTTTCCGGGAGCATCTAGCTCGTCCTGGTCTCCGGCAAGCGCGCTCTCGGCTAAGAACGCAGCGATACCCTCTTCTCCAGGTGTTGCGTCATATCGACTCGCAAGCGTTGCAAGCTCCTTCGCATTCTCAAGACGCTCCATATCTTCTTCCCCACCCTTCTGAAGGCTTGCGGCGATGCCTGACTTCTCGATAACAAGCTTTACGAATTCAGATGGAATCGCAATCTTTGAAAGCTCGTTAAGCTCCATAACAATTGCTTCAAACGCAGCTACCTTTGTGCGCTCTCCTGCCTTAAGATCCTCCCTCCTCCCTTCAATGAGTTTTCCCAGCGTTACCTTTCCGATGCCACGTGTCGGTGCTTGGACGGCACGAACGCGATCAACTTCCCTCTCTGGGTCAAGCGCGAGGCGTACCCATGCGAGCACGTCCTTAACTTCCTTGCGGTCAAGGAACCGCGTACCTAAGACCTTGTATGGCAATGCTTCAGAAAGGAATGCTTCCTCAAGTGCACGAGACTGAAAGTTGGTACGGAAGAGTACGGCTATTTCTTCAGGCGGTGTCCCCTCTTTAAGTGCCTTGCGTGCTTCACGTGCAATCCATCTCGCTTCGCTTTCTGCATTGCGCGCTACGTGTAAACGAATCGGCTCGCCATCAGGATTGTCGGTTACTGCGTGCTTATCTTTTCGGTTCTGATTCTTCTCAATAATCTGATTCCCTGCTGCAACAATAGTTTTCGTTGAACGATAGTTATGCGCCAGCACGATTGTCTTTGCTTCGGGATACTGCTCTTCGAATCCGAGAAGGTTCTCGATGGTCGCTCCGCGCCATGTGTAAATTGTTTGATCGATATCCCCCACTACGAACAAGTTGTTATGTACCGCTGAAAGGTAACCGGCAAGCTTCCCTTGAAGTTCGTTTGTGTCCTGGAACTCGTCTACGTGCACATGACTGTAGAGCTGTTCTGCTTCTCGACGAATATCTTCGTGGTCTCTAAGTAGGTGAACCGGAAGCGAAATAAGATCATCAAAATCAAGTGCTTTCTCTTTGCGTACAATCGCTTCGTACCGCGGCCACACTTCTGAGATAACGCGTGCCTGGAAGCTCTTCTGTGCATGCTTGTCACGAAATGCTGCAGGGGTACTTCCCTCTCCTTTCTCTTTTGAAATGCGAGACAGCACGAAGTTAGGGTTCATCTCTTTAGGATCAATATCCATTTCTTTGAGTACCTGACGAATAGCCGCCTTCGAGTCGTCACGATCAAAGATCGTAAAGTACTTAGGAACACCAATGCGGGTGCCGTAGCGTTGGAGGATCTCGCGTCCGAGACCATGGAACGTGGCAACAAATGGCAGAGGACTGTCTCCGAGGCGATGGCTTAAGCGTTCGCGCATCTCGCGAGCGGCCTTATTAGTGAAGGTAACGGCAAGAATCTTATGAGCCGGCACTCCTTCCTTGATGAGGTGATAGATACGGGTCGTGAGGACGCGAGTTTTGCCTGATCCGGCTCCCGCAAGCACTGAAACAGGACCTGACGTCGCAAGCACCGCTTGTCGTTGTGCGTCATTAAGTCCTTCGAGGTGCTGCATGCTTTCGTAACTATACCGGTGTATAGGTCTGTTACAAAATATGAGCATATTTCGCTTGATTTCAGGGATAGAAATGTCCCTATTTCACTCTCAACACCGCCCTTTTTCAAAGGTTGACCTCAGTCTCAGACCGTTTATACTAGCTTCATCGACTGAACCTCTGACACTCAAGAAATGGCTTATGTAGGCCATTTTTGTATCATGAAGAAACGCTGAAGATTCCTCCGTTCCCCTATCATTGACCCTCAGAACCTTTCCGTTCGAACTGCGGTTGCAGCAGATCGGAATGCATACTGGATTCCTGGCGCTTTAATCGCCGCAAGCCTCCTTTTGGGGATAGGAATCATCGCTTTGCCACGCGCCGCTGGCGCATTCTGGCCATTTTCCGTAACAAAAGCATCGGAGGGTATTTCTACCGTACCCATGCTTCATGACAGTAGTCTTGACCTCCTTCAGGCCGCTATAAACCCAGATCCAAACCCCGCGAAAGGCCGTGGGGGTATTTCTTTGACTGACGGCTCCGCACTTATTGCGTATACCGGTCCTGACGGCACTATTGCTGATATTGATCGCTCTAGTAGCTCTGGCAGGATTTCTACCTATACGGTACGTAACGGAGACTCTCTCTCAGCTATTGCTGATATGTTCGACGTGTCGATGAATACGATTCTTTGGGCAAACAACCTTTCAAACAAGGGCGCGGTACATCCAGGCATGACTCTTGTTATCCTTCCGGTCTCCGGTATTCGTCATACGGTTTCTTCTGGTGATACGCTCGCGAGCCTCGCTAAGAAATACAGCTCTGATACTGAGGAAATCGCCTCATATAACGGCATGAGCTCTGTGGATGATCTTGTTAAGGGTAATGTGGTTATTATCCCTGGTGGTGAACTAGCAGCAGCGCCAGCTGCAAAGGCAAAGACCGCAACTGCTTCGAAAGCAAAGACCACGTCTTCTTCGATTAAGACAGGGGGCAGTATGGGTTCTGTTAAAGCAACGGGAAACACTGCTGACGGTTCATTCTCAGGCTCATTCGCAAATCCAGCACCCGCAGGACGTCTTTCTCAGGGAGTACACGGATGGAATGGGGTTGATATCGCAGCTCCTTCAGGCTCTCCTATCTATGCGGCAGCCGGTGGAACCGTTATTGTCTCTCGTGTGGGCGGGTGGAACGGCGGATACGGAAACTATGTCGTTATTGATCATGGAAACGGCGTACAGACGCTCTACGCACACATGACGACAGATGCAGTGTCTGTTGGTGAGACGGTTACTCGTGGACAGAGTATTGGTACTGTTGGAAACACCGGACAAGCAACCGGCTACCACCTCCACTTCGAGGTACGTGGTGCAAAGAATCCCTTCGGTTCTTAGGAACCAGAAGATAGAGAAAAGGCCCGCTTATGCGGGCCTTTTCTATGATCTCTTTTACTTACGCACTTGCGAGGGGCACCTCCTCTACTGCTATCTCATTCTTTGAGAGAGTGCGATATACATGCGCCATTGTTAGGAACGATACCGGAATAGTAACGAAGAGTCCTACCAGGAGAGCCATGAATCCAAGGATATTGATTCCGAAGATAACAAGACCTAGCTGGAAGAGCTTCCATCGGTTCCCTTTTGTAAGGGCGATACTCTTCTTCATTGCTGCAATCGGTGTAAGCCTCTCCTCAATGACAATGTAGCCAACAAACATGAGAAGGATCGCAGCAATAATGCCCGGCACAATGAGCAGAATGAATCCTGCGAATATTGCGAGGCCCGAAAGAAGTGATACTCCTACGAACTTCCAGAATGATTCAGGGTGCCAGAGATCCTTAAGGGTGGCGGTCTCTGTATTGTCATGAGCGCGAAGGAAGAAGTTCGTCTCACCCATGCTCATAAGGAATGAGATGGTTATGCCGATGATGGCTGAGATAAGACCAATGCTCCCTGCAGCGACATCGCCTCCCTGCTTTCCTCCCATTTCAAGAAGACTTTGAAGCAGATTAACGGCAACGTTCACTAAGAAGAGAAGAAGTCCTGTCTGAACAAACAGCCACGGACGAGCGGTGAATGTGTGCCATCCAAATCGCAGCGACTCCTTAATAGAAATTGGGGTCATGCTAATCGTTCATGTGTGCCTTACAGGTAGGTGCTGCAGGGTCTGCCTCAAGGCGATCTTCTTCAACTTGTTCTCCTGAGATCACACAAGTGCCGTAAGTTCCCTCTTCGATGCGTGCGAGCGCTGCAAGCACTGCGTTGTAGCGAATCTCAAGGTCTGTAAGGATGGCGCTGTTGTTACTAAAATCCTCTAGCTGATCAGCTTGATCATTTGGATCAGCTTCCATAGTGCCTTCGTCAGGAACCGCTTCCCAGTCTCCTGGATTGCTTGGATTCTTGCGGCCAACCGTCGCGAGTTCAGCTTCAAGCGTTGCTTTCTCTTCAGTAAGTCGTGTGCGGAAATGTTCGGTATTCATGGCCCGTACTTTACCACGAAACACCCGCACTCGTGTCCCCTACTCAGCCTTTAGGCGCGCAAGAAGTGCTTCAAACGCTGCTTCATCTCGAACAATAAGGAGTGTGCGCTTGTCTGCGTATCCATAGAGAATGAGAGAGCGACCGTTCGTATCACGCAGTACACGGACATCATGGTTTGCAACAATGGTGTCTTCAAAGCGCGTACGAGCACTTGCTTGGACGGGAGCACTGAACACGGGTGTGCTAGTAGCGATAGGAGTTGAAGACGCTGTTGTCGTCGCGATAACAACATCTGGACGCGATATTTCTTCAGCCGGATAGAGTGGATACAGTACCTCAAGATCACGTGTCATGAGCGGTTCCCAGGTAAGCATGCCTGCGTATGTTCGTTCATACGAATCAACACGAAGCGCAAAGAATGCTTTGGTCTCTTCCCCGCTACGAATCACACCTACAGAGCTTTCTTCAGCGATGTTTCTAAGAAGAATGTCCGGTGCAGGAATTTTAAGAGCACGTATAAAAGCGTCGCCACCTGCAGGAGTCGTTATGATTGACTCGTCCTCAGCGGCAGTTGAAGTAAGGATATACGTAACAAGTACGTTTCCTTGTACGAGCGCGCCGTTTGATGCGCTCGCAAGTCCTGAAAGAAGTGATGACCCTGTTCCCTCTAGTTGGCGATACTCATCGGCAAAGACAATAGATGGAACGGTAAGTGCAGCGATAGGAGTATTCTGCATCGTGGTGACGAATTGATACGTCGCAAAGATTCCACCCCCGGCAAGTATTAAGAGCAGTACTCCTGTGCCAATAGCGAGAAGGGCTTTTGCGGGCGTCTCCTTTCGCACGGCGAGCTGAGGAGTTTGCTGAACACCCGCATCCTGTTGTGCAGCTAGTACTGAGAATGCAGTAGCACCACGTGAATCAACACGATTGGTGAAGTCGCTTGAGTAGGTGTGAAGCGCTTCAGGTGTTGCTGCGAGAGGTCGCGGAGGAACGTATGCATCAATAGGTTCGCGATAGGTCTCCTTAGAAACAGGAGGAATAGAGGGTGGTGTTGGTTCTGTAAAAGGAGCAAAGTCTGGAGTGGGTGAAGGAATATTTGACCACCCCGCAGCAGGTTGCTCAGGAGTTGTTGGAACAGGAGTCTCTGTAACAACAGGTGCTGCAACGGGTGTTGGGGTGGGCGGAGTTATGGGGTCCACAAGTGCTATCGGCTCCCTCTCAAAAGAAGTAGGAGCAGTAGCAAAGTCTGGAGCAGGTATATCCGGCCACTCCTTCGGTGCAGGAACATCCGATGTGACCGTAGGAGGCTTCAGAGAAGCGAGTGGTGCAGGAGATTGCTGTATAGATCTCTGCGCACCTTCTCCTACCTTCTGTCGGAGACGTTCAAGAATCGCGGCGCGTTCAATAGCGGGATCGGGTACAGGAGCCGGAGGTGGGGTTGATGGCACATACGGTGTTGTCTTTTGCATTAACGGCACCGGTGCTTCTTCAACAATAGACGCAGCCTCCTGCATTGAAGGAATCTCAACTATTTCTTGAGGACGATCTTCAGACTTTGCATGCAGCTTCTCGAAGAATGGTGTCTCCTCTTTGTCGAGTGTTACGCCGTCAACCGTCTCTTTCGTTACGGGAGCTGCAACAGGCTTTGCTTGCTGTACTACAGGTGTTCCTGCGGCAATCGCCATGTCCTTCGCCATGGTGCGAATATATTTCGAGCGATCTTCAAGCGCGGTCTTCATACCCGCCGCTGTTTGCTCTGCAGGTGTAGAAGTACTTCCCTTCGCAGGATCGATGGGTGTTGCCATAGTGCTCTTTTGATTATACCCGGGGTTTGCTCCTATCTATGCTATGAGACGTGTATAGAAAATGCCGCGTTCGAAGTGAACGCGGCATTTCTTTGAAGGCAGTTCTATCGGTGACCGATGATGAACTTCTTCGGATCGTCACACATGTCAGTGAAGGCATGTGCCGCTTCCTTCAGTTTCTGCGATGAGGACTTTCCAAACGAGATAACCTCAACCTGACAGCCCTGGTTCATGTCTAAGTACTCGATGAGCGGTACGAAGTCTCCGTCCCCGCTCGCGATGATGACTGTATCAAGCTTCGGTGCGAGCTTAACCGCGTCGATAGCGAGACCAACGTCCCAATCAGCTTTCTTTGCGCCGTCGGAGAACACTTGAAGGCCTTTCACTTTTGTCTCGATGCCGATCTTGGTGAGGGCATCAAAGAATGCGCTCTCATCCCCTCCTTCGGTTGAGATGACGTAGGCGATGGCGCGCACAAGAATGCGGTCCCCCACGGCCTCTTCGAGGACCTTGGCGAAATTAACGCGAGATTTATAAAGATGCTTGGCGCTGTGGTAGAGATTCTGGGTGTCTATAAAAACCCCCACACGCTGCGCCGGATGTTTTATCACGGGCATAACAGTTTTGTATTAAAACGAGGTAATAAGGCTCAGAGGAGCCATGTCTTCTAGTCTAGCACCTGCTTATAGCAAGAATCGCGGGTTAGTCCCGCGATTTCTTACTTCTTGAGTCCGAGCTTCTTAACGACCGCGCTGTAACGGCGCTTGTCATTCTTTTCTAGGTAACGCAGGTGGGTACGGCGATCAGCAACCATCTGGAGAAGACCACGGCGGGAATGGAAATCCTTCTTGTTCTTCTTAAGGTGGGTTGTGAGCTCGTCAATCTGGCGGCTTAAAATAGCAACCTGGACATCGGCAGAGCCGGTATCCTGTGGGTGACGTGCGACGTCCTTAATAACTGCGGTCTTTACTCGTTTCGTAAGCATTAGCAACACCTTACCACACCTTGATTAAAAGAGCAAGTGTTTCCTAGTAGGCCACCCAGCGGCTAAAAGGGGCATGGGCCGATATTGTGCGAACCTCCATGCTACCCTTTTGTCATGGAAGCCACGAGAATGAAGCGTGAATTTCTCGAATATATCGAGATTGAACGCGGCCGCGCGGTGAAAACGATCGAAAACTACGATCACTACCTCACGCGATTCTTCGGTCAGATGCAAATCACGGACACCGCAGACATAACGGAAGAGAAGGTGCGAGAGTTCAGGCTCTGGCTCAATCGTCAGCCAGGCACCAATAAGGACTCAATGAAGCGTAAAACGCAGAATTATTACCTCATTGCTCTTCGTGCGTTTCTTAAATTCCTTAGAAAGCGAGACATCGTCTCTCTTTCTCCTGAAAAGATTGAATTGGCTAAGGTGCCGGAACGTCATCTTGATCTCATCTCCCCTACCGAGCTTAACCGTCTTCTTGCAGCAACAGATGGTGCAGATGAACGATCATGTAGAGACAAAGCTATTCTAGAAATGCTTTTCTCAACAGGATTACGTGTTTCTGAGTTGTGTGCGCTTGATAACGATCTCGATCTTTCCCGAGATGAGTTTTCAGTACGTGGAAAGGGCGACAAGGTGCGTGTTGTGTTTCTTTCTGACGCGGCAAAAAACTCAGTAAGGGCCTATTTAAAGGTTCGTACGGACATGGAGCCAGCCCTTTTTGTGAGTGTTGCACGTAAAACAGAGTCTAAGAAGCGCATGCCCTCACGTCTCACTCCTCGCTCCATTGAGCTTCTTATCAAAACGTATGCCGCAAAGGCTGGCATCACGAAGAAAGTGACACCACACGTTATGCGTCACTCATTTGCGACTGACCTCCTTTCAAACGGTGCAGATATACGCTCTGTACAGCAATTGCTCGGCCATGCATCAATTAATACCACTCAGATCTACACCCACGTTACCGATGCCCATTTACGTGAAGTACATAAGAAATTTCATTCTCGTAGAGACTCCTAATTTTCGTATAGAATAGGGAGATGAGAATTGTCTCCTGGAACGTAAACGGCATTCGCGCCGTTCATAAGAAAGGCCTCTTTGAGCCATTTATCAAAGAATTGAAGCCAGACATCATCTGTCTTCAGGAAACCAAAGCAGAACAGCACCAATCTCCTGTTGATCTCATGGGGTATGAGGAATATTGGCATTCCGCTAAGAACAGAAAAGGCTACAGCGGAACAGCTATATTCTCGAAACAGGTGCCTGAGGATGTTCTCTTCGGCATGCCAGAGGACATCGTTAAAGAATATGGGCTTGCTGAAGATGGGTACGGAGATCCTAACGAAGAAGGGCGCATTATTGCCGCTGACATGGCGTCATTCTGGGTTGTGTCGGTATATACCCCAAACTCTAAAGAAGACCTGTCACGCCTTAGTTTGAGGCACAACAAGTGGGACCCAGCCTTCCTGGCATACATGAAACGACTTGAAGAGGAAAAGCCGGTTATTTTCTGTGGCGACTTGAACGTTGCTCACATGCCAGACGACCTTGCGAACCCTAAGGCAAACGAGGGTGGGCATGGGTATACAAAGGAAGAACGTGCAGGGATCGATCAGATTGAAAGTGCGGGCTTCGTCGATACGTTCCGTCTCTTTACCCAAGGAAACGGGCACTATTCTTGGTGGAGTCCGTTTCGCATGGCTCGAGACAGAAATGTAGGGTGGCGCATAGATTACGTGTTCATATCTAAGAAACTTGCCTCAAAGGTCAAGAAGGCTGAAATACATGCTGATGTATACGGTTCTGACCACTGCCCTGTGTCCATTACACTCTAAAGGACAAAGTTATCCACTCTATCCACAGAGTTGTCCTTTACTATGTCCTATACAGGAGTACTATCTATGAAGACCTGGGGGTCTCGTAGAACGCTCGCGAGAGACGTAGACGAGCTCCAGGACACGATGTCCTTTGCGAGCTCTTTGTGCCCTATCAGGTGCAAGTAACGCTGTTTGATCAGCTGTCCAACGTCTTCGGAGCGTATCTCCCCTACAACACTCGGTCCGGCTCGATCTGTTACACGTGAAAAGCACATTCGTTCTTGTTAGTGCAGTTCGTCCCACTCTATATACTAGAGAGCACCAAAATCCCCTTCCCCATATCCCCGCTCTCTGGTCCGGACGACTCATTGACCACCCAAAGGCCTGCAACGCAGGCCTTTCGTATTTCCCTACTGTTTTCACGTGGAACTGTCTCATATTTAAGCAAAAGGCCCATATTAGGGCCTTTTACTTGTTTCATGTGAAAAGTCGGATCTCCGATTCACCTAGCAAACATGGTGCTTTTCAAGGATTTCCTTGATTTCTCGCTCTTCTTCAGCTTCCCTCCTCTTCTTCCCTGATTCCCCTAGCTCTTTCAACTCAGACTCAGGAAGTTCGAGTAAGGAGGTGGTACGGGAATCAAGATACTCCTCATTATTACGCTTTGGGTCCTCCAGTACTTCCTCAAGAAGTGCGTGGAGCGCAAAACCAATCTTTGGGCCTGGTTGCACGTGGAACTTCTCCATAATGTGTGAACCGTCAGTTTTAAGCATTCCTACAGATATTGGATCCCTAAGAGCTTCCTCAACCATGGCCTTATAGCGTCTAAACCTAAATGGCTGCTCCTTAGGTCTTCCTGTGCCAATACGGTCACAGATACGAAGATTAAGGAGATCCCATATATTCTCCTCTCCCACATTACGAATCATACGGCGAACGGCTGAAAGGGTAATCTGGTCAGGATCTGAGAAAAACATGTGCCATCTGACTAATTTACTCACTCTTTCAATAGTTTCACGTGAAAACTTGAGGTCTTCAAGAGCCTTCTTTGTTACACGTGAACCAACTACCTCGTGTCCATGGAAGGTCCAATCGTTCTTTTCGTCAGACCAGCGACGTGTTTCAGGCTTAGAAACGTCATGGAATACGGCCGCGAGGCGTATATCAAAGTCCCAATCTTTATCCGCTGCATGCTGAAGAGCACGCATAAGATGTCCAAATACGTCGTAGCTATGTGCTTGATTCTGATCAATTCCAATGCCTCTCGTAAGATCTGGAGCAATATATATAAGGATTTCAAGCTGCTGGGCAAGCACTAAGGCCATCATTGGTTGCTTGGAGTTCAGAATACGCACAAACTCATCCCGGATCCTTTCACGTGAAATGTGCTGGAGGTTTGAGCCCTTCTCTTTAATTGCGGTAGCAGTGTCAGCATCTAGGGCAAATTCGAGTTCTGCCACCAGACGTACGGCCCTCATAAGACGTAGGGCATCCTCCTCAAAGCGTTCTGTAGGTACACCAACTGTCCTTAATACTTTAGATTCAATGTCCTTTTGTCCTTTATAAGGGTCAATAAGAAGTCCTTTAGAATCATCAAGGGCAATGGCATTAATGGTGAAGTCTCTACGAGCGAGATCCTCCTCTAAGTTATCCCCAAATGAAACTGCGTCGGGACGACGCTTATCGGAGTATCCCGTTTCAGTACGATAGGGAGTTACTTCAATGATCGAGAGAGTAGGGGACTCGCTGCCGGTCTTTACGCCCACGGTACCGAAATTGTTCTCGTAGAAGGATTCAGGGAATACTGCTTGTATCTGTTCAGGCTTAGCATTCGTGGTTACATCCCAGTCCTTAGGAGTACGGTTAAGGAGAAGATCTCGTACACAGCCGCCTACAAGATAGGCTTCATAGCCTGAGTCACGAAGGGAGGTGGTTACACGGGAAACCTCATTTGGGACGAGGAAATTCATATTCTGATGCTAGCATATTTATGTACTCGAACCATGTTAGTGTATCTACATAACATGAGAGCTCTAGTTCGAGAAAAAGAAGAGGCCATAAGACTTAGGAAACAGGGCCTTAGCTATCAAGATATCTTGAGAAAAGTTTTAGTCTCGAAAAGCACATTGTCACTTTGGTTACAGGATTTACCTCTTACTTCGTCCGAGAAACATCTTCTGAAAAATAGGACTACTGATAATATTTCTAAAGGACGCATTAGAGCTGCTGCATCACTTCATCAATTGAGAGAAAGAAGGGATTTGATAGTTTTTAACGAAGCTAAAGAGGAATTTGCTAAATATAAGGCTGATCCTTTTTTCCAACTCGGAATTGGATTGTATTGGGCAGAGGGTTCGAAACGCAGCTCTAGCTTTGGATTTACCAATTCAGACTCGGATATGGTCAATGTAATGATTAGTTGGATTGAACAGTACCTGGGCGTTGAAAGGTCTCGGATCTATTTAAGACTTTACACACATAAGCCTTTTGCAGATGAGCAACAAGAAGAGTATTGGTCTAAACAGACAGGAATACTGCCTCTTAACTTTAAGAAGACTATTTATAAACCAACAGGCTTGTTAGTAAAGAAAAGACCTATGTATAGGGGTTGCATACGGGTTGAGCTTGGATCGGTAAGATATTTGCGGAAATTAGCCTACTGGCAGCAAATGCTCATTGAACACTACGGGAAAGAAAGGTAAGGTGACCATATGCGCCCGTAGCTCAGCGGATTAGAGCATCTGTCTTCGGAACAGAGGGTCGGGGGTTCGATTCCCTCCGGGCGCACTAAACAGGGAAGCAATTGATGAATCAAGTAGGGTGTGAGAATATAAAGTGCATCACTTAGTGTTCATTAAGTGACTTGACGCGGATATAGTTTAGTGGTAAAATGCGTCCTTGCCAAGGACGAGATCGGAGTTCGATTCTCCGTATCCGCACCAAGAGAGAAATGCAAAAGACAGTCTTAATCGACTGTCTTTTGCATTGAGGACAACTGTGGATATCATGGGGGATAGTGGGGATAAAGGACAAGGGACATGTATGAACATTTCTTCATAATTCTTATAAAACCCTTTAAACACAACCCTTTCGTTAAGGTCTCATCAAAGACTGTCTTTCTAGTTTATTCACAGTCTCTACAACATGCCCCCAAACCTGTTCAGAGGTTAATAGACGGATTCTGTCTTTTGAAAGAACGAATGTGAGTAGCACTCTGCCGTAAATCAAAGAAATCTGCTAGGATAGCGAAGACAGGAGATTTGTGAGAAGGTATCTTGGTTCGTGGGCACAGGTTCGAACATAAAGTCGGGGTGTCGTATACCGGTAGTACGCTTCTTTTGGGAAGAAGTAGACGGAGTTCAATTCTCCGCACCCCGACTTTGCGCTCGAGCAGTGAAGAGGAGACAGACCACGAGAAGATGTGCTATTCTCGAGCCGAAGCGGGATTAGTTTAATGGTAGAACATCAGTTTTCCAAACTGAGAGCAGGAGTCCGATTCTCCTATCCCGCACCACAGAAAAACGCGCCTATTCATGGCGCGTTTTTCGTATATCTTCACAGCTTCCACAGCATGCTGCGTGCTATCTTTAATGCATATCCGTCGTACATAGTTGTACGAGTCTGGAAGCGCTTACTACTGATCCTTATACACATGCAAATAAAAACATTTGAACAAAATGCTGTCGCCGTGCTCGCGCTCATCATGGTGTTCGCACTCGGCGCATTTTTCATGCCCTCACGTGCGCACGCAGCTACCTGTGTCTTTACCTCTACCAATCTTCAGATTGGTTCTGAGAGTGAAGAGATTCGTTGTCTCCAGCGCTATCTAAATGGGGCTGGATACACTATCTCTACTGCCGGTGTTGGCTCTAAGGGATACGAGACAAACCAGTATCAGGCGAAGACTGCAGCAGCAGTTGCGAAGTGGCAGGCAGCAAATGGCATTAGCCCCGCAACAGGAACATTCGGCCCGGTCTCACGCGCGAAGTACATCGTACTTACCTCAGGCTCGATCCCCGCACCGACACCAACGCCGACCACTCCTACACCAACAACACCGGTAGTACCTGCACAGACGGCAGGGCTCATGAATGCGCGTAACGCTATTCTCGATGCTCGCGACGAGTACGAAGACGCGCTCGATGAGTACGAGAACGCTAAGGATGATGGCGACAGCCTTGGAAAGTCAAAGACATACCTCACCGAAGCGCAGGAGCAGCTCATGGATGCGCTCTATGCATTCGTAGATCTTGATTACGTAGACGCGCAAGACTCTGCGCAGGATGCGAAGTCATCGATCAATGATGCCCTCGATGAGATTGATGGAGGCGGCAGCTCCAGCAACGGAGACGCAGACGAAGGTGATGCTGAAGATGCAATCAACGACACGCAAGACGCGCTCGATGATGCACAGGATGAGGTAGATGACGCATACGACGACGGGGAAGACACGGACGACGCTGAAGATCTCCTCGACGAGGCACAGGACCTCATCGACGACGCGGAAGACGCGCTCGACGATGAGGACTATGATGATGCGATGGACCTCACGGATGAGGCACAGGACCTCATCGACGACGCGCTCGATGAGATCGGTTCAAGTAACAACAACAGCGGAGGCGATGAAGCTGATGCTGAAGACGCTATAGCAGACGCTGAGGATGTCATCGACGACGCTAAGACAGAAATAGATGATGCGTATGACGATGGGGAAGACACTGATGAGGCAGATGACCTTATCGACGAAGCTGAAGACGCTCTTGAGGATGCAAAGGATGCTCTTGATGACGAAGACTACGAAGAAGCCATTGATCTTGCAGAAGAGGCAATGGATCTTGCAGACGAAGCTCTCGACTCTCTCTAATCCCGAGACTCACTGAAACACAAAAGGCCGGTATATCCGGCCTTTTGTGTACTCTCTATTCTTCATTCAAATATAAGAGCAACAGGCGTACACTTTACCTATGGAACCCCTCGCACACAGACTTCGTCCCCGGACTCTCGACGAGGTGGTGGGGCAGGAGCATTTGGTAGGGGAGGGGAAGCCGCTTCGGGTTGCGATAGAGAAGAAACATCTCTTTTCTTTTGTTCTCTGGGGTCCGCCCGGAACAGGGAAGACCACTATTGCACGCATTTATGCGCGAGCACTTGATGCGGAGCTGCATGAATTGTCTGCGGTCTCAGCAGGGAAGGACGACATTCGAAAGATCGTCGGAACAGCAGGGCAGGGAACCACACTCAACTTTAGACCTAAGGTTCTTTTCCTTGATGAGATACATCGATTCAATAAAAGTCAGCAGGATTTCCTCCTTCCATATGTAGAAAGTGGGGAACTCACGCTCATTGGCGCAACAACCGAGAATCCGAGCTTTGAGGTTATTCCTGCCCTCTTATCGCGCAGTAGGGTATTTGTCCTCGAATCTATCTCTGAAGAGGCTCTCAGGGCCATTGTAGAGCGTGCAGGAGTGAAGCTAGGCCGAGATGCGTTCGAATGGGTGCTCGGATATGCGAATGGCGACGCTCGAAGAGCATTAACGCTTCTTGATGGTGCCATCGCGCTCTATGGAAAGAAGATAACGGTAGCGAATCTCAACAAGGCACTTGAAGACCCGCACCTTCGCTACGACAAGAAAGGAGACGAGCATTACGACACCATCAGCGCGTTCATTAAGAGCATGCGCGCCTCGCAGCCAGATGCTGCGATGTACTATCTGGCACGCATGGTTGAGGCCGGAGAAGATCCGCTCTTCATCGCGCGTCGCATGGTTATATTCGCTTCTGAAGATATAGGTCTCGCACAGCCAACAGCACTTGTTGTTGCGAACGCGGTGTTCCGTGCCTGCGAGGTTATTGGATATCCTGAATGCGCGATTAATCTTGCGCACGGTGTGGCATATCTTTCGTACTCAAAGAAAACAAAGTCTGCATACGAAGCACTTCGTGAAGCGCAGGCTGATATAAAGAAGTTCGGGAACCTTCCCGTACCGAAGAAGCTACGCAACGCGCCAACAAAACTCATGAAGAATCTTGAGTATGGCAAAGGCTATGAGCGATACGATGAAGAGAGCTACATGCCCGACAAGCTGAAGAACAAACGATACTTTCCTGAGGTATAAGAAAAGCCCCGCACGAAGCGGGGCTTTTCTGTAAGAAACAGTTAACTACTTAACTGCGTCCTTGAGCGCCTTAGCTGCACGGAACTTTGGAGTACGCGTTGCTGCGATCTTAATAGTCTCGCCTGTGCGTGGGTTGCGTCCAGTACGAGCTGGGCGAGCCTTCGCGCTGAAGATGCCGAGTCCTGCGATCGATACTTCGTCGCCGCCCTTAAGTCCGTCAGTGATGCTTGAGATAACAGTCTCAACTGCGCGCTCTGCATCAGCCTTCGTTCCTCCGAGCACCTCCTGCACCTTTGCTGCGATGTCTGCTTTGTTCATGATCGTAATGAGGGTTATTCCCTGGTAGGGCTTTTTGTAAAGCCCTACGGAAGGGCTACGTGAAGAAGTATAGGAAATGCGCCATTTTATGCAATAGGGCTTGAAATTACGCGGGGATAGCGCAAAATCTATTGACTTATCTTAATTAATCGTATATAAAGTACTTGGGTGTAATTTTGTCCTATTGGGTACAGATGAAATTAGCTATCACTATCCGGCCGCAAAAGGTTCCTGGTTGAGATGGCACAAATCCCCACAAAAGACTTCTTCAAATATCTCCCATCCGCACATTAAATCCGGACTAAGAAAGATAAATGAAAAGTCAGGCCCCGAATTGAATTCGGGGCCTTTTTCTTTTCTTATTATATCTACCGTGCAAACTCCACAACGCGATTCTCTCGAATCACATTCACCTTGATTTCTCCTGGATATTTAAGTTCCTGTTGCACGCGCTCAGCAATATCGCGAGCCATACGATGCATGGCGAGGTCTGAAACCTTCCCTGGGTTAACGAAGATACGGATTTCACGGCCGGCGGAGATAGCGTATACCTTCTCAACGCCTTCGTATCCACGCGCTATGCGCTCTAGGTCTGTAAGGCGATCAAGATAGCGCTCTACTGTGTCCCTGCGAGCTCCTGGGCGCCCTGCAGAGAGTGCATCTGCGGTCTGTACGATCATAGATTCCGGCGTTTCGTACGGATATTCCTCGTGATGGGACTGCATGGCCTGGATGACTGCTTTCTCAACACCAAACTTCTCAAGAATGCGGCGACCAATCTCAACATGTGTACCTTCAACCTCATGATCTACGGCTTTTCCGATGTCATGAAGAAGAGCACCTGCCTTTGCGACGTCAGCATTTGCACCAAGTTCACTGGCGAGCATGCCGGCGATATGTGCCATCTCAATTGAGTGCTGCAGCACGTTCTGTCCGTAGCTTGTACGGAAGTGCAAGCGTCCAATGAGTGCGACAAGACGAGGATCAAGACCAATAACCCCTACTTCGTATGCTGCCTCCTCACCCTTTTGCTTTATAGTCTCTGCTACCTCGTTCTTCGCTTTCTCTACGGCTTCCTCAATCTTTGCAGGCTGAATACGTCCGTCCTCGATGAGCTTCTCAAGTGCAATCTTTGCGGTATGACGACGAAGAGGATCAAACGATGAGAGCGTAATCTTGTCCGGTGCGTCATCAATAATGACGTCGACACCTGTCGCGCGTTCAAAGGCTTTGATGTTACGACCTTCTTTTCCAATGATCTTTCCCTTCACTTCTTCAGAAGGAATCTGAACAGAAAGCGTCATTACATCGCTATTCACATTCGCAGCCATGCGATGAATGGTGTTGAGAAGAATTGAACGACTCTTCGCTTCAAGCTGTTCACGGCCATGTGCCTCAAGTTTCTGAAGACGAGCAAGAACACTTTCCTCATGTGAATCTTCAAGATCCTTAATAAGAAGAGACTTCGCTTCTTTTTCAGAGAGACGTGCAACACGCGCAAGTTCGTGACGGCGTTCTTCACGAAGCTTCTCCGCTTCGCGGCGTAAATTTACTGCTTCGTTTTCACGATTCTTTACGTCCTCTGTTTCACTCACAAGGCTTCGCTCGCGTTCATCAAGAAATTCTTCACGCTTATGAATGCGCTCCGATGCTTTCGCAAGCTTGTCTTCACGTTCCTTCAGAGGAAGGGTGCGTTCTTCTTCAAGCTTCTTTGCACGATCCTCTGCGTCTTCGAGGACACGGTTCGCACGTTCCTTAGCTTCAAGCATCTTCTGTTTCACTTCAAGCTCCAAAGACCCACGCTGACCCAGCGCGATTAAGAGACGAAGCACGTATCCGAGGGCGATGCCGGCGAGACCCGAGAGGGCCAAGAGGCTCAATACTATCTTTATGGACATAAGCGGGAGGGAACTCGTTCCTGTACAGGAGCGAATGTAAGCAAATTAGGTTTGGGGCCTAGCAATTCAGCCATTTCGGTACGTCAGAATACCCCAGAACCCTTATAAAATAACACTTTTACGGCGTTTTGCAAGAAAAAGGCCGTTACGATTTGTAACGGCCTTTTCTCTCTACAGGGAAGTCTATTTCGACTTGTATACCTGGTCTACGAGTCCGTACTTCTTCGCATCATCTGCCATCATGAAGTAATCTCGTTCAACATCCTTCTCAATCTTTGAGAGTTCCTGTCCCGTTGCCTTAGCGAGGATCTTGTTAAGGCGATCGCGTGTCGCGATGATGTGACGAGCCGTAATCTCAATATCGGTTGCCTGTCCCTGTGCACCGCCCCATGGCTGGTGGATCATCACCTCAGAGTTAGGAAGAGCATAGCGCTTTCCCTTAGCTCCTGCTGCGAGAATAACGGCAGCGGCAGATGCTGCCATGCCAACTACAACCGTAGAAACGTCTGGCTTCACGTGATTCATGGTGTCGAGAATAGCCAAGCCTGCCGTTACAGAGCCACCAGGGCTGTTAACGTAGAGGGAAATATCCTTCTTCGGATCCTCAGACTCAAGGAAGAGAAGCTGCGCGATGATGAGATTCGCCATATCGTCATCAATACCACCTCCGAGAAAGACGATGCGATCTTTCAGAAGACGTGAATAGATATCATAGCCACGCTCACCAAACTGGGTTTTCTCGACAACCATAGGGACGAGCGTTGCGCGGGGATTGGTGTATTTGTGTTCCATAGTCTATCTATAGTATCAAAATGCATGACATAAGAGAAAACACCTCGCAGGTGCGAGGTGTTTTTCTTTCAATACTCTCTAGATTGGTTCTGGACCGTTCTCTCCTGAACGAACAGATGCGGATCCTTCGGTGGTTGGGATAGTTCCGTCAGGAAGTACGCCACCACCCATATTTTCCTCAGATGGACCATTCATCTTAAGGCGCTCGCCCCAGACATAGAAGGCACCAACTACAAGTACGGCAACAATAAGGATGATGCCGAGGATTGATCCGTAGGCAACGCTCTTCTTCGGTTCTGTTGAAAGAGGAGCTGCTGCAGGCGGAGGGGTTACGCTTCCTGGGTTAACGACGGGGTCTGGTGCTTGATCCATAGATGATTAGTTAGCTATAGCTCTAAGTATAGAGGATGCTCGGTCCGGAACCCTTAGTTGTGGGGATAGAGAAAAGGCCGGATTCAAACTGAATCCGGCCTTTTCAATAGAGAGGGCTTATGCAGTCTTCTTTTCTTTATACATCTCTACAGAACGCTCAAATGCTGCTTGTGCCGCAGCTTTGTCAGCCCATGCGCCAAGTGACACCTCCTTGTTCTGAATCTTCTTATACGTTTCAAAGAAGTGCGCGAACTCTTTAAGGGTGTGCTTGTTCACGTCAGAGAGATCATGGATGTCATTGAACCGAGGATCTCCTACGGGAACCGCAAGAATCTTCTCGTCTGAATCACCGCCATCAACCATCGGAAGGGTAGCGATAGGGCGAGCACGAACGAGAATACCTGGGGGGAGTGGATTCGTTGTGAGAAGTACCACATCAAGCGCGTCTCCATCGTCCCAGAGTGTCTGAGGAACGAATCCATAATCAAATGGATAGGTTTGAGCGGTGTGCAGTACGCGATCAAGCGCAATAACACCCGTCTCCTTATCAATCTCATACTTGTTATGAGATCCACGAGGAATCTCAATGATGACATTCATCTCGTCCTTCGAGCCCGGAGCAATATCGTGTAGAAGGTTCATGAGTGATACGGGTTATGCCTGATTCTGTACAGACTCTGCTGATTCGTCACGTGCTTCTTCGCTGTCGGCAACAGAACCGTTATCAGTGAAAGTCGTTTCGTCTTCAACGGTGAGTGTGCCATCAGCCTGATCATCTTCAGTGATAACTGATTCAGTTTCTGTTGGATCAATACCAATCGCTACTGCAGGGTCCATATCCTCAACCTCTTCGATAGCGGCAACAGACTCATCAGTTGCGCCCTCGAGAGCCTCAACGGGAGCTTCTTCAGCAACGGTAGGACCTCCAACAGCCATGATGTCGATGTTCCAGCCCGTAAGCTTTGCAGCAAGACGAACGTTCTGTCCTCCGCGACCAATCGCGAGAGACTGCTGATCCTCAGCAACCGTAACGGCTGCACGATGTCCTTCCTCATCAAGCTCAACGCTCATGACGGTTGCAGGAGAAAGAGACTCCTTGATGTAGGCAGACTGATCCTCAGACCATTCAATGATGTCGATGCGCTCGCCACCGAGTGCGGCCATAACGGTAGAGACACGAACACCACGCTGACCAACAAGAGAACCAACAGGATCTACGTGGGGATCATTAGAGGAGATCGCAATCTTTGTACGGCTTCCTGGCTCACGTGCGAGACCCTTGATCTCAATAGCACCTGATGCGAGTTCCGGTACCTCCATCTCAAAGAGACGAGTGAGGAAACGAGGATGACTGCGAGAAAGGCGAAGGTATACGCCACGAAATCCTTCATCAACAGCATAAAGGTATGCGCTAATGCGCTCTCCTGGACGATAGCGCTCACCAGGGATCTGTTCCTCGTAGGGAATGATACCCGTAGCGCGTCCAAGATCGACGAAGATAGCACCGCGCTCTGCGCGCTGCACGATTCCCGTTACGATCTCACCCTTTTTGTGACCAAACTCATCAAGAATAGAAAGTTTCTCAGCCTCGCGGATCTTCTGAATCACCACCTGCTTAGCGGTCTGTGCCGCAATACGACCGAAGTCATCCTGTGGCTCGAGAGGGAAGATAATCTCTTCGCCGAGCTCTGCGGTGCGCTTAATACGCTTCGCGTCCTCAAGAAGGATGTGCTTCTCAGCATCGTAGCGGGGAAGTTCTCCCTCAGCAACAACCTCTTCACGATCAAAGTGTGGGTGATGTGCAGGAAGCTCCGTTACTTCTTCTCCTTCTTCAGGGAAACGCACCATCGTGTTGTCCACGATAGTCTTCACCTGCTCAAAGGAAACAGTTCCTGAGTTCATGTCGAGCATGCCGCGGACCACTTGGCCACGCTTGCCGTACTCCTTCTTATAGGCTGTTGCCATTGCCTGCTCGATAGCATCAACCATCGTTTCCTTGGTGATACCGCGCTCCTCGAACTCCCCGAGCACAAGATTGATTGTTTTTAGATCCAACATAGGTCCGATATTTAGTTGTTCGCACTTCTATTATTCTATTTTCGCACGGTTATCTGGTTTCTTAAAAATAAATGCCCGCGGGTGCGGACATTCCAGATAGGCAGAAGATACCATATATACGTGTTGCGTCAATGTGCCGGGAGCGCTATTGTACCCAAGGATTAATAGGGAGGTTCTGATGAACCGTGCAGAAAGTAGTGGATACAAGGCGTTAGGAGCGCTTGCGCAGGCGAGCGCCGAAGATGTCTTCAGGATATTCGATTCCACCCAGAAGCCTGAAGCCCCGACAAGTATCGAGGTTACGGTGCGCCGAGCATACGAGGGGAACTGGCTTGAGAGAATCGGCCTCGAGGTTTCCGAAGGAAATTTCTCGACGACCATTCTTCTCCCTCCCGCCTACCCTGAAGCTGGGAGCGTGCTCCTGCATGCCGAGCGGCTTTTCACGGCGGACGGGTATACCTTCAAGAAGTTCACGGGTGAACACGAATCTCTTGAGGGAAAGAAGGTCAAAAGGATTGGATTCGTTGTGTTCTGGCCGAGTCCTCTCGACAAGCACCCCGAGTGATTCTTTCCCCTGCATAAACTATATGCGCGCCGCGATTCACTTCGCGGCGCGCTATACTTTAATGAGTACACTGCATGCAAGTCTCTGAAAGCGAACTCAAAGAATTTATTCTAGACTCCGGACTCGTGTCTCGGAAGGATGTTGAGGCTGCAGAGATAGAAGCAAAGAAGAAAGCACAATCGATTGGAGACATGCTAATCGCACAGGGCCTTCTCTCAAACGACAGTCTTCGCCGTATCAAAGCGTATGTGCTCGGTATTCCATTTGTGAACTTGAAGGACAAGAAGATTGATCTCAATGTGCTCTCTCTTATTCCAGAACCAATCGCACGAACACACAGCATCATTGCCTTTAAGAAAGAAGGGGAGACTCTTGAAGTGGCGATGCTTGATACGGAAGATCTTCCGGCTATCGACTCAGTTCGTAAGAAGACAGGGCTTCGCATTCTTCCTCGTCTTACGGATGACGAGTCTCTTAAGAATGTACTTCTTCAGTATCAGAAGTCTCTCAAAGAAGAGTTCGGTGACCTTATCTCAACGGAAGCAGGCCGCATTAACTTAATCAAGGATGGGCCTGGTGACGATGTGTCAGGAGAAGACCTTAAAAAGATGGCAGAGGATCTGCCAATCGTTCGCATCGTTGATACGCTCTTGCGTCACGCGATTATCCAGAAGGCATCCGATATTCATATCGAGCATATGGAGCAGGAAGTGCTCGTGCGCTATCGCATTGATGGTGTGCTGCATGACGCGATGACGCTTCCTCGCACTGCTGCTGCCGGTATCACTGCCCGCATCAAGGTGCTTGCAAACCTAAAGCTTGATGAGAAGCGTCTTCCCCAGGACGGCCGTTTCAAGATGGAAACAGAAACGGATAAGGTATCGTTCCGTGTATCGATGCTACCAACGTATTTTGGTGAGAAGGTTGTTATGCGTCTTCTTCGCGAGACAGGAGACGGCTTTACACTTGAAGCACTTGGATTTCATGGAGGAGGTCTTGAGAGTGTGCATAAGGCAATGCGTCAGACGACAGGAATCATTCTTATCTCAGGGCCTACTGGTTCTGGAAAGACCACAACGCTCTATACGATTCTCGACATTCTTAATACACCGGACGTAAACATTTCTACCGTAGAGGACCCTATCGAGTATCAGATGAAGCGCGTGAATCAAACGCAGGTGAATCCTGCTATTGGATTTACGTTTGCGAACGGGCTTCGTGCACTGCTTCGTCAGGACCCGAACATCATTATGGTGGGAGAGATTCGAGATGCGGAGACTGCATCGTTGGCGATTAACGCGGCGCTCACCGGACACCTTGTGCTCTCAACGATTCACACGAACTCAGCGGCCGGCGCGATACCGCGCCTTATGGACATGGGTGTTGAACCATTCCTTTTGGTTTCAACGCTTCGCATGATTATGGGTCAGCGACTCGTGCGCAGACTCTGTGATGGCAAAGAGCAGCTCTTGCTTGATAGTGTTGAGCGCGGGAAGGTAACGACCGAGGATCGATTTGATAATGTGCTGGAAGCGTTAACTGAAGAGAAGCTGGTGAAGGAAGGAACAAAGATTGATACCGTGCCGTTCTATAAGCCCGTACCAAGTCCTCAGTGTGAAGACGGATACTCAGGACGTATGGGTATTCACGAGGTGCTCATGATGTCTCCCGCTATTCGTGATCTTATTCTCCATAACGGTACGCCAGACGCTATTGAGGCACAGGCACGAAAAGAAGGCATGCTTACGATGCTTGAGGATGGTCTCTACAAATCCACGCGTGGCATTACGTCTGTTGAGGAGGTGCTTCGTGCCGTATCCGAATAAGATTGCGTTTATAAGGGGGAAGAGTATAACGGACGCAGAGATGCGTCTTTTTGCATAGATAGTCTGTGCAGCGCATTTGCGGAGGTTCTTATGAAAAGTACTGGCACCCTTCTTTCCGCTCTGTCTGCTGCTGTCTTGAACGCAGTGGTCGCGAGCCAACAGAATGGAGGCGTAATCCTGTTCGACTGGCTTGCAGTGCCGCTCCTGGTTATCGCTGCTATCAGCGCGATGGCCGCAATCGGATTCTTCTGGCTGGGTCCGAAGGTTGCCGGACCGGCCGCACTCGCACTCATCGTTTCGGTGGTGGTCTGGCATTTCATCGGGGACCTGTTCCATGCGAAGTGGCTGCTGTTCATTCTGGCAATCGCCGCTTCCTTCGCTCGGTTCTATCAGTACATGCTGACCCCGATAGCGACGTCTAAGAAGGGCGATATGTCGATCGGGTAAGACTCGTGCAGGCCGGATTTCCGAAAGGAAGCCCGGCCTGTTCTATTTATATGTGCAGCCATACTTATTGACGGCCTTTATTTCAGGAGTAGGGTAGGGAAATCACGGCTCCGTTTGGGAGATGCGTGAATTAGGAGGTAACAATGGGTATTTTAAGTGTTATGAGTAAGCTCGCAGGTATTGCTGGAGTCCTTGCGGTCGTCGGTGCGGCGCTGACGCTCCTCGTGTACTTCGTATCGACGGTCTGGCCTCTTCCCGATCTGCAGTCGTTCATCAAGAACGACCCGCTTCATCTCTGGAGCTGGCTGTTCTCAGGAACGACCGTCCTCTTTATTGTGATCGCCCTTTTCCAGAAGGGTGATCACGGCCTGAAGCCGGCGGCGATGGCTCTGGCTGGTGTTGTGGCGCTTGCCGCAACACACTACGAAAACTACCTGTTCCTTACGATGGCCGGCATCGTCCTCTTCGCCGGATTCGTCGGCTTCGTGCGCGGCTTCTGGGACAACTGGTTCCCGCGAAGCTACGGCAGGCTCGCCTGATAAACATCGGCGACAATGAACCGGATTTCCGAAAGGAGATCCGGTTCGTTTCTTTTTTGCATGCTAGGATTCTTCTATGAAATTCCGTGTAACGGTAAAGAGTCCTGAAGGAGAACAATCAATGCGGGTCGTTGAAGCGGCATCCCGCTTCGCAGTGTACGAACAAGTGGAGAAAGAAGGATTGAGTATCGTTGATGTCCAAGAGGGAGGAGGAAACAAAATGCCTGCGTGGACGCAGATGACTATTGGCACCGGTGTTAAGACTGATGAGAAGATTACGTTTACGAAGAATCTTGCGGCGATGATCTCAGCCGGACTTCCGCTTACGCGCGCCCTCTCTGTTATCGATCGTCAGACGAAGAACAAGGCGCTTAAGAAGATCGTCATGGATCTCGAGAGCGAGGTGAAGAAAGGATCCTCTTTCCATGAGGCGCTCGCACGCCATCGAAAGATCTTCTCGGAGCTCTTCATCGCTATGACTAAGGCCGGAGAAGAGTCGGGTACGCTCGCAGACTCGCTTGCGGTCGTTGCGCGGCAGATGGAGAAAGCAAACAATCTTCAGAAGAAAGTGAAGGGCGCGATGATCTATCCGTCCATCATCCTTTCCGCCATCCTCATCATTGGTGTGCTCATGATGATCTTCGTGGTGCCGACCCTTTCAAATACGTTCAAGGAGCTCGGAGTGGAGCTTCCTGCAGCCACGCGGGCAATTATCAACACCTCAGATTTCCTCGCCGGAAATGTGGTCCTCACCATCTTCCTTCTTATTGGATTCTTTGGAGGGTCCTATTTCTTCCTTAAGTCTAAGATAGGAGGCAAAGTCATGCTTTTCCTCTCGCTTAAGGTTCCGGTTATCGGAGAGCTCGTCCGCGAGACGATGAGTGCACGTGCGGCGCGTTCCATGTCGTCTCTTCTCTCGTCTGGCGTTGAGATGCTCTCAGCGCTCTCTATCGCCGGAGAAGTGGTGGGGGATAACTCGTTTGGAAAGGTGATAAAGGAAGCAGAGGAGCGTGTGCGCAAGGGAGAAGCGCTTTCAGTATCCTTTGTTGAACATGACAAGCTCTATCCGGTATTTATGGGCGACATGATTTCCGTTGGAGAAGAGACCGGAAAAGTAGCCGACATGCTTGGACAGGTTGCCACCTATTACGAAGTTGATGTTGAAGAGCGTACCAAGGACCTCTCGACCATCATCGAGCCAATACTCATGCTCGTCATCGGAAGCGCGGTGGGTGTGTTCGCGATGGCGATGATTACGCCGATCTACTCGCTGTCGGATAAGATTTAAGCCCCATAATTCAAAAAATATCCCTATCAGAATTGCTTCTGATAGGGATAGAGTTGTTTTAGCGAGTTCTTCTTGGTATCAGCTGACAGTAGTTGTCGGCTTCAGCAGAGTGAGCGCCTCGGTGATGGAGGTCGGGATCAGGACGGTGTTGTTCTGGCCTGAGCGGCACAGTTCAAGCATCACCTCGGTTCCCTTGAGCCAGCGGCCGGCGTCGTCGTAGGTGGCCGCCGCCTCGTTGAGGGCGGTGGCGATCTGCTTCTGCATCTGGGCGCGCACCAGTTCGGCCTCGCCTTCTTTCGACGCGCGGGCCTTCATGGCGATTGCTTGCTCGACTGCTTCGTCGTTGATGCTGAAGGACTTCAGCTCGAACGCTTTGATGGTCACCCCCCATTCTGAGACACGTTCCGCGAGTTTGGCCGTGATGGCCGTGCAGAACACATCTCGATGCTCGAGCAGTTGATCGAGATCGTTCGTGGCGCCGACGTCAGCCAGCGTGGAGAACGAACGTTCCAGCACGCTGTCGTACACGTCTTCGACCTGCACCACAGCGTCTCGCACGCGATCCGCAGTAATGCGGTAGGTGAGGACGCCGACCAGTGCGATGCCCACATTGTCCTTTGTCTGGACCTCGGGCACCTTCACCTCGATGACGATATCCTGAACAGGCACGTCGTCGAGGGTGTCGAAGAGAATCGGCTCGAGCAAGCTGATGCCTGCGCCGAGTGTCTTTACGTAGCGACCGAACAGAAGGACTGGACGGCGCTCCCATTCGTTGACGATGTTGATCCAGCACATCGCGTACCAGAACCCCATCGAGGACAGCAGTACCCAAAGGGGCAGTTGTCCGGCCGATTCAGGAGTCACTGTCGATTTGGACGTGAGCACGTCGCCGTAATAGTTCATGCTTGCGACATCAGGCACGGGGTGGAAATAGTTCCACAGCACGAAGATGAGGCTGAGCAGGATCAGGCCGGCAATCAGAGTGAAACGACGCATTGCAGTCTCCAAAAAGAGTTAATTGCCAAAGAGCGGCTATTTCTATAATAACATGTATAAATATATATGTCAATTATTATACCTAGTTACTATACGGCAATACTGTTGGGGTTATTGCCGATCTGCTAGACTTCTTATATGAAAATCGGTGTTGGTTCAAAGAACAAAACAAAGGTGAGTGCCGTAGAAGAGCTTCTACACGACTATCCTTTATTTGCTGGAGCGGAAGTAGAGGGTGTTGCGGTAAGGGTAGAAGAGTTCGGACATCCGAAGAGTCTCGACGAGACTATCGCGGGCGCGATTGATCGAGCGAGACAAGCATGGGAAGGGAATGATTACGGGTTCGGAATCGAGGGCGGACTCCTTGAAGTCCCGTATTCGAAGACCGGGTATATGGAAGTAGCGGCGTGCGCTATCTATGACGGGGAGCAGATACATCTCGGGCTTTCCCCTGCGTGCGAATGGCCGAAAGAAGTGATAGCCGGAATCCTGCATAAGGGGCTCGATGGAAGTCAGGCTATGAAAGCGGCGGGCATTACGGACGAAGAGAAACTGGGAGAGACAAAAGGCTTTATCGATATCGTTACGAAGGGTCGCATGGACCGTACGGCCTTCAATAAGGCAGCCATAACGATGGCGCTCGTTCATCTCGAGAATCCTGAGTTCTATTAAGAACGGTGCGAGGCGTCACTAATGGATAGTACGTGCGGTATTATCCTTATATGAATGCGCCGCGCGGCATGTCCCTTGTAGACGTTATCGTTGGGTCTGCTCTCATACTCATCGTCTTTCTGGCGCTACTCGGGCTCTTGCGTACCTCGCTTCTCATCTCCTCTTCTGCGAAGGCGAAAGCAGGCGCAACCGCGGTCGCCTCAACGCAGATGGAATATATCCGTTCGCTAACGTATACGTCGGTCGGTACGGTGGGCGGCATTCCAGCGGGACCTATCGTGCAGTACGCGACCACGACCTTGAATGGAGTATCGTACGGCGTGCGCACGCTGGTGCAGTACGTGGATGATTCCAAAGACGGTTCAGGATCAGGGGATACGAACGGCATTACCACCGACTATAAACGCGTACGCGTCACGACGACGTACATGTTCCGCAATGAGGAGCGCGAGGTGGCGATCGTATCTAACGTAGCGCCCCCTTCTCTTGAAACTATTACGAACGGCGGCACGCTCCGCGTGAACGTGGTTGATGCGGGAGGCCTTGCAGTATCGGGGGCATCCGTACGTATTGAGAATTCAAGCCTCACGCCTACAGTAGACGTCACGACCTTCTCGGATCTGACCGGCGCAGTCGCGCTTCCGGGCGCCCCTACTTCAACGGCATATCGTATAATCGCAACGAAGGATGGGTTCTCGACGGCCATGACCTATGCGCGTGATGCGACGAACCAGAACCCAACGCCGGGATACCTTACGGTTGCGAAGAACCAGACCACGACCGGTACGTTCGCGATCGATGCCCTCGCGGCGCTTACATTCCGCACGTTCTCTCCGATACGTACCGCATCAACAACCGATACGTTTACGAACGCAACGAACGTGCTCGAGCAGAGCGGTACACAGGTAACGGGAGGCGCCCTTACGCTTGCGGGAGCGTCCGGATCCTATGCCCTTGCAGGGAGCGCGCGTGGAACCACCACTGCGCCGTTGTATCTGCGCACATGGACTTCGATTACCGCTACTCAGAGCGCTCCTGTTGGTACTACGGCGACCGTGTCCGTAACGGATGGGGCAGGGACTCTCATCCCTGACAGTGCGCTTCCAGGAAACAGTGCGGGATTCAGTGCATTCCCCGTGAGTCTTTTGGGAGTTTCGACCACTACCTATCCAAGCCTTTCGCTCAAAGCAAATCTTACGAGCGCATCTACCTCAACAACGCCAGAGATCCTTGACTGGAAGCTTGCCTTTGAAGAAGGGCCTGTGCCGCTTCCAAATGTTGCCTTTACCCTTACGGGCGCAAAGCGCATGGGTACAACTGGTGAAGGAGCTCCGATCTATAAGACCATCCTTGCGACCACAACGGGTACGACAGGAGCGGTCGTTCTTCCGCTTGAGTGGGATGTATATGTACTTACCCTTACGGACAAGACCATCGTGAGCTCGTCATCGACTCCGCCGTATACGCTCTCTCCGGGCAGTTCCATGCTTTCAGACCTCATCCTTGAATAATATGGAACGCGCCTTCACACTTGTTGAAACCTTGGTCGTCGTCTCCCTAACGAGCCTCGTGGGTCTTGGCTTGTTCGCGATGATCACGTACTTCTACCGTTCTAATGCATATCTCCTCGAAGCGACGAGCGCGGTTGATAGTGCAAGTCGCGGGCTTAACGAAGCGCTCGAATCAATTCGCGAAGCGTCGTACGGGGAAGACGGTACGTATCCTGTTGCCACTGCGGCTACCTCGAGCGTTACGTTCTACGGGGATATGGATGACGATTCGTCTGTGGAACGGGTACGTCTCTATCTTTCAGCAGGTGTGTTCTATCGCGGGGTGACCAATGCGGGAGGGAACCCTCCAACGTACGTAGGACAGACCGAAGGGACCGAGGTCATTGCGACCTGGGTAAAGAATGCTCCGACGACGCCCGTGTTTCGATACTATGACGATGACGGGGTTGAGCTTACGGGTACTATTAACATCTCGAGAATTCGTTCGATACGCACGAGACTCGATGTCGATATCAACCCGCTCCGCGCGCCAAACATCCTGATCCTTGAAGGCGCATCAACGCTCCGCAATCTGCGCTCTGAATAATATGAAACATCCTCCCGTCCGCGGCTATCTCATGCTCCTCGCCATCGTGTTCGGCGCGGTGTTCCTCTCGGTGCTCGGAGCCCTTACGGGGTTCGTCATCACGGAGAACAAATTGCAATCCAATGCGACTGCGACGGCACGCGCTACGGCTATCGCTGAAGCAGGACTCGAGTACTACCGATGGTTCCTCGCGCACTATCCGAGCGATCTACAGAACGGCACAGGCGTTGCGGGACCCTATACTATCGCGTATGCAGATCCCGAGGGAGGACAGGCAGGCACGATCGAGCTCGCTATTGCCGGCAATAGCTCATGCGGCACCATAACCTCTATCGATATCAGTTCCACGGGCCGCCCTTCAGAGAACATGAATCTCGCACGCACTCTCACCGCCCGCTACGCGAGGCCTACGGTTGCCCGTTACTCGTATGTGTTAAACGACAGTGTGTGGGCAGGCGCAGATCGTATCATCAACGGCCCGTATCACAGCAACGGGGGAGTGCGTATGGATGGGACTGCGAACGCCTCGGTGACGAGCTCGCTTTCAACCTGGCTCTGCACCAGCTCGTTCGGCTGTGGTTCCAATCAGACAAAGACGGGTGTGTTCGGGAGCGGACCTAATCAGACGCTGTGGGAATACCCGGTTCCTCAAGTAGATTTCGATGCTATCGCGGCAGACTTCGGCGCATTAAAGACAAAGGCGACCGCTTCTGGCCGTTACCTCCCTCGCTATAGCACAGGAACAAACAAGGAGAACAGTTCGTACTGGCGCGGGTACCACTTAACCTTTAATGGAAACAATACGGTTACGGTCGAGCGTGTATCAGCGACCTCTCTCCAATACGTAACACCTATCAATCCCGCGGATATCGATGAGTCGGGAGAGAGTAGTAGTGGATATGCGCGAGACCGTAGCGTCATCTCATCAGAGAGCTTCTACTCCACCCTCACGCTTCCAAGCGATTGCGCCCTTATCTACGTTGAAGACAATGTATGGATCGAAGGAACGGTCGACAGGAAGGTGACGGTGATAGCGGCGAACGTCGTAACCACCGGTATCGAGCCGAACGTGATGCTGTTAAACAATATCCAGTACCAAACCATCGACGGCTCTGATGGTCTCACTGTTATTGCCGAGAATAACGTAATGATCACGGGAGACTCTCCTCAGAACATGACCTTGAACGGTATCTTCGTGGCACAGGGAGGGGCCTTCGGGCGCAACTATTTCTGGAGAGGCTCGAGTGACAATCGCTGCAGTACGACGTATGAGGCACGGGGTACGCTCACTATTCTTGGGACCACGGTCTCTAGTATCCGTACCGGTACCCGCTGGAACGGCGTCAACTGTACGGGAAGCACGGCCGGGTACCAGTCACGAATCGATGCGTACGATCGCAATCTTTCTACTGATCCGCCGCCGTTCACGCCGCAGACCTCGACGGATTACGAGTTTGTTGATTGGAGAGAAGAATAGTTGGCAGAGTGAGGATCGAACTCCTAGACAGAGACGTGCTACCATTTCTGTAATGTTAATCGTCGGCAATTGGAAAGCATACGTAGAATCGAAGACCAAGGCTAAGGCGCTTTGCGCTAGTGCGAAGCGTCTAAATGCTAAAGGTGGTAACGAGGTTGTGGTAGCACCGCCCTTTCCATATATAGGATTGCTTGCGCCAGCCAAGCCCATAAAGGGATCCTCAGGATTGGCAGCGCAGGACGTATCGCTCACGGTAGGGGGAGCGCAGACAGGAGAAGTAACGGCAGGGCTCCTTAAGGAGCTCGGCGTTTCGTACGTCATCGTAGGACATTCAGAACGTCGCGCGGCGGGAGAGAGTGACGAGGTGGTTATTGAAAAGGCCCGTCATGCGCTCGCGCACGGCATAACGCCTATTGTGTGTATTGGGGAACTGGAGCGCGATCCCGAAGCGCAGTACCTAACGCGCATTCGTGCGCAGGTAAGTGCGGTCATGACAATGCTTACGGCTAAGGAGCGCCTTACCCTCGTTATCGCGTACGAGCCGGTCTGGGCTATCGGAAAGCCAGGTATAGAAGCCATGCAGCCCTCTGACTTGGGGGAGATGGTCCTCTATATCCGAAAGGTGTTGAGTGATTTCATGCCAGGACGCGCGAATCAGAAAGTGCGAGTCCTCTATGGTGGTTCAGTTGATGCAGAGAACGCGAGAAATCTTGCTGCAGGTACGGGCATCGACGGATTCCTTATAGGACGCGCTTCAACCGATGTAGCAGGGTTCTCTGCGCTCGTGAAGGCTGTGTCCTAACTCTGTCTTCACGTAGGGGAGGGTATGGTTAGGTTTCCAGTTGCACTCCTTCACATGCGAACACTCTTTTTAATTCTTGGCGGCCTATTTGTCGCCCTTATCGCGTATTGGGGTATTAGATTTTATCTGACGGTACAAGTTTCTAAGAAGCTTATCGAGGCTGCGGTGCTGTATGAGAAGGCGAGTGAGGACAACAGTATCACTATGCTTGTACTCGGAGACAGCACGTCCGTAGGGGTCGGCGCTGATACGTCTCTCGATACCGTCGCAGGACAGGCTGCGACACATATCAATGCCACGTCTGTAGAGAACTATGCAAAGTCGGGCGCCGTGACGAAGGACCTCTCCGGACAGATAGCGAACGCAACGGAAGACCGCTATGGTCTCATCCTGATACAGATCGGGGGCAACGATATCATCCGTTTCAAGAACGCGAGAGAGACGGCCGAAGAGCTCCGTGCGGCTATCAAGGCTCTTCCTCTGGCGGATACGGTGGTTATTATCTCTGCAGGAGATGTCGGTGGTGCAACGCTCTTCCCGTTCTTCGTACGCCCTTTCCATACAAGGCTTAATAATGAGTACCATGAAGCCTTCGCAAAGGTTGCGGAGGAAGAGGGTGTTACCTATGTAAACTTCGGCAATGCTCCCGCGACAAAGACTATCAGCGCGCGCCCTGACATATATCTGTCAGCAGACGGGCTGCATCCTTCGACGGCAGGATACACGCTGTGGTTTGAGACGATCAAGCCTAGCCTCTAGTATCCATCGTCTATACTAAGCTTCATGCGAAGTGTAGAAAAGATTCCTGTGCTCGAGAATATTCCCGTACTTGTGCGTACGGCATTGAACGTTCCTGTGGCAAACGGGGACGTATCGGGATCGTTCAGGTTGCGCCAGGCGCTGCCAACCATCGAGTATCTCAGGAAACGTAAAGCGCGCGTGATTCTCATAGGGCATATTGGTGACAAGGGAACAGAGACACTCGAGCCTGTATACCGCGCCATGAAAGCATTCATTCCGGACATGCAGTTTTGCCCTGTAACGATCGGAGCTGCGGCACGCGCTGCAGTACGGAGTCTTCCTGCAGGCGGCGTGCTCATGCTCGAGAATTTGAGGCGTGACAAGGGAGAGCAAGCCAACAGCCCTGAATTCTCGCATGCCCTCGCTGAGTTAGCTGATGTGTTCATCGAAGACTCGTTCGACGTGTCTCATCGTCCGCACGCGTCTGTGGTCGGTGTTGCCGCGCTCCTTCCTTCGTATGCAGGGTTCCTGGTACAGAAAGAAGTAGAAGAGCTCTCAAAGGCACTTTCGCCAAAGAATCCTTCACTCGCCATTATCGGCGGCGCTAAGTTTGCGACGAAGGAGCCGGTGCTCAAGAAGCTTTTGAAGTCCTATGATCGCGTGTTCGTGGGCGGTGCGCTCGCGAATGATTTCATACAGGCGAAAGGGCTTCCGGTTGGAAGATCCTTAGTGTCTGGGGCCAGTCAGAAGGAACTCCTCGACCTGCTCGCGACGAAGAAGTTCCTTCTTCCGATGGACTATGTCGTGGCACCTGCAGGAAAAGATGTAACGCATGCACGGGTAGCGGAAATAAACGATGTAGCCACTGACGAAGCAATTCTTGATAACGGGCCAAAGACCATCGAGATGCTTGCAACCTACACGACAAATGCAAAGACTATTCTATGGAATGGTCCCTTGGGAAACTACGAACAGGGGTTCGTGCATGGCACAGAAGCGCTTGCTCGGATTATTGCCGCATCTCATGCCCGCTCGATGGTTGGAGGAGGAGACACAGTTGCATGCATAGAAAATCTCCACCTCAATGAGGACTTCTCTTTTATCTCAACAGGAGGAGGCGCCATGCTCGATTTTCTTGCGAAGGGGAGTCTTCCAGGGCTCGACGTGCTTCGCTAAGTAATGTTTGCGCGGATCTTTTCCGCGACCTTCTCTGCCTCTCCTTCGGCATACGGAGACTTCGGCCACGGGAACTCAAACTCGCTTCGGTCGTGACGAGGGATGATGTGCATGTGCAAATGAAATACTTCCTGGCCTGCTTCAGGCTCATGATTGGAGTTTATATGAACACCTTTAGCGTCCACGCCGTCCCGTACGGCGGGAGCTATCGTTCGAACGGTTTCCATTACCTGCGCTAACGTCTCCTGATCGATATCAAAGATATTTCGAATAGGCTTCTTCGGGATGACGAGCGTGTGTCCTGGTACATTCGGTCCCGCATCAAGGAATGCCAGGGTGTGCTCATCCTCATAGACGATATGCGCCGGGACCTCGCGACGGATAATCTTCATGAAAATAGTATCTTCCATATACGCAAAGGATACCCCGCGAGACTGATTTGATACAATGTACCTATCTATGTTCCTTCTCCATGATCCGCTTGATGAAACTGTCCGAAAGGCGCTTTCGGCATATGACGACATGACCGCAGCCCTTCTGGCGCGTCGTGGCATCACTACTGCAGAAGACGCAGAGGCATTCCTCTCTCCGTCCTATGACGAGCATATCCATGACCCAATGCTAATGACGGATATGCCCAAGGCAGCAGAACGAGTGGCTAAGGCGATAGCGTCCGGAGAAAAGATCGCCGTATGGAGCGATTACGACTGTGATGGGATTCCAGGAGGAGTGCTTCTCCATGACTTTCTCAAGAAGGCAGGCGCGAACTTCGTTAACTATATTCCGCATCGCCATAACGAAGGATACGGGGTGAATATCCCCGGACTCGAGAAGCTCGCGAGTGAAGGCGTGACGCTCGTCATTACCGTTGACTCAGGTATTACGGATACCGTACCGGTAGCCCGCGCGAACGAGCTGGGTATGGAGGTTATCGTTACGGACCACCATCTTCCAAGCAGTGAGGGACTTCCTCCCGCGTTCGCGGTCCTCAACCCCAACGCCCGCGATGATGAGACTTATCCCTACAAGGGTTTGTGTGGTGCGGGTGTCGCCTGGAAGCTTGTCTGTGCCGTACTCGCGCACGGATTCCCGGGACGAGACCATATCCCTGAAGGATGGGAGAAGTGGCTGCTCGACATGGCAGGCATGTCGACCATTGCTGACATGGTCCCTCTCACGGGAGAGAACCGCGTTATCGCGACCTACGGGCTTCTCGTCATGCGAAAGTCTCCGCGCCTCGGGCTTCAGAAGCTCTGCAAGGCATCGAGGGTAGATCAAAGAAGGATCGTCGAAGACGATGTGGGGTTTATGCTGGGTCCGCGTATCAACGCCGCGTCCCGCATGGGAGATCCACGAGATGCGTTTCTTCTTTTAAGTACTGATAGCGAACCCGAAGCTGACGCGCTTGCAAAGAAGCTTGAGGCACTTAACCGTTCTCGCAGGGCAACAGCAGGTGCCATCACACGCGCAGTACATGATCGCCTTATGGAGCGAAAGGCAACAGGCAAAGAACTTCTTTCGGTTATTGCTATGGGAGATCCGGATTGGCGACCAGGACTGTTAGGACTTGTTGCAAACGGTATTGCAGAGGAATACGGTCGTCCGGTATTTTTATGGGGACGAGAAGGCAACGACACCATGAAAGGATCATGTCGCTCGGGGCCCGGGAACTCGAATGTGGTTGAGCTTATGCAGGCTGCAGGAGATACCTTCCTGGGGTTCGGTGGACACAAAGCTTCAGGAGGATTTTCTGTTGCTCCTGATGCAGTGTTTGATTTGGAAGAGCGCCTTGATAAGGCTTCGGCTTCGCTCCCGAAGGAAGACGAACGAGAAGCGGTTCGTGCAGATCTTCACATGACGCCCGAACAAGTATCCAAGGAGCTTTTGAAAAGTATTGGGAAGCTCGCGCCGTTTGGTATGAAGAACCCAAAGCCAACTATTGCGTTTAACGAAGCGAGAATAGAAAGCGTCTCATGGTTTGGAAAAGCCAATGAGCACTTACGTATAAGTATCGGACGAGGACATGAAGAATTTCCTGAAGCACCTATAGAAGCTATGACGTTCTATGCAAAGCGTCAGTTAGGAGACAATGCAGACAAGCTCGAAAAGGGTCAATTGATATCGCTCCTCGCGCACCTCGAGGAGGACACTTTTACGCGTGGGCAACCACTGCGTCTTCGCATCGTTGCGATTAGATAAGTGATTTGGTAGGGTAATCCTTGTTCTATAGGAGGAATGAATGAGTTCTTTGAGTCTTGCGCTGCCTGAGTGGGTGGGGGATCCGAATGAGATCGTGAAGGAGTATCTTGCAAAGATGCCTCCCAAACTGCTCGGAGATACCATCATCGGCCGTGCTCCACATGAGCTCGTGCTGTGTCTTGCTCTCCATCGCATTGTTAAATTCAGGAAAGGTGAAGAAAATATAAGCCAAAATGAGCATACGAAGCGGGTGAAACTTCTTTCTCTGATCCACGCTCATAAGGAATATTTGTTATTTGAATTCGCATACGAATATTCCCGATATGTAACGTATCGAAACTTACGTTCTTGCGGAAATATGTGCAACAAGGTGTTTGATCCGTTCAGAAACTGAACGTTAAGGCCGGGAATCTCCAGAAAGGAGTCACCTGGCCTTTCGCTTTTCCTCCTTGCTATACTGAACCACAATGCGTTTCACTATTTACGGCGACGGAGGTTCTCGAGGAAATCCAGGTCCGGCCGGGAGCGGGGCCATCATTCGGAATGAATCAGGCGAGACGGTTGCTACTGTCTCTGAGTTCCTGGGTGTCACAACTAATAATGTTGCCGAGTACACGGCAATTCTTAGGGCACTTGAGAAACTTTCCGCGATGCTCGAATCGAAAGTAAAAGATGCTGAGGTTCGTGTATGTATGGACAGTATGCTTGTTGTGCGACAGATGAAGGGAGAGTGGAAGATAAAGCATCCGAATATGAAACCGCTTGCCGCCAGAGTCGGTGAGCTTGTACAGCTTTTTAAATCAGTGTCATTTGAGCATGTGTATCGAGAACATAATAAAGATGCTGATCGTCTTGCAAACGAAGCAATGGATCGAGGCTCCTAACCTATGCACCGCACCCTTTTTGCGTGGGTGTTGATCGGATTTGCGAGTGGCATACTGTGCCGCTCGCTTTTCATTTTCTCCTGGTACGTACTTACGTTTGTAGTACTCGTTGCCGTAGGTGCTGCGGCGGCATGGATGATCAGGAGACACTTTGTATATGCGGTAGCTGCACTATTTCTTCTAGGGAGTGTTATCGGAGCGGGAAGAGTAATGCTCGTTCCTGCTGCGCTTCCTGAAGCGTACGAACCACTCTTAGAATCTAAGATTAGTTTCGAGGGGATGGTTGTTTCAGAACCTGATATCCGCGAAACAACGCAGCGTGTAACGATAGAGGTTGAAGAGAAAGGTGTTAAAACAAAAGTACTTGCTGTCGCTGACCTGTATCCAGAAGTGGGGTATGGGGAAAGAGTGCAGATAGAAGGAACGCTCATCCTTCCGGAATCATTTGAAACAGACACCGGTCGAACGTTCAGATACGACAGATTTCTCGCGAAGGATGGAATCTTTGCACTCGTAGAGCGCGCGTCACTAAAGACCCTCGCTCCTCGAGAAGGAGTAGCTCATGTGATGGGACTCCTTATAGAAGGGAAGCGTGCATTTCAAAATGGGCTGGCTAGAGCGATACCTGAGCCAGGAGCAAGTCTTGCCTCAGGACTTATTACCGGAGGAAAACAGGGTCTTGGTAGCGAGCTACTCGATATGTTTGTTATCGCCGGCCTAGTGCACATTGTCGTGCTCTCTGGGTATAACGTCATGATTGTCGCTGAAGGGGTACTGCGCGTACTCACGTTCCTTCCACGGCGCATGGGAGCAATAATTGCGGGAGTAACGATTGGTCTCTTCGTGCTTGCGGCAGGCGCTGGTGCGGCAAGTATTAGAGCCGGACTCATGGGAGGTCTTGCCCTAACCGCACGTGCGACGGGTCGTACGTATGCGGTGGTGAGAGCATTACTTATCGTTGCGGTTATCATGCTTCTCTTTAATCCGCTTCTCCTGGCCTATGATCCTGGGTTCCAGCTCTCCTTCATTGCGACATTGGGGCTCATACTCCTTTCGCCGATTGTTGAGACGAAACTTATGCGTATTAAAAGTGCGTTCTGGAGAGATCTTCTTGCGGCAACGCTTTCTGCACAGATTGCTGTACTCCCGCTTCTTCTGTACCAGACAGGATTATTCTCTGTCGTATCGCTTCCGGCAAACCTTCTTGTGCTTCCTGTTATTCCGCTCGCGATGGCACTCGGGGCAATTGCCGGGGGTATAGCAGTGATCATTCCACCTCTTGCTCCGATAGTTGGTCTGCCTGCATACATAGTGCTTACGTATGTAATTGAGGCGACTAAGTTCTTTGCGCAGTTGCCGCTCGCATCTATTTCTCTGCCGCAGTTTCCATTTGTTGTAACTATTCTCCTGTATGCACTTCTTGCATATGTAATAGCAAAAACACCCGTGCCAAAGACACGGGTGCCTCTACGAAGTACTCTTTAAGCTTTTTCTGCTCTCGACTCAACAACATTCCAGTTAACGTTCTCGAGGAATGCCTCAACATACGTTTTCTTCTCAGATGGCTTGTAGTCAACCATGTAGGCATGCTCCCAGAGATCAACCGCAAGAAGAATAGGTAGACCAGATAGCTGGCCTACCTCGTGATCGTTCACGAACGCAGTGTGAAGGGTGTTGCCACGAGTATCCTGATATACCACTACCCAGCCAATACCACGGGTACCTGCAACTTCCTTGATATGCGCAATGAAACCGTCCCAGCTTCCATACTTCTCTGACACGAGAGCGATAAGGGTATCTGGTGCTGCAACGGATCCTCCTTCAAACTGCTCGAAGTAGTATTCATGCATGCGCATGCCATCGAACTCAAATCCTAGTCTTCGACGAAGCTCATTAATAACAAACGCATTAGCTTCAGCGTTCTCTTCGCGAAGCGTAGCAATGGTGTCTGTTATAAGATTGGTGTGCTTTACGTAGCCTTCGTAGAGTGAGAGGTGTACCGCAATCTGTTCAGGAGAGAGTCCTGTAAGTGTGGGAAGGTCAAAGGTGCGGGCGATGTAGGACATGGATATATTCGTTACTGTTTCTCGCAGTATATCGCTTCTCACGTAGGTGGCCATCCGCGTGCGATTATGGAGCTATGAAGACCCGGGTCCCGTATCCCGCGCTCGCCATACTCGTTCTCATCCTGCTTGTAGGGAATGGTGCGGTACTTGCGTACGCATTAGCTCCTGCAAAAGCTCCACAGCTTACAGTCTCATTCCTTAATGTAGGGCAGGGTGATGCAATTTTCATAGAGGGTCCAACAGGTATTGAGATGCTTATCGATGGCGGGAAGGATCGTTCTGTTATTCGAGAACTTCCTCTCATTATGGGACCACTCGATCGCAGTATTGATATTGTCGTAGCAACACATCCCGACGCAGATCACATCGGCGGATTGCCTGATGTGCTGAAGCTGTACCATGTCTCACATATTCTTGAGTCGGGCAGAATCGCTGATACAAGTTTTGTTGATCGTCTAAATGACGCAGAAGAAAAAGAGCGAGGCGTAACCCATGACTTCGCCCGAGAGGGTATGCGTATTCATTTAGGGGGCGGAGCATACGCGGACGTCCTGCATCCAGAAGACAACGTCGCAAAACTTCCTGATACCAATGATGCTTCGATTGTCATGAGACTCGTCTATGGAGAAACAGAGTTTATGCTTACAGGTGACGCACCTATGTGGGTTGAAGACAGGCTTGTGAAGGAGTACGGAGAGAAACTTGAAAGCGATGTACTCAAGGCCGGACATCACGGTTCGAAGACTTCGACAGGCGATATCTTTCTCGAGGCAGTTAATCCAGACGTGGTCGTTATTTCTGCAGGAAAAGACAATTCATACGGACACCCGAATGAAGGAGTGCTTGAGAATATTAGAGAATCAGGAGCATCTGTAGTCTCAACGATTATCGAGGGTACCATCACGTTTGTCTCGGACGGAATAACCGCAAAAAGGAAATAAGTTGACCATCTCCTCAAAGAGGCGTTTACTTTCTTTGAGACACTCGTTTCAACAGGTTCTTTTATAAGGAGGTGGGTAATGCCCCGGCAATACAGTGCATTAACAGTTCGACCCGAGGAGGAAACTCAAAGAGGGCTCGATAGTTCGCGGCAGTACTCATTACGGAAATGGGAACCCTCTGCGGGAGGCGAGGCGAGTACGCTTACTTATTCTGAAGATTCAGATGATGGTGCAAAAATGCGTGCCGCATCGCATCTGAAAATATCCTATCCTCTGCAGATCACTGCCTTCCAGGAGAAGGGCGGGATTAGTCTCAAAGATCCTCGAGGCAAGCAGATCTTTCCGCCTGAAGGCTTGAATGCATAAAAGAATGCCCGTCCCCTAAAAAGGACGGGCTCTACTTTAATAAGAAAAGAGCCGGCACGTGCCGGCTCTTACTTAATCTTGATGATTCCTGCCTTCTTGAAGGTGGCAAAGGCGCCGTTCTTCTTTACGTGGCGCATGCCCTTAGCGGAGATATCCACGAGGAGCGCTTGGCCGAGCTCAGGGACGAAGATACGACGCTTCTGGAGGTTAGCCTTACGACGAACCTTTCCTGTTGGGTTGAACTGGGTTGCACGGGTACGGTTAGAGTACCTCCCACCGATCTGGGTTGATTTTCCGGTTACTGCGCATTCGCGTGCCATAGTCCTCGCATGCTAGCATAATGGGACGTATTTAGGCAACGTCCCTATGGAAACCACTATTTTCACCGTTATTGTTCTCATTATCTCAGTCATTATTCATGAGGTAGCTCACGGGTGGGCTGCAAACGCGCTTGGCGATCCTACGGCCAAGTTACAGGGCCGCTTGTCGCTTAACCCTATCCGACACATTGATCCGGTAGGTTCTATCCTTATACCAGCAGTACTCGTGCTTACCAATTCGTCATTTCTCTTCGGATGGGCAAAACCAGTGCCGTATAACCCATATAACCTAAAGAATCAGCGCTGGGGCGAGGCAATCGTCGGAGGCGCAGGTGTTGCGGTTAATCTTTTCATCGCAGTGCTCTTTGCAGGGATCGCGCGATATGCGTTTGGTGCGGGTCTTGAGGATTTTGCGGCTCTTGCCTCGATCATTGTGCTCATCAATCTTTCTCTTGGACTTTTTAACCTAGTACCTATTCCACCGCTCGACGGATTCACGGTGCTTCGTGGACTGCTCCCCCATAAAGCGTCTATGGCAATGCGTGATCTTGAATATAAGATCCAGGCAGGAGGTATCTTCTCACTCGTTCTTATTCTCTTTCTCTTCTCTTACTTCCTTTCAGCGCCATTTGGTCTTCTCATTCGCACGGTCTTCAGGTTTCTCGTGGGTGTTTAATTCATATGCAAAAGCCTGACCTTACTCCAGAGTCTGTACAGGCAATTATCGATCTTGGGAAACTCTCCCTTACCTTTGCGGGGATAGATCGTATTACGCGTCATGTAGACGGCGTAACTCCTGAATCAGATACAGATCATACGGTCATGCTGGGACTTGTTGCGTGTGCCTTTGCTGAGCGATTTACCCCTGAGCTTGATCGAGGTCTCATAGCGCAATTTGCTCTCGTGCACGATTTAGTCGAGGTATATGCAGGCGATACGCCAACCGCTCATATTCAGACTGAGGCAAACAATGAGGATAAGGCTATGCGTGAAGCTGCTGCGCTCACACGAATCCGAGAAGAGTTTGATGCTGAACTACCGTGGATCGGAAACACTATTACAGAATACGAACATCTTAGTACTCCAGAAGCACGCTTTGTGAAAGTAATTGATAAAGCACTTCCAAAGATAACGAATATTCTTAATGACGGCGTAACCTTTAAGGGACAGAAGCACGACAAGGAAAGTGGACACGCATTCCTTATGCATCAACGGACCACGCTAGCTGCTTCTTATGGAAGTGATCAGCAAAGCGCCATGGCGCTTCTTGAAACACTTGGCAACAAAATGCTGGAAGAAATATTCAATTGATACGTATGAAAGACTTTGAAACAAAGATTCAGGAGCACCTTACCGAGCGTGGCTGGGATGAGCTTCGTCCTTCAGATCTTGCGAAGTCCATCATGATTGAGGGTGCAGAGCTTCTCGAGATCTTCCAGTGGGAGAACAAAGGTCCTGAAGAGATACGGACTGATGAAGCGAAAATGGAGAAGATTCGAAAAGAGCTTGCTGACGTAATGATCTATTGCTTCGATATGGCAGTGATACTCGGTATTGATGTGGAGGCCATGCTTACCGAAAAACTTAAGAAGGTAGCCGAGAAGTATCCTGCAACTCTTTTTAATAAAGAGTCTCGTGAGAACGATCCTGGTTCAGAAGATCTCTATTTGAAGATCAAAGAAGAATACCGTCGGGAGGGAAAGAACTAGTATTCGAACGATTGTTCGAATATACTAGATTCATGCAGCAAAAGCGTGAATCAATACAAGAGCGTCGCGGCAAACTCCTCTCCTTTTATAGGGATCATAAAAGGATGCCGAGTATTTCAGAGCTCATGGCGCTCTTCGGGCTTTCGTCTCGAAGCTCTGCGTTCCATGTATCCAAACGCTTTATAGAGGAGGGGTATGTAGAGAAGGATGTGGCCGGAAAGCTTATTCCTGGGGCAGGACTCTTCTCAATTCCGTTGGTGGGGCATATCAGAGCCGGGTTTGCGGCACCGGCTGAAGAAGAACTCGCGGACACGGTGAAGATCGGGGATTATCTCCTGGGAGACGTAAATGCCAGCTACCTTCTTCAGGTTGAAGGAGATTCTATGGAAGATGCAGGGATACAAAGTGGAGACATGGTGGTATTCGAGCGTACGTCTAATACGAAGCCGGGCGATATTGTGGTCGCGCTTACGGAGGACGGATATACGCTTAAGTATTTGCGAAAGCGAGGCGAGATGTTCTTCCTCGAGGCGGCGAACGATCGATATCCCGATATTCATCCTAAAGAAGGACAGATCATTGGGAGGGTAACATCGACGTTTCGAAAGTATTAAGTATGAATACAAACAGCTCGTATCCTCGGGCGATCGTGCACTTCGATGGAGACTCGTTCTTCGCGTCTGTTGAACAGGCAAAGAACTGGAAGCTTCGAGGGAAGCCGGTGGTTACGGGAGGGGAGCGCGGTGCCGTGACGTCGCTTTCCGTTGAAGCCAAAAAGCTCGGTGCGCACCGTGGCATGCCGATGCAAGAGATACGAAGAACCTGTCCCGGCGTTATCGTCTTGGCCGGAGACTACACCGCCTACTCCATTTACGCGCGACGCATGTATGCCATCGCGAAGACCTTCACGCCTCTTGTTGAGGAATACAGTATTGATGAATGCTTCGCTGACATCACCGGTCTCGATACAGAGCGCGGTATGTCATATGAAGAGATTGCGAGATCGATAAAGAGTACTCTTCAAGAAAAGTTAGGTATCACATTTGGTGTGGGTCTCGCGCCATCAAAGACGTTAGCGAAAGTGGCGTCGAAGAGAGAAAAGCCAAATGGGTTTACGGTGCTTCCAATAGAGCGCATCGAGGAAGTCCTTCGCGATACCGAGATTTATGATGTGTGGGGACTGGGAGGAATGTCAGGAAATAAACTCCGGGGATTGGGGGTGTTCTCTGCATTCGATTACATACAAAAGTCTGACGCATGGCTCAAGGAACATTCCTTCGTAAAACCACAACGCGATACGTGGCTCGAGCTGCAAGGGTATCCGGTACTCGAGGTGCTAACCGAGCATCACGCGAAGCCGCACTCCGTCATGATGACGCGCGCGTTTACGCCGCCCTCAACCGATCGAGAATTTATTTTCTCGCAGCTCTCAAAGAATGTAGAGGGTGCGTGTGCGAAGTTGAGAAGGAGTGGCATGAAAGCACAGGCACTCAGTTTTTATTTGAAGACACAGGAGTTTACGTATCACGGAGTGCAGATTGAACTCGATGTTGCAGTCGATGCGCCTCCGCGAATTCTGTCGGCGATTAAGAAACGATTTGATGAAGTGTACAAAACAGAGATTCCATATCGAGCGTCAGGGGTGACCCTTCGTTCTCTCTCAACAATTGGTTCTGTTACGCCAGATTTGTTTGGGGTGTACGAAGAAGAGAAAATGAAAGACGAAACATTTCGGGCCCTGGATCAGGTAAATAAAAAGTACGGACGAAACACCCTCTATATCGGGTCGAGCATGCATGCGCTCAGTGCACCTGTAGCGAAGTATCGAACGAAAGTCGCTCCAGGTTTTTTGCCTGCCGCGGCTGACGGGAAGAAGTCACTCGATATTCCGTACCTCGGGGTAGTGCACTAAATACTTGTAATTTATACATTTCGTTGTACTATTCAATTCACTATGAATCGCGCAGAGCTCATGGAAAAGATGCTTCCTCTCGCAGGACCCGCACTTCTCATCGGAAGTGTTATTGGTCTTTCGATTGTTGTGGCACCTCTTCTAGAATCACCTGAGTCAGTTGCATCGGTTAGTGCAGCAGAAGTGTTTTCTCTTACGAACGATGAGCGCAGTGATGAGGGTGTCGCGACTCTTCAAAGAAATTCGCTTCTTGATCAGGCAGCTCAGATGAAAGCACAGGACATGGCAGCGAAGGGATACTACGCGCACGTGTCTCCGGAGGGGCTAACGCCGATGCACTGGGTTGAGGTAGCTGGATACAAGTACCTCATTATCGGAGAGAATCTTGTCGTGAATCGTAAGGACGCCGAGCAAGTCGTCGATGCCTTTATGGGTTCTCCAGGACATAGGGCAAACATCCTTCGTAAGGACTTTACGGAAATAGGTGTCGGTGTCGCTAATGGTGTCTTTAAGGGAAAGGATGCGACCTTTGCGGTACAAATATTTGCCGCACCGTACCCGCGATCCTCTACAGCAGAGACGAAGGTTACAAAGCCCATTGTGAAACCAATCGTGACTCCTGCGAAGGCTACCCCGGTGTCTGCTCCCGCAAAGAGCGTTGCACCAGTAAGCGTTCCACGCACATCAGTCACTGCGACCACTACTTCAGTGCGTGCAACAAGTACACGAACCGTACCCAACCCTGATTCTATACAGGAGAAAGTTAAGGTCTTGATAGAACCCATCCTCTCTGGAGTACAAGGAGCATCCGTTGCGAGCACTTCCACAACAACGTTCAACGCACCTTCATTCGCCTTAAACACATCGGTACCGATAGATTTGGTGGGGGTTTCCCAGTTAGAAGCAGATACGCTTCCTGTGCCGGTTGGTTCCACTTGGACGATGGAAGTCCGTTCGTTTGTGGAGACGGTGCTTCTTAGCGCGCGAGGATTTTTTAAGAGCTAACGCTTCTTTCGTGTTGTCAGAGCAGCAATTGCGATAAGGACAAGGCTGATACCGGAGAAGGCTATCGCTAAAAGACGTGCAGTGTTTGACCTTGAATAATCAAAGACATAGAACCAAGCGTTCATCGCAACAGGAGAGTTGGCGATTATGTAGAGGCTTAGAAGGAGCCAGACTATGGCAAACTTCATCCAGATTGAGAACGTTTTCTTGTTTACGAAAGGGAGGAATAGGACTGCTGGGATTGAGAAGAGTGAGAAAATTAGAACTGGATCAAAAAATGTAAAAACATGACTATAAAAGGCTGAATGCAATATGCATTCGTATACACCACAATAGCTACCAAGATTCCCAACCAGTATTCCAAGCAGAACTATTAGAAATGGATACAGCTGCTTAATTTTCATAAATTTGATACGTTAAATATTTACCTATTGTATTGGACAACCGCTCCCACCAAGTGTACAGGAGCTTACTAATCCAAGAGAAGAAATTTGTGCCTGAGTCTGCATAAGTCATTGGATCCGGTTTGGTAATCGATTCAGATTCTTCTGGCGAGACTGCTGCTCCAAGAACATCTCCAACTAATAATTCGTCTTTAGTAATCTCTTGCATCGACGCCTCTACAAAAGGAATGTTATTGATTACTTTGTGGGCAACCTCATCTTCTGAGCGAGTTTGTGACTTGTGACTTGATCCTGAAGAAGAATGCTCAAAAGTTGGATCCGTCGTTGCTTGATAGAAAACAGTTTCTCCATCTTTAAGCGTAATCGAGCTGTCATTAATACCGTCTCCATCCATGTCTACTAGTAGTGGAGCAATCCCATCTTCCGAAACATTTAATGTTGCAACAGTGCTTGCTGTAGTTGGAACATCAGCAACAGTCATCGTCGATATGATTTTATTTCCATCCACTCTTTGGACATCCAGGGAGAATGTTCCTGAAGCTTTGCCATGTAATACGACCTCATAGTTATCAACTGGAGCGATGATATATTTCACGTCACCAAACTCTCCATACTCAATGTCAGGAATATTTTCATCAAATCCGCCTACCAAGTTCTCACCAACGTGATTACCATCCAGATCATAGAGTTCAAGCGTAAGGGGAGAGTGGAGAAAGAAAATAAGTTTAGTCCCTTCTTCTGAAGCAAGAAGATCCTCAGAAATGAATTGAGGCAGCTGGGCTAACTTAGATGTAAGAATATCTCGAAGAATGATTCTTACTTCATTCAACTCAAGTATGTCTCCATGATTTCTGTCTACAGCAGGTCCTCGACTAGATTCCCTCAAGTTCACCCAAAACTCCTGAACGTTCTCCAGGCTCTGACTCATCTGCAGTGCACTAGGAACAGGTACAACTCCGTCGCCATCTTCAACAAAGATCGGTCGGTACAGTTCTTTGTATCCTCCAAAGATATTTCGCTGTTCGTAGAACTCGACACCAGCAACGGTGTTTACACCCCAGCCCGCGATCTGGAACACTTGAACATTTGAGGGAGGTGTCCACGTATCTATCGATTCGTGGATGCTGCGTGCGTACGAAAGAAATTCTGAGGAAAGCACATTCGCATTCTTCGTATCTTCTATGGCAGGTTTTGTCCGGCCTCCATCTTCAGCTGTGAGGAATCGGTACATCTCGTCCGCTGAAGTAATCTCTGGTCCATAAGAAGTACGTTCCTCTGTGTAGCCTTCGGTTCCTGAAAACTTCGCTATCGGATGTTCAGCGTCTTGAACCTGACTAAAGTACGCCTGTGAGGGAAGAAGGTGGTACGCCATGGGCGAATGCTCTGCGAGTTCTCTTGCGATTGCCCGGGAACCCAGGAGTGAACACAACTGTCCCAGGAAGAAATTGTCTGCACAGGCATCAAAGGGTAGTGCCTCTCCATATCCATATAAAAGACCCGCCATTGCTTGAGTCGCTCCGCTTTGAGGGACACCGACAAAGATGATCTTGTCGACGAGATCTGCAGCGCCTTCTTGCTCAAGCTTCTGCATAAGGCGCTTCGCAACGAGTCCGCCATTGCTGTGGGCAACTATAGATACCTTTCCGGTTGGCGAGGTCTCGGCAAGTTCACGCAGAGTCTTCTCTATATATGGGGTATCAGTTTCTTCTTGGAAATAGACCTTCGTGCCACGCTTAACACCGTTGGTAACGATATCGTCGAGCGATAGCCTCCAATCATACGCAACCGGTTTCCAGTCCGTAATAGTTCCTTCGTCTTTCAGGCTATTCATCTGGTTTACAAATGATGCGTAAAAATTAGCTCCCAGCGCCGTTGCGAGTATGTCGCCCTCTTCTACATACACATCACTACGTGCACTTTCGCCCGATGAGGTAAGGAAAAGATCTCGTAGCAGGCTGTCACCGCTTGGTTCCCAGAGCTTTACGCTCGGACAAGAAAGGGAAAGGTCGGGGTCGCAGGTATCCGACGGCTTATAAAGCCTGCTTCCCTTGATGCCAGGAAGAAAGAGAACATTCGATACGCCAGAAACAGGTTCAGGTTCTCCTATGGTTACTTCTATCATCCCCAGTGCAACGGGAAGATACTCACTTATTCGTGATCGTTGTGCAAAACTCTCGTCTCTATACCGGTTCTCCCTATCGCTAGCATCCTCGAGATCGTCATAGAATGCCGTGCCGTGCTTCATAAACCAGGTAAGAGAATCTATTCGAGAGCGATAGGTAGGACAAAGATCTCCTCCGTGGCATGAGTATCCTGGCTGTCCTTCAGGATAGTTTGCTGATACCAGGAATATATAGGAGCCCTCGGATAAGGGTGGGGCGGATAGGGTGGACGTCACACCGTGCGGAAGTGCTTCCTCATGCACGAGCACGGCGCTCCCTATGGAGCCTCGATACACTTGAAAGGTGAGCGTGGCCGCTGCAAACGCATCGATAAATGTAAGTCCCGGACTGCCATTCATAAAGAAATCCTCAGGAGGGGTAACCTGATACGAGAGCGTGAGTGTATTTGAGGCCGCGCTGGGGATCGTATGTGATGCCTGGTCTGTAAGCGGTATCCCATTAAGGTCTATGGAGAGATCGAGGTATTTCTTCTCGCGAAGGCTTACTATTCTCTGTACCATCGGGTCTTCAGGTATCTCAGGCTCTTCGGAGAACTCAAAGAATGTAATGCATTCCTCTCCATCGGCCCCACCAAAACAAATAGTTCGATAATATCCGAGCCCGCACCGCTCGGTTTCTTCATCGCTTCCATTTTGGTACTCCATCACACATCCCCACACTAATTCGGGCTCATCTTCCTCTGAAAAGGCTTCTTTTGGAGTGCTACTTGATATTGAAAGCGTCTCGTCTGCAGGAACTTCCTGACTATTCTCCGTCGTTATTTGTTCTTCAGGGCCAAGAATAAGGTTTTCCTGTGCATATACCGGTATAGCCGCTTGAGTGAGTACTCCTATATATAGGATAAGTGCGAGAAAGGCACGAAGTATCATGCCGGGAGAGTACCATCCCGAGATAATGAAAATATGAACAAAAGTTAAAGTCCTGATAACGTCAGAAACCCTAGCGTTTGCATTTATACAGGCTCTCTTATATAGTGCTTTTGACTCCCCAGGGGAGTTTTTACTTCACACATGTCGACAATCAACCAGCTCACAAAGAAGGCCCGCAAGACCACTAGCCGCAAGACGAAAGTCGTGGCTCTTGGACGCGGCTTCAATACGCTCAAGAACCGTCCGACATTCTACCCAGCGCCTTTCAAGCGCGGTGTATGTGTGAAAGTAACAACAAAGACTCCCCGCAAGCCTAACTCGGCTATTCGTAAGATCGCTCGTGTGAAGCTCACCAACCAGATGGAGGTTACGGCCTACATCCCAGGTGAGGGACACAACCTCCAGGAGCACTCCGTGGTTATGCTCCGTGGCGGTCGCGTGAAGGACATTGGTGTTCAGTACACGATCGTTCGTGGACGTCTCGATACTGCTGGACTTGATAAGCGTCGCAAGGGACGCTCGAAGTACGGTGCTAAGAAGCCTAAGGCGTAGTTTTACGTACAGATATCATGCGACATCCCCTAAAGAACAAGTACCCACGCCGCCCCGACCTCGTTTACAACTCTGAGGCTATTTCTCGATTCATCAACACCGTTATGTGGGATGGAAAGAAGGATACTGCCCGAAAGCTTGTATACGGAGCTCTCGAGCTTATCAAGGCACAGGAAATGGATCCTCTCGAGACCTTCGAGACTGCTATTCGCAACGTTGCTCCTCTCATGGAGGTCCGCTCACGTCGTGTGGGAGGTGCTAACTACCAGGTTCCTCGCGAGGTTCCTCAGCAGCGCCGCGTCGCACTCGCATACCGATGGCTCATCAACGCCGCTCGTGCCCAGAAGGGAAAGCCAATGGCAGAGCGTCTCGCATCTGAGATCCTCATGGCTGCTAAGAACGAAGGTTCTGCAATCAAGAAGAAGGACGACATGCACCGCATGGCAGATGCCAACAAGGCATTCGCTCACTTTGCCTGGTAATTTCCACACAAAGATACAAGAAAACAGCGCCAAACGGCGCTGTTTTCTTTATTTATCTATTTGTTGTAGTGTTCCTGCAGACATATGCACCCAACGGAAAGGAGGAACCTATGTCACTGATACTAGATAGTAACTACGTTTCCCTTACGGAGGCGATAGAAGGCACGGCGGCGCCCCAGGAAGTCCGGGACTCGCTTGTCTTGATCGACGTGCAGTACCTTTCGTTTGACGACGCATTGCATGCGGGTCAGATCGTCATGCATCACAGTCATGCCGATGATATTACGGCGCTCTTCAAGCTCCTTCTCGCGGAACAGTTTCCCGTAAAGAAGGTAGTGCCTATCGTTGCGTATGGCTGGGACGACGATCTTTCCATGGAGAGCAATAACTCGTCAGGCTTTAACTATCGTCCGATAGCAGGCACTGACAGGCTTTCCATGCACTGCGGTCATGCGTTTGATCTGAATCCGTGCCAGAACCCGTTCATTGGTAAGGACGGTATCTTTCCGGCAGGAGCAGTCTATGAGCCGTTGGCTTCAGGCACGCTCGTTCGTGACGGAAGGATCGTACAGTTCATGCTAGAGCTAGGTTGGACATGGGGAGGGAATTGGACCGAACCAATCGACTACCAGCATTTCGAGAAGAAGATCGTCTCGTAACGAGACAAAAGGCGCGAACCGAAAGGATCGCGCCTTTTCTTTACCTCTTTTGTAAGAAGCGTATACTCGACGCCAGATCAGGATGTCCCTGACCTTGTATAGCGGGAGAGTGCTATGACTGACAATCCTCCAAACCGTCCTTCCGGTATCAGCAAGAGAGGCTTCGGTTCTATGGATCCGGAGCGACAGCGAGAAATCGCTCGAAAGGGCGGTGCGGCTGTTCCTCCTGACAAGCGTTCTTTCTCGCAGGATCGCAGCCTCGCAGCTGACGCTGGTCGTAAAGGCGGCGAAGCGAGCGGGCTGAATCGACGTTCAGGGCTCGACTAGTCATTCGCCCAAGGGACCGCGTTCGCGCGGTCCCTTTTCTTGCGTTTTGCCCTCTCAAAACGTATCTTGAGGGTAACAGCCCACGCGGCTTTTATTTATCTATATCTCTTATGAATCGCGATTATCCTCTCGAGAAAGTGCGCAACTTCGGTATCATCGCCCACGTTGATGCCGGCAAGACGACGACGTCTGAACGTGTGCTCTTCTACACAGGCTCCCAGCACAAGATTGGTGAGGTGCACGAAGGTGAGACCACGACCGACTGGATGGAACAGGAGCGCGAGCGCGGTATCACTATTACGGCTGCTGCTATTACCTGTTTCTGGACCCGCTCTTCTGAGCCAGACAAGAAGGATCTTGCGAAGAAGTATCGCTTCAACGTGATCGATACCCCAGGACACATCGACTTCACGGCAGAGGTGAAGCGCTCTATGCGTGTGCTCGACGGAGCGGTTGTGGTGTTCGACGGGGTTGCTGGCGTTGAGCCACAGTCTGAGACGAACTGGCGTTATGCCGACGAGGCAGGGGTTCCTCGTGTCTGTTTCATCAACAAGCTTGACCGAACCGGTGCAAACTTCGAGACCTCATACCAGTCGATCCTCGACCGCCTTTCAAAGAAGGCTGTCCGTGCACACCTTCCTATGGGCGCTGAAGGAGACTTCGAGGGCGTTGTAGACCTTCTTTCTATGAAGGCATTTACGTTCACGGGCGCTATGGGTGAGAACGTTATCGAGGGTGAGGTACCTGAGAAGTATGTTGAGGACGCGAAGAAGTATCGTGCTGAATTCATCGAGCGTATCGTTGAACATGATGAGGCTGCACTTACGGCTTTCTTCGAGGGCAACGAACCTTCTCTTGAAGAGCTCAAGGCTATTCTTCGTAAGGCAGTCATCGCAAACGAGATCTTCCCGGTCTACGCTGGGTCTGCGCTTAAGAACAAGGGCGTACAGCTCGTGCTTGATGCGGTGGTTGATTACCTCCCATCTCCACTCGACCTCCCACCAGTTAAGGGAACACACCCAAAGACTGGAGAGGAGATCTTCCGCAAGCCAGATGATTCTGAACCGTTTACGGCACTCGCCTTCAAGCTTCAGACTGACCCATTCGTGGGAGCACTTACGTTCTTCCGTGTATACGCAGGTACCGTATCTGCGGGTTCATACATCTACAACGCAAACACCGGAACAAAGGAGCGTGTCGGACGTATCGTTCGTCTTCAGGCTGACAAGCGTGAGGAAGTAGACAAGGTGTTCACCGGAGAGATCGCGTCATTCGTTGGTCTTAAGGACACGAAGACCTCGCACACTCTCTGTGATGAAGCGAATCCAATTCTCCTTGAGGAGATCAAGTTCCCTGAGCCAGTGGTATCCCTTCGTATTGAGCCGAAGACCAAGGCAGACCAGGAGAAGATGGGCATGGCACTTCGCAAGCTCTCTGATGAGGACCCTACGTTCAAGATCAATACTGACGAAGAGACCGGAGAAACTATCATGGCAGGTATGGGTGAGCTTCACCTTGAGATTCTCGTTGATCGTATGAAGCGCGAGTTCAACGTTGAGGCAAACGTTGGAAAGCCACAGGTGGCATACCGCGAAACGATCATGGGCAATGCTGACGTTGATAACAAGTACATCAAGCAGACAGGAGGTAAGGGTCAGTACGGCCACGTGAAGATCAAGATCAAGCACCTTGAGCCAGTTGATCCAGAAGCGAAGGTTGCTAAGAACGTTACGCGTGAGGATCATTTCGAGTTCATCAACAACATCAAGGGAGGTGTTATTCCATCTGAGTACTTCAACCCAATTGAGAAGGGTATTCGTGAGGCTATGACGCGCGGTGTACTCGCAGGCTTCCAGATGGTGGATGTGTCCGTTGATCTTTATGACGGTTCCTTCCATGATGTGGACTCCTCTGAAATTGCCTTCAAGATCGCGGCCTCTCAGGCATTCCAGGAAGCTGCCCAGAAGGCGAAGCCGGTTATTCTCGAGCCGATCATGAACGTCGAGGTGGTTATCCCTGAGCAATTCATGGGTGACATCACCGGAAACCTTTCCGGAAAGCGTGGTGCTATCGAGAGCATGGAAGATCGCGGTATGAATAAGGCGGTTCACGCCAAGGTGCCGCTCTCAGAGATGTTCGGCTACACTACAACGCTTCGCTCTATGACCGAAGGTCGTGGATCGATGACGATGGAATTCGACCACTACGAAGTGGTGCCATCAAACGTTGCGGCAGACATCATCGCAAGCAGGAAGTAATTTACAGCCTCCGCTGTACACAGAGCCGCCCTTAATGGGGCGGCTTTCGTGCTACGGTTCCTTTATATGATCACCAAACGAACCAAAATAATGCTCGGTGTGCTCGTCGTCGTCGCTATCGGCGCGTACGCATACCTTTACTGGTGGAGTCAGACTCCAGACCACGGCGTCTTTGACTCTATTCCGGCTATACAGCAGGCATCTGATTCTGCTTCTCGTGCCGTTGTTCGTCCTTCTACACCCGGTACCACACCTCCAGGTACCTTGATTAATCCGGGAACTGAAGGAACTCCAACTGTTCCTTCAACGTCATACAAGACGTTTGCAAACACAGAACTCTCATTTAGCTTTGCGTATCCAGAAAACTGGGTAGTATCCCAGTCGAGCGCCAATGGAATAACTACTGTCTGCGTACGTACTGAGGGCGGGACAGGAGATTGTCTTATCTCTCTCGTTGCACAGAAGGAGGGAACAAACGTAAGCGCAGAGCGTTCTCTTGAAGAGCTCCGCACCGAGTTCCGTGCTGGAAACGTGACCGAGTCGTCTCGTCGTATCGGTGGAGAAGAAGCAGATGTCATTCGCGTAGGCGGATATCCAGCAGGGGAAGAGAATTCGACCCGTGCAGCGGTCTTCATGAGGGGCGAAATGGTCTACGTACTTGAGACTAAGCAAGGACAGGAGGCGATCTTTGATCGCGTTGCGGACTCCTTCCTCTTCACGATGTAAGGGAGGGGAGAATAGTAACGACAAAGCGCCCGTATCGGGCGCTTTGTCGTTTGTGCTTGTTCAGGTATGGTCTCCAGAGAGCGTCAAGGAGAGAAAACGTGACAATGAGTGTTAAAAGACTTCTTCTTGCCAGTACAAGCGCAAGCGTTTTGGGCCGATTCGCACCCGCCACGCCTGATGCCTGGTACGGGGCGATTGATAGTAGCCTCGTCTTAGGCGATTACTGGACATTCGGGAGGGACCGAGAAATGTGGGAGAAGCAGTTCGACCACGGGCATCCAAAGCAGTAGGGCGGTCTCCGGACCGCCCTTTACTTGACCCGGTCCCTCGGGTCCGGTACTTTAATAAGTAACGCGAAATACGACGCTCTTTTCAATGTTCCTCTCCGCACGGAGGTTGGGATGGCTGAAAGGCGTTGCGCGGGTTCGTCCGTCCTTCGCCTTGGTCGCCTGTCTTACAACAGGCAGGCGCGGCGGCAAAATTTATTTTAGCTACCAGTAATCCTACCAATCGTATGGCAGCAGAAGCATTCGACCGAAGCAAGCCGCACATGAACGTGGGTACCATCGGTCACGTTGACCACGGCAAGACGACTCTTACCGCAGGTATCCTCAATGTGCTCAACCTCAACACAGCTGCAGGCTACAAGGCCCGCGCGGAGAACGTCGACAACATCGACAACGCTCCTGAGGAGAAGGCTCGTGGTATCACGATCGCCCTTCACCACTCTGAGTATGAGTCTCCAAATCGCCACTACGCGCACATCGACGCGCCAGGCCACGCGGACTACATCAAGAACATGATTACGGGAGCTGCCCAGATGGATGGCGCCGTACTCGTAGTTGCCGCGACCGACGGCGCAATGCCTCAGACCCGCGAGCACATCCTCCTTGCAAAGCAGGTTGGTGTCCCTCGTCTCATCGTGTTCCTCAACAAGACGGACATGGTAGATGACGTAGATATGCTCGACCTCGTTGAGGAAGAGATGCGTGAGCTTCTCACTAAGCAGGGTTATGACGGTGCAGCGACACCTATCATCCGCGGTTCAGGTCTTCGCGCTCTTAACGCGACTGATGCGAATGATGAGTGGGCACTCAAGGTTAAGGAGCTCGTGGACACTATGGACACGTACTTCCCACAGCCTGAGCGCGAGCTCGACAAGCCATTCCTTATGCCTATCGAGGACATCTTCTCAATCGAAGGACGCGGAACGGTTATCACCGGACGTATCGAGCGCGGTGTTATCAAAGTTGGTGAGGAAATCGAAATCGTCGGACTCCACCCAACTGCAAAGACTACCGTTACGGGTATCGAGATGTTCAACAAGCAGCTCCAGGAGGGACAGGCTGGCGACAACGCTGGTATCCTTCTTCGCGGAACGAAGAAGGAAGACGTCCATCGTGGACAGGTGCTCGCGAAGGTTGGATCGGTTAAGCCACACACTGAGTTCGAAGCAGAGGTATACATCCTCTCTAAGGACGAGGGAGGCCGCCACACTCCATTCTTCTCTGGCTACAAGCCACAGTTCTACGTTCGTACTACGGACGTGACAGGAGAGGTTACTCTTCCTGAAGGAAAGGAGATGGTTATGCCAGGTGACACCGTTACCTTCAAGGTTAAGCTCACCGCGCCAATCGCGCTTGAGGATAACTTCCGCTTCTCCGTTCGTGAGGGTGGCAAGACGGTGGGTGCTGGTGTGGTTACCAAGATCGTTGCGTAACCTACACTAACTTCTTACTCGTATGGCTACTACCGCGAAGAAAACCGTAAAGAAGACTGCAGAGGCTCCAGCCGAGCCGAAGCTCCGGATCCGCGTTCGTGCCTACGAGCACAAGATCTTGGACCTCTCGGTTAAGCAGATCATGGACACGGCTAATCGTTTCGACGCGCAAATCGTCGGCCCGGTACCGCTTCCAACAGAGATCAAGCGATGGACCGTTAACCGCTCAACATTCGTTCACAAGGACGCACGCGAGCAGTTTGAAATGCGAATCCACAAGCGTCTCATCGACATCCTGTCACCGAATCCGAAGGTTATCGAGGCTCTCACGAACCTCACCCTTCCATCTGGTGTCACGATTGACGTGAAGATGGTCTAACCCGAAAGGGAAGAAGCAAAACCGCCCGAAAGGGCGGTTTTGCTTTTGTGTTGGTGGGTGTATGCTCACGGTCTGTTCTTTGAAGGAGTTGAAACATGGTTAGCGGGATAGGTACTAAGCCTACTGCAGAAAGAATACGCGAGGGTGTTAAAGCCGGTCGCGCTGGGGCCTCACTCTTTCCGGATGCGGATACGCATATGGATAAGGTGAATGCTCAGCCGTTGAAGTTCTCAGAGCCAGAGGAAAAGCCGGAAAATCTTTGGCATGCTCGAGCAGGAGTTTTAATTCGTGTATGGCGACTTCCTAACGGCAGGTTCGCCGAAAACCCATACCGGCGAGCTCGCAAATGAGCATTCAGCACATAAAGGCCGTACGCACCGCGTACGGCCTTTGACTTTGCGGCATATAGGTCTAGCATTACATTTGGAAATATTGTCCGTGGCTTCAGATAGGGAGGAATGCAGCTATGCTTTTAAGTTTGAACTTATGGCCGTTCACCGGTCGAGCTTCGGAGGTTAAGAAGAAACCGCAGCACGATCGTCGAACGAGTTTCCGCCAAGACTCACGAAACTTTCTCCATCAGCAGGACCTCCTGATGGACCAGAAAGACAAAGAGCTCAGAGAGGGGCTTATTTCACAGTCTGAGTGGCGAGCAGCTCGAGAAGACTACGAGCACGTTAAACGCTCTGTCGGGCATCATTAGCTCATCAAGACCCCATCACGCTCGTGTGATGGGGTCTTCTAGCGTTAATTTGCATCTCTAAACGGAATCAGGTATAGTCCCTAAGTTGCTATGTACGGCGTCTTCGGACCCGGACCAATGGCCGGGAGACTCTAGTTGGAGTCGAACGCGCTATTGAAGGCGCGCTTTATTTTTACCCCATGAAATTCATCCTCGCTCGCAAAGGACGCATGACCCAGGTCTTCAATGACAAGGGTGAAGTGTTTGCTGGTACCGTGGTTAACGCGGGACCTATCGTTGTGACCCAGGTGAAGACTCTAGAGGGTGCTGACGGATACGCAGCCGTACAGGTTGCGTTCCAGGATCAGAAAGAAGCGCGCGTAAATAAGGCTCAGCTTGGTCACACCAAGGGAAAGGCTTACAAGGTTATGCGTGAGTTCCGTATGGAGGCAGGGGATCTTGCAGTTGGCTCTGAAATTTCGGCTGACACCTTTGCTGAAGGCGACACGGTTGTTGTTGCCTCTACTTCTAAGGGTAAGGGATTTGCTGGTGTGGTTAAGCGTCACGGTTTCCACGGAGGTCGTCGTTCACACGGTCAGAAGCACTCTGAGCGCGAGGCAGGATCGATCGGTGGTGGTGGTCGTGCCGGAGGTCGTGTTGCGAAGGGCATGAAGATGGCCGGACGCATGGGATCTGATCGTGTTACGGTCAAGAACCTCAAGGTTTTGAAGATAAATGCTGCTACCGGTGAGATGATCATCTCCGGCGCTATTCCGGGCGCACCGGGCGCACTCGTTGAGATCCGCTCAATGTAATTTTAGTACTATGGCTACTCCCTCAAAAAAGACAGTTTCAAAGAAGGCTCCTGCCAAGAAGGTAGCAGCTTCTCCTGTACCAAAGAGCGCTCGTAAGGAGGTGTCTCTTGAGGCTACGGTTTGGAACGCACAGGGTGCAAAGGCTGGATCGGTTACGCTTCCTGCTGAGCTTTTCAATGTTGCCTGGAATTCAGACCTCGTACACCAGGTTGTCGTTGGTATGCAGGCTAACGCCCGTCCGACGACCGCACACACCAAGTTCCGTGGTGAGGTATCCGGTGGAGGTAAGAAGCCGTGGAAGCAGAAGGGAACAGGACGTGCTCGTCACGGTTCAAACCGCTCTCCAATCTGGAAGGGTGGAGGTGTTACACACGGTCCACGTGCTGAGAAGGACTACTCCGTTAAGATCAACCGCAAGATGCGTGCTGCAGCACTCGCTGTTGTACTTTCTCGCAAGCATCGCGATGGCCAGGTTATCTTTGTTGATTCATTCGCATTCGCAACACCAAAGACAAAGGATGCTAAGGCTATGCTCGTAGCGCTCGCAAACGGTGCAGGCGTATCTGAGCTCGCAACCAAGCGCAAGAATGCAGCGGTCTTCGCATTCGCAAAGAAGGACTCAACATCTGAGAAGTCATACCGCAATATCGGTAGCCTTACGCTCGAGGAAGTTCGTAACCTCAACCCGGTTGATCTCGTAAACAAGAAGTATCTTGTGATCGAGAATCCTAGCGAAGCGCTTCCGATCCTTTCAAGCCGCCTAACTAAGAAGGCATAACACTACTTGTATGGCACTTTTCTCTAACGACAAGAAGACACCAAAGGCAAAGAAGCCTAAGTCGACTACCCGTAACTGGGGTCGCGGCATCCTTGCGGTTGATGACTCTCGTCTCTCAAACATCCTCAAGCGCCCTTGGTTCTCTGAGAAGGCTCTTATCAGCACCGAGAACGGTGTATACGTCTTCGAAGTAGCATCAAGCGCTACGAAGATCGACGTCGCTAACGCCGTCATCGCTGCCTACAAGGTAACGCCGATGAAGGTTCGTATGGTTAATCTTCCTGCAAAGAAGGTTTCCCTTCGTACTCGTCGCGGTGTCGGTACTCGCGCACGTCGCCACAAGGCTTACGTGTACCTCAAGGAAGGGGACAGCATCACCTTCGCATAACCTGATTTATTATGAAGTCATTCAAGCCAACATCCGCATCCCGCCGCAGCATGACTGTCGTCACGTACCGTGGCGTCCTTACGCCTGGCGTGAAGCCGCACAAGGCACTCCTTTCTTCTAAGAAGAATCAGGCAGGTCGCAACAATGCAGGACGCATCACTACTCGCCACCAGGGCGGAGGTCATAAGAAGCGTTTCCGTGATGTCGATTTCAAGTACAACAAGCACGACATTCCTGCGCGCATCGAGACAATCGAGTACGATCCATACCGAACCGCATTCATCGGACTCTGTGTATTCGCAGACGGAGAACGCCGGTACGTAACGGTCCCTAAGGACATGAAGGTTGGAGATACGTTCATCGTATCTGAGAAGGCACCGATCAAGACAGGAAACCGTCTTCCTCTTGGAAAGATCCCTTCTGGAACATTCATCTACAACGTAGAGCTTCGTCCAGGTGCTGGTGCTCGTATTGCACGTTCAGCAGGTAACTACGCTGAGATCGTTGCGCATGACGCGGGATACGCACAGATCAAGATGCCCTCATCTGAGATCCGTAAGATCATCGAGTCTGCATGGGCATCCATCGGAGCCGTAAGTAACGAAGAGCAGCGTCTCCAGAACTACGGAAAGGCTGGTAAGAGTCGCTGGAAGGGTATTCGCCCAACCGTTCGTGGTAACGCCATGAACCCGGTTGATCACCCACACGGAGGCGGTGAAGGTAAGCAGGGACGTGGTCTCCGACGTGCAAAGAGCATGTGGGGTAAGCCAACAGGAAAGGGACAGAAGACCCGTACTCCAAAGAAGTACTCAAACAAGTTCATCGTTGCTCGCCGAAAAGTTGGCAAGAAGCGGTAAGCGCGAAGAAAAGACCCGCCATGTGCGGGTCTTTTCTTTTTGTGAGTCTCTCCCGTAGAATATTCCCAGTCGTCATGAAAAGGGAGAAAAGCCATGACAGCTCTTTCCGTAGCGAGCATGCGAACGGACGGGTATGCGGTCATGCCGTATCCCGAAAATATCGATCCGCGTCTCGACAAAGTAATGCGTACCTGGGGCTCGTTCCGAGTTCTGCCTCAGGAAGTCCAAAATCGATTCCAGTATCTTCCTGACAATCTCGTCGGGAACAGCGGAAGCGGGTATGAACCGCCGAGTCCGGAGAAGTTCGATGCGAGGAAACACACCTTTCACGCCAAGTTGCGTGACCGTGAGTGGCTTCGCGAGATGGCAGCAGAGGTACATCCGTTGGCAATCACGCTCGTGGAAGAAACACTGCTGCTGCTCGAGGAAATGACTCTTGAGCTGGTTCCGTTCGCCGACGCCTTTGAGGAGGAATTCGGCGTTCCTGGCTTCAAGAAGAATCTTGTCGAAGGTTTCGATCAGTGCATTCTTCGCCTGCTCGATTACCCGCCTGGGTATGATGTTGGCGAGACTATCGCTAAGCAACACTGCGACAAGGGTGGAGGAACGCTCCATTTGCGTGAATCCTGCTCTGGTGTTGAACGCTTTACCTTCGACAGAGAATGGGTCGACTTCCCGGTTGGCGAGGGTCAAGCGGTCGTGTTTGCTGGACTGCGCATGCAGCACCTGACGGAATGCGAACTGAAGGCACTCTGCCATCAGGTGAAAGCGAATGCAGAAACGGCCGCTCGCGGTCGTCATGCCGCAGTCCTGTTCCTGAACTTCGAAGGTACCCCGTATTACGATAAGGGGAAACAGAAGTCCACGCAGACCAAGCCAGCCGGCTTCAACTACGCGATGTCGGCCGAAGAATTCAACAGACTATTCGCGTAAGCGAAAGGGCCCGAGCTATTGCTCGGGCCCTCTTCCTTTTCCTATACGCTTACTGGTAGGCAGGCTTTAGAATCTCTGTGAGCTGCGACAGAGGAATAGATACTTCCTGTGTGCCGAATGCATAGGGCGCTACCTGATACGGAGGGAAGATAAGAATGAGGTTCTCTCCCTCAATTGAGAAGGTCTGGAAGTTAAGCGCTTCAGCCGTTACACCCTGACGGATGTATTCAATATCTGCATCGTCTCCAAGGGTCTTTGAGAGCTCGAACTCAGCAATGGCTGAGAGGCGGGTAAGGTAGTTCGAGCGAGGAATGAAGAGATCTGCTATGGAGAGCTCTGTGCCGGTCTTCAGATCAAACGTAAACGTTCTGTAGAAAGCATTCGGGTGCGCTCCGAGTGTATCAACGAAGAGGGTATAGACGTAGGAAGCCGTATTTGCACTCAACTGTTCTTCGTACGCAATGCTAATACTTTCCTTTCGATCGTTCGTAAGACCCATGAAAGCCGCGTCCTCAGCGGAAAGGGTATCGAAGTTGCCCTGGGCTTTAAACTCATCAATAGTGTCCTCTACAAAATCCTTCATGAGAGCAGTTGCCTTAGTGTCTGCATCAGCTCCTAGAGAGGTCCTCAGTGCCGTCTCAGCTGGGTAGGTGGCCCCAATGTCGTGGTACTGGCCATGTTCCTCAAACGTCTCAGGAGGAAGCGCTGCGGGGGTTGTAGAGGCTGTCTCTCCAACGGATGCGTACGGTACAGGGGCCTTATGTGTTGCCATGAACCAAATGGTGAATCCGAGGATGACCATAACAAGAAGTCCGGCACCTAATACTTCGGCTCTACGAGCGTTCGGGGTGGTGAAGTCGATCATGGGAATAGTATAGCGTGTAAAAGAAGGGCTCCGCGTAAGCGGAGCCCGAGACAAAACATATGTGGTCTTACTGGCTTATCCTGAACACAGACATGCTATGTGAGTCTTCTAACTTTATAGAAATCTGTCTCCTTTCATTGTCGTGCACAAGGGTAAATCCCTCGCCTGCCTCTATTGAGAAGGTCTCTTGTCCTTTTCGGGAAGATTCCTCGTACTTGAGAAGCTGCTGGATATGCTTCTTGAGCCTGACTGAAGCCTCCTCAACCTTTCGGCCAAGGCGGCTATACCAATACCGCCAGAACTCTCCTCTGAGACCGCGAGCGGTGTACCGCTTACCATCCGTCTCTTTTTGGCGTTTCTTAAGGGATTCCAGCCGTTCAACGAGAGGAACGAGCCTGTTACAGGGATCCTCGTACCGAAGTATGGTTTTGGTACCAATGCCAGGCTGGCCTGGGTATCCAGGATAGGAATTCCAGAAAACAATCTGGATAACCGGTGGTATTTGCATTTCGAAACCCTTTATATGAGCGTGAACACCTGCGAGAACCCTAGCACGCACGCCATTAATTTGACACTTCCTCCCGTTTCCTATAGATTCTATCTATCCCGCCTGGCGGGCTTTCCATTGTCTATCTATGTCACGCTCCCTTAAAAAAGGCCCATACGTCGATATTAAGCTCCTGAAAAAAGTTCAGGACAAGAAGCCGTCTTCAACGCCGGCTATTAAGACATGGGCACGCAACAGCCAGATCTCTCCTGAGTTTGTTGGGTTCACCTTTGGTGTACACAATGGCCAGAAGCACATTGACGTTCTCGTCTCTGAAGAGATGGTTGGGCACCGCCTTGGAGAGTTCTCCGCAACGAAGAAGTTCACACGACACGGAGGTAAGATGCAGAAGCAGCTTGAACAGAAGAAGCAGCAGGCTGAGATTACCGCCGCTAAGGCCGCTAAGGCAGCTCCTGCTGCACCTAAGAAGAAATAATCATGGCCTCTACCGGAACTCACAAGCAGCCAGCAGCACTCCGTAAGGAAGAAGCAAAGAAGGCTATCCGTGCATCGATTGATACCTACAACCAGTCGCCTCGTAAGGTGCGTCTCGTAACAGAGATGGTGAAGGGCAAGAAGGTAGCGGAGGCCGTTGCTGCTCTCTCATTCCTTCCTAAGCGTGCTGCGCTTCCAATTAAGAAGCTCATTGAGTCAGCAGTGGCTAACGCTAAGGATCGTGGGGAAGAGGTGAGCGAGCTCCGTGTCTCTGAGATCCGTGTGGATTCAGCGGGCATGATCGTTCGTGCAATGCCTCGCGCTATGGGTCGTTCGGCTCCAATCCGAAGGCGTCGTTCACAAATTTTCGTACGTCTTTCAACAGACAGCAAGTAATACCATGACTCACACCGTACATCCTTACGCACACCGCCTTGGCATCATCCGTGATTGGAAGAGTCGTTGGTTTGCTGCAGACAAGAAGTCATACCGCGAGAACATTGCGGTTGATGCGGCTATCCGTGGATATTTCAAGAAGCGTGCAAAGTCTATGCACATTGCAGACATGGAGATCGAGCGCTCACAGGGTGAGGTTCGCGTTATCCTCCACACCGCTCGTCCCGGTATCGTTATCGGTCGCTCAGGTGAGAACGCAACGAAGCTTCGTAACGAAGTAACCGCGCTCATCAACAAGAAGGCAACCGGCGCTAAGCGTGCCGTTAAGCTCGACATCATGGAGATTCGTCAGCCTGAGACTTCAGCGTCTGTCGTTGGCTACATGGTTTCTGAGGGACTTGAGAAGCGCATGCCATTCCGCCGCGTCCTTAAGCAGACCGTTGAGAAGGTTATGGCAGTTCGTGAGGTTGTCGGAGTTCGTATCGTCCTTTCAGGACGTCTTGGAGGTGCTGACATGTCTCGTACTGAGCAGATCAAGCGTGGACGTATCCCGCTTCAGACCTTCCGTGCAAACATCGATTACGCACATGTCGAGGCTCTTCTCCCGTACGGCCTCCTTGGTATCAAGGTTTGGATCTACCTTGGTGAGACCTTCAATGCAGAAGCAGGAGCTCGTCCTGCAACGGAGCGTTCTGCACCAACTAACGGTCCTCGCCGCTAATACTCTGTACTATGCTATTCCCTAAGAAAGTTAAGCACCGAAAGTGGCAGACTGGCAGAAAGTCTCCTGAGCGTCTCGCTCGTCCTGATACACGTGGTATCACCGTATCGTTTGGTTCATACGGTCTTCGTGCAACGACTCCGTCTCGCGTTACCTCAAACCAGATCGAGGCTGCACGTAAGGTGCTCTCTCGCGCTACTGGAAAGGGAGGCAAGCTCTGGATCCGCATCTTCCCTGATCGTCCGATCACGAACAAGCCAGCTGAGGTGGGTATGGGTAAGGGTAAGGGAGATCCGAAGCACTTCGTGTTCGAGGTACGTCCAGGACGCATCCTCTTCGAGCTCGATGGTGTGGATGATGTGAAGGCACGTGACGCTATGCGTCGTGCTGGTTCAAAGCTCCCCCTTAAGACCACGATCATAACTCGATAGTATATGGCTAAGAACACTTCATTTAAGGGAAAGAAACCAGAGGAGCTCGTAAAGCTTCTCGGTGAGCGTCGCGAAGAACTTCGCACCCTCCGCTTTGCTAACGCAGGAGGACGCACTAAGGACGCATCGAAAGCAGGGAAGGTTCGCAAGGACATCGCACGTCTTCTCACTGAGCAGACCGCGCAGAAGAACGCCCCAGTCAACGCATAATTACCATGGACACTACTACCGTAAAGCCTCAGTCATTCAAGGGAACCGTTGTGAAGACGGCCATGGTCGACACGATCACGGTTGCGGTCTCTCGCTACGTGAAGCACCCAAAGTACAAGAAGTACCAGACACGCACGAAGAAGTTTCTCGTTCACGATGCAGGAAACACTGCCAAGGTTGGTGACCAGGTTACCATCGTTGCAATAGCTCCTATGTCGAAGCGTAAGTCATTCACGCTCGTAAAGTAATCTCTTATTTATGGTACAGCCACAGTCAATCGTTAAAGTTGCAGATAACTCCGGCGGAAAAGTCGCGCGCGTCTTCAAGGTGCTCGGAGGATCTCGCAAGCGCTACGCAGAGATTGGCGACGTGGTGGTTGTCTCCATCCAGTCTGCAGAGCCTCGCAAGGCCGTGAAGAAGAAGGATATCTTCAAGGCGGTTGTTGTTCGCCAGCGCAAGGCGTTCCGCCGAGCATCTGGTATCTATGTCCGTTTCGACGACAACGCCGTTGTCCTCATTGAGAAGCAGGGCAAGGAGATGGGTCCTAAGGGCAACCGTGTATTCGGTCCTGTTCCTCGCGACCTCGTCGATAAGGGATGGCAGAACATCGCGTCAATCGCACCAGAAGTCGTATAACTCTATTTATTAACCCTTTCGTATATGTCTAAGGCAACCCAAGGAAAGCAGACCGCTAAGTTCAAGCTCAAGAAGGGCGACACTGTTGTCGTTATCTCAGGCAAGGACAAAGGCAAGACTGGTACCGTTGAGAAGATCATTCGCGAAGACGCGAAGATCGTCGTTGAAGGTATTGGCCTCGTAAAGCGCCACAACCGTGGTGTTCGTGGACAGACGGGACGCATCGTAGAGAAGCCAGCGGCTATCGCTATCTCAAACGTAATGCTCCAGGATCCTAAGGACAAGAAGGGAACTCGTGTAAAGCGTGTTGCGAACAAGGATGGCAAGCTTGAGCGCGTTACGGTAAAGAGCGGTACGACCCTCGCATAACGTATTTCAGTATGATGATCACCAAAGAAAAGCAGGCATCCGCATTCGAAACCCTTAAGGGCAAGTTCGGATACACCAACGTAAACGCGTCACCGCGTCTTATGAAGATCACCGTATCTTCTGGTGTTGGAAAGGCCGACAAGACAAAGAAGGCATTCGTTGAGACTCGTCTCGCTCGTATCACGGGCCAGAAGGCATCTCCTCGTGCTGCTAAGCAGTCTATCGCGCAGTTCAAGATGCGTGAGGGCGATATCGTGGGCTTCCAGGTAACACTCCGTGGCGCTCGTATGAATGAGTTCCTCGAGAAGCTCATCCACATTACGCTTCCTCGTACTCGTGACTTCCGTGGTCTTAATGCAACGGCAATCGATGAGATGGGCAACCTCACTATCGGTATCAAGGATCACACGATCTTCCCTGAGACTGCTGATGAGGACCTTAAGGACGTGTTCGGACTCGCTATCACGCTTGTCACAACTGCGAAGACGAAGAAGGAAGCAGACGCATTCTTCCGTCACCTCGGTATTCCGTTCAAGAAGGAGGGAGGGGAGTAGTTAGAGAGTTTGAAGGAAAGGCCCGCGAAAGCGGGTCTTTCTTTATATTAGACAGAATCTAAGAGAAGGTGTTATATGCAGCAAGAAGTATGCACAAAGGAGATGCTAGATGCGAGACCTTAGGAAAGGGCTGGGCTCCCGAGGAAGGACGCTTCAGAGACAGGGAGCGCGAGTGAGAGCCGAACATCATGCTGAACGAAGAGGACGTCTTTTGAGTGAAGTGATGGATCGGTGCGAGGATATGTGGGCCGCTCAGGCTGCCATACTGCCGAAACTGGGCTCTACTGGAAAGCTTGTGCTTAATACGCCGTACCTATGGCCAGATCGCTCACGTAGGGCGATTATGAAGCATTTGCTTGGTGATCTTTCGATTTCCTTTATTCCAACCCGGACAAAAAAGGGCTGTCCGTTTCGGATAATGGTAGTGATTGAACAGTAATTGGGCCCGGATCATACTTATGGTCCGGGCCTCTACTCTGCATTCCGGCGCAGGTTTGACAGCCTACTTCCTTACTGATAGATTGGACCTACTGCTCCCCGGAGCTATTTTTTCTTATGGCTAAAGCATCCCAAATCGCCCGCAACGAGAAGCGCATCAAGCTTGTCGCAAAGTACGCTGATCAGCGTGCTGCCCTTAAACTTGCCGGCGATTGGGAAGGCCTTCAGAAGCTCCCGAAGAACTCATCGCCAACTCGCGTAAAGAACCGCTGCGCCGTCACAGGACGCGGACGCGGATACATGCGCCCATTTGGCCTATCCCGTATCATGTTCCGCGAGCTCGCTCGCGAGGGCAAGATCCCGGGTGTTAAGAAAGCTTCCTGGTAATTTTTGTATGGTATCTGACCGCGTAGGAGATTTCATCATCCGTCTGAAGAATGCAGGCGCAATCAACAAGCCGACTGTATCGGTGCCTTTCTCGAAGCATGTCGAGGAAATCGCATACAAGCTGAAAGACCTTGGATACGTTAAGGAAGTATCAAAGGGGAAGAAGGAGTACGAGTTCGAGGTTACGCTCGCATACGATGAGCGTGGCCGTCACGCAATCAACGGCGTAAAGCGTGTTTCAAAGCCAGGACGTCGTCTTTACACACCAGCAGCTGAGGCACACTCTGTTAAGAACGGAATGGGTACACGCCTCATCTCAACACCTCGTGGTGTCCTTACGGATGCTGAGGCACGTAAGACTCGTTCAGGCGGAGAGAATCTCTTCGAGATCTGGTAATACTTTTCTATACTATGTCCCGCCTTGCTAAAAAGCCTATCGCTATCCCTTCCAAAGTCACTGTCACTACAGACGGAGGTGTCCTTTCTGTGAAGGGATCAGCGGCAACGCTCGTGATGAACATTCATCCGTCTATCACTATGGATATGACTCCGGAGGGAATTCAGATCGCACCCGCAAATGATTCAAAACTCGCGCGTGCACTCACCGGAACCTTCGCAGCGCATCTCCGCGCGATGATGTCAGGCGTTGAGACACCGTTCAAGAAGATGCTCATCATGAAGGGTGTGGGATACAAGGTAGAGCTCCGTGGACGCGATCTCGTGTTCAATGTCGGATTCTCACACCAAGTTACGCTCACGATCCCTGAGGGACTCGAGGCAAAAGTTGAGAAGCTCAACATCACTGTCGAAGGTCCTGACAAGCAGAAGGTTGGTCAGTTCGCTGCAGAGATCCGTGCTATCAAGCCACCGGAGCCATACCTTGGAAAGGGTATCGCATACGAAGGTGAAGTTATCCGCCGTAAGCAGGGCAAGAAGGCCGTCTAACGTATATGCCGTCCACCATCCTAAACAAGAAAGAACTTCGCGACCGTCGCCACAATCGTGTGCGCGCGAAGATTTCTGGTACCGCAGAACGCCCTCGCCTCGCGGTATTCAAGTCAAACAAGTTTATCTCTGCACAGCTTATCGATGATAACGCTCAGAAGACTCTTGGTGCTGCGCACGGATCTAAGACTCCTGGCTCACTCACTGTGCAGGCAGTTGGCGTTGGAAAGGCTATCGCTGAAGCAGCGACAAAGGCTGGTATCACGACCGTTGTCTTCGATCGCGGAGGCTTCGAGTACGGAGGCCAGATTAAGGCACTTGCAGACGCTGCCCGCGAGAACGGCCTCACTTTCTAAGACTTATGACTGACACTATCCTCGAGACGAATACCGATGCTCCTGTAGTAGACACTGCTCCAGTGGCTGAGACTGCAGCACCTGCTGCTGAGGCGACTGCTGCACCTACACGCGGTGGATACCGTGGTGCTCCTTCACGTGGTCGTGGAGGACCTGGTGGTCGAGATGGTGGACGTGGACGTCCTCGCGCTCCTCGTGAGCGTTCTGAATTCGAACAGGCTACTCTTGAAGTACGTCGTGTGGCTCGTGTTATGGCCGGAGGTCGTCGTTTCTCATTCAGCGTTACGGTTGTTATCGGTGACAAGAAGGGACGTGTTGGTGTAGGACTCGGAAAGGGAGCAGACACTGCTCTTGCGATTGATAAGGCTGTTCGCGATGCGAAGAAGCACCTCATCACGGTCAAGCGCACATCCGAGAATTCAATCGCACACGATGTCTCTATCAAGTACTCCTCATCTATTGTTACTATCATCCCGTCTCCAGGTAGGGGTGTAGTTGCAGGTTCCGCTATGCGTACCGTTCTCGAGCACGCAGGTGTTACGAACGTGATCGCCAAGATCCTCACTCGCACGAAGAACAAGCTCACGATTGCGCGCGCAACCGTAGCGGCTCTCGCGTCCGCAGGTTCCCGATAACCCTTATTTCTATGCAGGCTCACACACTCGCTCCCAAGACCGCTCGCATCACAACTCCTCGTGTAGGACGTGGTGGAAAGCGTGGAAAGACCTCTGGTCGTGGTACCAAAGGTCAGAATGCACGTGCAGGACACAAGAAGCGTCCGGAAATGCGTGACATTCTCAAGAAGCTCCCAAAGCTTCGTGGACACGGAAAGAACCGCGCACGCACCGTACGCGCTAAGCGTCACGAGTACGAGCCAATCAACCTCTCAACTCTTGAGGCGGCTTTTGATGCAGGTGATGCAGTTAACCCGGAGATCCTCTACAAGAAGGGGCTCGTATCAGCACGCGGCGGAAAGCTCTCATACGTAAAGATCCTTGGAACCGGATCTATCACCAAGAAGCTCTCGATCTCGAACTGTTCAGCCTCTACGATCGCAAAGAACGCGATTGAAGCCGCAGGCGGCTCAGTCCTCTAGCCTATGTTCGGAAAGGCGATTCACAAGGTCAAAGTTATCTTCTCGGATCGGGTCATTAGGAACCGAATCCTTTTCATTATCGCGGCATTCGCCGTGTTCCGTTTCCTTGCGGCTATTCCGATTCCAGGCGTCGACCGTATTGCACTCGAGCAGTTTTTCTCAAACAACCAGTTCCTCGGACTCCTCAACATCTTCTCAGGAGGCGGCCTCGCTAACCTTTCGGTAGTGATGCTCGGTGTTGGTCCGTACATTACGGCCTCTATCATCATGCAGCTCGCAACCGTCCTCGTGCCAAAGATCAAGGAGATGTATAGCGAAGAAGGGGAAGCTGGGCGTACGAAGTTCACTTCGATCGCACGTGCTATCACCGTTCCCCTCGCGGTACTTCAGGGTGTCGCATTCCTCTCTCTTCTTGAGAGCCAGGGAATCGTGCGCACTGTCACGCCGATGGATTTCGCGGTTAACGTACTCCTTATCGCAGCTGGTTCAATCTTCCTCATGTGGATTGGTGAACTCATCACGGAGTTTGGTATTGGAAACGGTGTATCGCTCCTTATCTTCGCCGGTATCGTTGCGGGTCTTCCTTCAGGTCTCGCACAGCTCCTCTTCACGGCAACGGCTGCAAACATTCCTGCGTACCTTGGATTCATCCTCCTTGGTCTTTTCATCATCTTCCTCGTGGTTATGGTGTCTGAGGCAGAACGTTCTATTCCAATCCATTACGCACGTGCGACACGTGGTACGGGAGGCACTTCTCCAACCTATCTTCCTATTCGCCTTCTGCAGGCGGGTGTGATGCCGATTATCTTCGCGCTCTCACTCCTCCTCCTCCCTCAGATGGTTCTTACAGGACTTAATGCAGTTGGTATAGCGGGAACAGCAGGACTCCTCGATATGTACACTGCCTTTAGCGCAAACCCATTCGCTCATGGCGCGGTCTACTTCGTACTCGTCGTTATGTTCACGTACTTCTACACCTCGATTACCTTCGAGCCGAAGCGTGTTGCTGACAACCTCCAGAAGTCAGGTGCCTTTGTTCCTGGTGTACGTCCAGGACGTGAGACAGAAACCTTCATCTCTAACGTGGTTAATCGCGTAACACTTCCCGGTGCACTCTTCCTTGGTCTCGTTGCAGTTATCCCGTTCATCATCCAGGGACTCACCGGTATCACGGCTGTTCTCATCGGCGGTACGGCACTCCTCATTGTGGTGAACGTGGTGCTCGACCTTATCCGCAAGGTAGACGCACAGGCGTCACTACGCGAGTATTAATCCGATGAAGCGAGGCACCTATATCCTCGTCGTCGGCCCCACGGGAAGCGGAAAAAACACGCTCATTAATGCAGCTCGCGAGGTCATGCCTGACCTCGCGTTTGCTGTTTCAGCGACAACACGTGCTATGCGCGAAGGAGAGCAGGATGGCGTGAACTACTACTTCCTTTCGAAAGAGGATTTTGAAGAGAAGATCGCTGAAGGAGCATTTCTTGAATGGGCTGAGTACGGAGGGAATTACTACGGTACGCTTCGTTCAGAGATCGAATCTGCCCTTGCTGAAGGGAAGCTAATCTTGAGCGATATTGAAGTGCAGGGTGCACGACTTATCCGCGACTGTATGCCCCGAGAAGAGTATGCCGTTGTGTTTATTGATGCAGGTCCTTGGGAATCACTTGTTGAGCGCGTGAAGGCGCGAGCACCTATGACTCCCGAAGAACTTGAGAAGAGACGGCTTCGCTACGAAGACGAATCGAGTTTTAAAGCAGAAGCAGACTACATTGTTCAGAACTTCGATGGGAAAAAGGAAGAAGCAAAACACGCCTTCGTTGAGGTGCTTGAAAAGATCAAAGGATAGACGAGTCTTTTATTACTGATACGATTCATATACATGCAGCAGCCATCCATTAGAACCGTCCTCTTAACGGGGCGCCCGGGGTCCGGAAAGGGGACTCAAGCAAAGCGTCTGGCAGAGACGTTTGGGTGGACCCATTTCTCAACAGGAGATCTCTTCAAACAGCTTCGCGAAGGCGAAGGACCCATCGCTGAGAAAGTGCGCGAGTCGTATGACGCTGGCAAGCTTCTTCCGGACTGGTTCGCGACCTATTTGTTCGAGGACACTATGCTTAAGCTCTCAGCGGATGCAGGGATTATCTGCGAAGGGTACCCTCGTTCTCCCGTACAGGCTGAGACGTTCGACAGCATCATGACCTGGCTTGGACGCCCGTACGTCGCCCTTGATCTCGCGGTTTCAGATGAGGAGGTTACAGATCGCATGCTTCTGCGTGCTGAGACTGAGCATCGTCCTGACAGTGCTACTAAGGAGCAGATACAAGCCCGTCTTAAGACCTATGACGAGCACACCGCGCCTGTCCTAGGCTTCTTTAAGGAAAAGGGTATGTTAGTCACTATTGACGGTACACAGACTCCTGAGGAGGTTGAAGCGGCTATCATGATGGCGTTAAATCAGACCTCCGTATGATCGTACAGAATCCAGAAGAGCGTGCAGGAATAATCGAATCAGGCCGTCGTCTCGGGGCGATGCTTGAAGTGCTTTCCGCAATGGTTGCTCCTGGCATCACCACGAACGATCTTGAAGAAGAAGCGATGCGTCTCATCCTTGAAGGAGGAGATCTTCCAGCCTTTAAGGGTTACACCCCTGAGGGAGCACGACGTCCGTTTCCCGCGGCGCTCTGTGTGTCGGTTAACGAAGAAGTGGTCCATGGTATTCCGAACGAGAATCCCCGGACGCTTAAGGAAGGAGATATTGTTACACTTGATTTCGGTATTGTGCACAAAGGATTCTTTACGGACTCTGCCGTAACAGTGCCGGTTGGGAAAGTATCAAAGCAGGCACAGGCGCTTATTGCGGCGACCGATCATGCGCTCGAAGAGGGTATCAAAGCTGCGCGTGCAGGGAATCGCACGGGAGACATTTCACATGCTATCGAGGCTGCATTCAAGGGAACAGGATTCTCTATCGTAAAGGTTCTAGGAGGACATGCGGTGGGGAGGAGTGTCCATGAGGAGCCATACATCTCAAACTTTGGACATGCAGGAACAGGTCCTGAGCTTGTTTCGGGCATGGTGCTCGCGCTTGAACCTATCGCAAACGCGGGGAAGGGATCAATCATTCTTTCTCCCGACGGACACACGTACCGCACCCGTGACGGATCTATCTCATCTCAGACTGAGCATACGATTCTCATTGAAGAGAACGAGACCTTAGTTATAACGAGGCGTTCGAACGAACGAGTATAAGAAAAAGGCCGTCCCTTGGGACGGCCTTCTGGGTCTTGTTCAGACCCATGTTGCTTCTGCGACTGCAGCCTGTTGGAAGTTGATAGTCAGTGCCCGGATAGTCCACCCCTTCTTCTTGGTAGGGTCGGAATTTTCGGGGTAGCGACCAGTCTCGTCAGCGAATCTCATCAGCTCTTCGGCGACTTCGAGAGGGCGAGAGCTGCCTCGGGGCAGGTCGACCGCATCCCCGAAGGGTTGTTGTAGGAAGAGTCGAATCGAACCATCACCTCCATGCACGATCGTGTAATGGGTAAAGGCAGACTGGCCATTGAGGATCTGTTGCAGCGCCGTGGACAGTTCGGTAGTGTCGGCAGACGAGATCATGGCTACGATAGGGCCATTGCTCGCGAGTTGCTTGATATCCATCTTTAGACTCCTTTGATGAACGCGAAAAGAACGTGGTAGGAATGTACATTCATTTATGTGAATCGTCAAATAGCTAGTATCTGCAACCTCATTACGCTATACTCTTCATATATCAACGCCCCAGGGCGATTTTTACTATAGAACTTATGCCAATCCCACACCCAAAGCTCGAGCGTACCTTCGTCATCGTAAAGCCTGACGGCGTTCAGCGTTCTCTTATCGGAGAAGTTATCAAGCGCTTTGAGCGCACAGGTCTTAAGCTCATCGGTCTTAAGCTCACGGTGCTTGACGCAGATCGTATCTGGAAGCACTACAGCAAGGACGACGCGTGGTTCGTTAAGAAGGGAACGAAGATTGCCGAGGATCGTGCAGCTGCAGGTCTTTCTGCAGAGAAGGAACCTATTGAGTACGGGAAGGATATCATCCGCGCCCTTGAGAAGTTCATGACCTCAGGTCCTGTAGTTATGATGGCGTGGGAAGGAAACTCAGCCGTAGGAGTTGTCACGAAGCTCGTAGGAGGTACTGAGCCTTCAACGTCTGACGTGGGAACTATCCGTGGAGACTACACTGTAGACTCCTACAACATTGCAGCGATCGATGATCGCGCAGTTCGCAACCTCATTCACTGCTCAGACACTCCTGAGAATGCAGAGACTGAGATCAATCTTTGGTTCACTCCTGAGGAACTCATTACCTATCGCCTCGTAGGAGATCAGATTCTCTACGACGTGAACCTAGACGGTATAATGGAGTAAGACGTAGGTTTTATGGCAAAACCCCGCTCCAAACAGCGGGGTTTTGTATTTTTGCCGAAGAATTATAGGAACGATATACTACCTGTAGAGCCGTTCCCAAAACGCAACTTGCTTATATTTCGGGAGCCTTATATCCCGCGTTTCTGCGAGCGTCCTCGGACGCTTAATGTCGCGCGATGCGGGCACCCACGTGGCATCTAAAGTTGCCACAGGGGACGGTTCTACGCAAAAGACCTGGGAATATCCCAGGTCTTTTGCGTGCTAATCTTATAGCTATATGAGATTACCGTGGCTTCTTGCAGCGCTCGTTCTCGCATCATTGCTGGCGTATTTGCAGTACACCGCGCTTGCAAATCTCTTGTACTGGTACTATCCGTGGTTCGATACCCTCATGCATTTCCTGGGAGGTCTTACGGTTGCGACCTTCGGTATCGCGCTCTTGGATAAGAAGCGCGCGCTCGCATTCATTGTAGGAATGCTCGCAATTGCGGTTGGCTGGGAACTCTTCGAGCTTGGTATTCATACGGAGCGCGAAGCTAACTTTACATTCGACACCTCGCTCGACTTACTCATGGATACGCTCGGCATGAGCTTGGCGTATATAATTGCTCGATATACTATATGGCGCTCCGCGTAACATTTCATGGGGGTGCAGGAGCCGTTACGGGCTCGAACTTCCTTATCGAGTCTGGAGAAAGCAAAATGCTCGTCGATGTAGGACTTGAACAGGGAAGGGACTTCTGTGCACGGTGCATGTATGCGCCGTTTCCGTATGACGTCTCTGCGATACAGGCGCTTGTTATAACCCATGCGCACCTCGACCATATAGGACGCGCACCAAAGCTCATGCGCGAGGGATTCAAGGGAAAAGCGTATATGACGCCTGCAACACGCGACTTAACTGAGCTTATGCTTCGCGACAGCGTGGGCCTTCTCACACGTGAAGCAAAGCAGCACGGAGAAGAACCGCTCTATAGCGAGCAGGATGTAGAGCTTTTCTTAGGGCGTATTCAGACCATTGAATATCACGAGGAACGTGAGGTTGCTCCTGGGCTCTCAATCTACCTCCGTGATACCGGTCACATTCTTGGAGCAGCCAGTGTTCGTATAAAAGATACGAGCGACGGAACGAGTGCGGTCTTTACGGGAGACATCGGAAACTCTCCAAACCCGTATCTTCACGATGCTGAAATGGTAGATGATGCCGATGCGGTGATCATGGAAGCCGTATATGGAGATCGCGTGCATGAGCACGTGGACCAAAGAGTGCCGCAGCTCAGAGATACTCTTAAGCGCGCTCTCGCACGAGGTGGAACCATTCTCATGCCGGCATTCTCTATGGAGCGTACACAGCTCATGCTCTATGAGATTTCGAACCTCATGGCAGCAGGAGAGCTTCCTGAATTTCCGGTCTTCCTCGATTCCCCGCTCGCCATTAATGTAACGGGTATATACGAGAAGTGGGCGCCTGAATACTTTAATACAGAAGCAAAAGCTGAGACCAAGAAAGAAGGAAGTATCTTTAGATTTCCGTTCCTCACTATGACGCCAAGTCGTGAGGATTCAGAGACTATTGCCGGAGAACCATCCCCAAAGCTCATCATCGCGGGCGCCGGTATGAGCCATGGAGGACGTATAGGAAAGTGGGAGGCAAAGTATCTTCCTGATCCCTCAACAACCCTCCTTATCGTCGGATACCAGGCACCAGGGTCCCCAGGACGCTTGCTCCAGGATGGTGCACCAAAGGTGAAGCTCGATGGGCGTGAGATTAAGGTTAAGGCAACCGTTGAGAACCTTACGAGCTGGTCCGCGCACGCGGATAGAGAAGGACTTCTTAAATTTGCGCAGGGTACGCTTCCTCGAGCAAAAGCGATCTTTGTCTCAATTGGAGAACCGAGCGCCCAGCGATTCCTTGCACAACGCATCCATGACTTCCTCGGCGCTAAGGCAATTGTGCCAAGTCAGGGAGAGGTATGGGATATAACGAAAGAGGGTGTAACGAAGATCTAGCACATGGACCTGTTATTTATTCTTGTCGCTTTTCTTTTTTTTGTTGGAGTAGCGTTCGCCGTTCATGTATTCCTTCTCAACTTCCTGACACGTACATGGCATGTGAGCGGTTCTCGTTTTAAGAAAGCACTTTCAACGACGCTTATTCTCGTGCCAGTATTGATAGCCATAATGTTCGTAACAGGCATGTGTGTTGCGGGCGGTATGTCCGGAAGTGTTGCAGGGCTTCTCTATATTGCTAGTGCCTCGGTGGCGGTGGGGTATGTTGTTCACTTACGCTACAAGACTCCTCTTAAGAATGCGATACGTGCGGGTGTGGCTATCGCATTACTATCCTCGATTATATGTATGGTGCTGGCGTACCTGATTAGCTCGGTTTCGTTTAGCTAAAAGGAAAAGCCCCGCATAAAGCGGGGCTTTTCCTAAAGGCGGGATGCTTATCCCTGAATCTGCTTTGCAACGCGTGCGAATACCTCAGGCTCTGTAGCAGCGAGAGTAGCGAGGACCTTACGGTCGAGTTCAATATTAGCCTTTGCCTTAGCAGCAATGAAGGTGCTGTATGATTTGTATCCGAGGTCACGGATAGCAGCGTTCAAACGAACGATCCAAAGCTGACGGAAGTCAGTCTTCTTGTCGCGGCGGTGGTTGAATGCGTTCTTACCTGCGTGCACAAGAGACTCCTTAGCAAGGCGTACTTTTGTAGAACGACCATGACGGTAGCCCTTTGCGCGAAGCAATATATTGCGGCGGCGCTTAGCCGATGCGACTCCTCCTTTTACTCGTGCCATACAGAATTAATTACTTAAATTATGCGCTCGTCTTGCTCAAGAACTGGCGGACGATACGCTTTGGAACGTTAAGAATGTTTGCACGCTTCTTAAGACCCTTGGTGCGTCCACGCTCCTTAGCGTTGAAATGGTCCTGACCAGGCTTACGCGCAATAAGCGTCCCATTCTTGGTTACGCGGATACGCTTTGTGTATGACTTGTTGGTTTTCATGCTGGTGTAGTTTCTGTTTCAGGACTGTCTGGTTTCTTCGCTCCCGTTGCTGCCTTGGCGTCTCGTTCGATGATAGCAGCGAATCCTTTAGGGGCTCGCGTTACCGGCTCGGCGATCTTGTAGGCGTAGGGTATGAGGAGCATGAACTTTTCGAGGCGGGTCTTGAGGAAGGCTTCATCCATCCCCTTGTACCTGCCCTTGAGGAAGAGCTCCATACGAACCCGGTGACCGTCGGCGAGCCACTCGGCTGCCTTCTTTGCCTTCAGGCGCATATCGTTCTCTCCTGTGCCTACCTTTATCTGGACTTCCTTGGTTTCGGAGACCTTAACCTTAGCCCTGGCGGCACTCTCTTTCTTGCTACGCTCGTACTCGAATTTACCATAATCCATGATTTTCGCAACGGGCGGCACCGCATTTGGCGAGATTTCAATGAGGTCTAGACCAAGGGTTTGTGCCCTAGAAAGGGCATCCTCGGTCTCGAGAACCCCTAGGTTCTCACCTTCAGCCCCTATCACGCGAAGTTTAGGGGCTCTGATCTCTTTGTTTATGCGGATTCGGTCGGTGTTTGTACTCACGGGTCTATGTGTGTTCCGTTATTCTAGCACGTAAATAGGCCCTAAACAAGGGAAACCCCGCATATCTACGGGGTTTTACCTCGATTCTAGTGCCCAGGACTACTGGGCGCGCTCAGCGCTCGAAGTTGCCTTGTCGATGTTTACACTGAATTCCTTAAGAATGTCAGCGAGCTCCTCGAGTTCACGATCGCAAGCTGACTTGTCAGTGCCATCACATGCCTCCGCAACGACGTCTCGCTGCTCCGTTACATCTGCTTTTCCTTCTTGAAGAACCGTATCAAGGCTCTTTTCAGGGTTCATAAGGAAGAAGAGGGTAATAGCGAGGAGTGCGGCGAGGATGCCGGCGACGGTCCAGGCGAGGGTAAGCTTGTTCTTAGAATCCATAGGGAATAGGTAACGATGAGGGTAAGTAGCTACAGTACGCCTTCCAACATGAACGTTTCATGAATCGAGAAAAGTACCGTAAGTGCTATGCTACACCACATGGAAGGTATTCAGTCGGAGCTCGTGCGTATCTTTGTCGGCGAACAGCCACCCCTCTTCCTTCTCGAGGTGGTGTTTCGGACTTTCATCATGTACGGCTACATGCTGTTCGCGGCGAGATTCCTTGGAAAGCGAGGTACGGGCCAGCTCACGGTGTTCGATTTCATCGTGGTCATCCTGCTCGGATCAGCCGTTGGAGACCCAATGTTTTACGATGATGTGCCGATTCTCCACGGCATCATCGTTATCACTATCGTCGTGCTCATCGAGCGGGTGATGAACTATTTCATGAACCGGAACCCGAAGTTCGAGGAATATATTGAAAGCACGCCCACGCAGTTGGTTAAAGACGGCATTATCCTCGAAGAGAAGCTTGAGGAGGAAGAGATATCACGTGCAGAGCTTTTAATGGAACTCCGAGAGAAGGGTATTCGAAACGTGGGAGAAGTGGAGTGTGCATTCATAGAGCCCTCGGGGCGCATGAGCGTATTTAGGGTTGAGGAAGGAAAAGAGAAGGACGGAGAATCGACGCTTCCTGCGAACGCATAACGTACCGTGATGTCCTTTTTCGAGATCCTTCTCATTGCGGTTAGTCTGGCGCTTGATGCGGCTATTGTTGCGGTTGGTGCGGGCGCGCTTGCACGTATAAAGACCGGTACTGCCTTAAAGATTGCGATTGTCTTCGGAGTCTTCCAAGCTGCTATGCCTGTTTTGGGGCTGCTGCTTGGATTAGGGTTCAGGGAGTATCTCCTCGCATACGGACATATCATTGGGTTCGTGCTGCTCGTCCTTGTGGGAGGCAAGATGCTTCTTGAGGCGTTTGAAGAGGAAGATACCGAACACGAGAAAGACATTACACGCTGGCCGACATTGGTGTTTCTTGCGGTTGCAACGAGTATTGATGCGTTTGTTATTGGGATAACCTTTAACTTTATTCCGATCAATATTCCTCTTGCGATTTCAGCAATTGGAATCGTTACCTTCCTTATGGCACTCGCTGGCGTATACGTGGGAAAGAAAGGGAAGCATCTTCTTGGAAATCGTATTGAGCTTGTGGGAGCGCTCGTCCTCATCGCGCTCGCGTTCAAGATCCTGTTCGGCCTCTAAAGACATAGCCTCCCGAGGGGAGGCTATGCAAAGAGCGGGATAGGACTTTTGGGTGAAAGTATGTAGCCGTCCCCTCCTTCGCTTAACTCAAACGCGATTACGCCATCATCTTTCACAGTGTAGGTGGTGCGTTGGACGACACTGAAATAGAGAAGAGTGAACGGATCTTCAACCTCTCTGCCGCATGAGTCAAAACGGACAGAGCGTGTTTCAGCAAGGATGAACTTTATAATTCCCGGCTCTGGAGTTGAGGGAATGATAAGGCCCCGGTAGTAACAGTTGTCATCAAAGATGACCAAGTCTTTCCCGAAGATCATCCCTGTTTTAAACAGGTCAACCAATGGCAAGCTATCTGCATGCATGCGCTACCTCCTTTCAGGTGCTTCTGGGCGCAGTATAGGTATTTACAGCTTTGAGGCAATATCACTTCGTCTTCACCCGTAGCGAGTATGATAGGGCGAGCATTATTCCTCATTACCCTCCCATGCTTACCTATACATCAACCTTTAGCGGGTTTCAGTAGATAAGGGGGGCAGATGAGCTCGCAGCTGCAGGTGTTGCGCTCGAACGCTACGACATTGGAGAGATGAAAGCAGACGAAAAGAGGATATACCGAGCGCAGAACCCAAGCGATAGGCAAAGTATGGCTTGATTCAAGGACCCCGCAGGAAATATCCTCCCCATGCTATCGAATACCTAGGGAGAATCGAAAAGCGGCTCCCATCGGAGCCGCTTTTCGTGCACGTGATACGTGGTGTTATTCGCTCTCTGTCTCTACGCGAACATCTGTAGAGAATTGTGAGATGAGGCTCGTGATCGAATCAAGGAAGTTGCTTGTTCCAGCGCGAGCGGACGCTTCGAACGCGTCAAAGCCTGCGCTGATGTCTGCCCATTCTTCAGCCGTCTCACCCTCAGCGGTTGCGTACGCGCTTGCAAGGCGGGCGCGAACCCCTGCGAAATCATCTTCGAGATCAGCATACGTCTCTCCAGTCTCCGCGCGAACGCGAAGTGCGGCGAGATCTGCCTGAGCCTGAGTCCTTAAGGCTGCGTTATCCATTGCCTGCGCGGTTGAGGTTGCCTGTGCTGCCGCTCTCTCTTCTACCATCTCAGCATCTTTGTTCCCGAACGCAAAATACGCAAGGAAAAGAAGTACCACGACGCCAATAACTATCCATATCGTTCCTGCTCTGTTCATAGTGTTGAATTTATGTTTATGCCCCGTCACCATACATCTGCATAGTTGATGTTTTCATGAAGACCATGGATGAAATTTCTTAATGAAGGCTTCATCCAGCATGAGTATAGTTACGAGCGTTACACCTAACGAACCATATATACCCATGGCAACAATTGTTAACAATCCAGATTCTGGATCAGGAGGAGGGGCAGGAGGATGGATTATCGCCGCCGTCATCATTCTTGTGGTAGCACTGGTTGCTATCTTTGTATGGCCAGGCCTAGGAGGGGGAGGAGCCGGACCCGCAGCTCCGACCCAGGTGAATGTGCAGCTTCCTACTCCCGCAAGCGGAGGAGGAGCACCCGCAGAATAATCTATCTAACTAATCTCTCATCACTATGGAAATTCTCATTTGGATCGTGTTCGGTGCTCTCGCAGGCTGGATCGCATCAATGATCATGAAGACGAATGGTCAGCAGGGCCTTCTACTCGACATTGTCGTCGGTATTGTCGGTGCGGTGCTCGGCGGATGGATCATGAACATGTTCGGACAGCAGGGCGTTGAAGGATTCAACCTCTACAGCTTCCTCGTAGCGATTCTCGGTGCCGTAGTGCTCCTTGCTATCGTGAAGATGGTACGTCGCGCATAAAGAATGCGCTCTATAAAAACACCCCGCTCGATATGAGCGGGGTGTTTTTAGTACCAGAAGCGGCGGTTTTCTAATGTTCTATATTGGTGGAGGTGCGGAGAGTTGAACTCCGGTCCGAATCCTGCTTTAAGAGCGAGTCTACGACGCGTAGCTAACGTTAGGGTTTCAGCAAGAGAATAGGAACGCTAGCGAAAACGCTCCTGCCTAATCCCATCTTTTAAGCCAAGAGCAGGGAAACCCTTGATACCGATTCTTCAGATGATTCCGCCCATATAGACCCCTGAAGAAACGGGACTATATGAACGTCGCTTAGGCGAAAGCGCGAAGCTTTTACGCGTAAGAGAACGCAAAGTCCTTTGCACCGAAGTACGGGGACTTTACGCTTGCAAGAGTAGTCTTAGCAAGTTTGTTTGAATACGTTTTTAGGTGGTCAGTATCCTTCCACCGCGTCGCACGTCTCTCAAAGTACAGGACCGTCAAAGCCGGTCACCCCCGTTCTGGAACCGATCAGGAGAGCGGTTCCAGAACGCGAGTGATCGAATTATTTCTGTCGCATCGCTCGGTCCGCGTCTTTCTTGGCCTCAAGACGTTTCATGTCTTCTCGTTTATCGGCCTTTCCTTTTCCGCGGACAATAGCAACACGCGCTTTCAAGTATCTCCCAGCATTATACAGTTCCAAAGGCACTAGTGTCAACCCTTTCTTGTCTCCGGCTTCAAGGAGTTCACCGATTTCTTTCTTAGAAAGAAGGAGCTTTCTCGGGCGCTCAGGATCATAGGTCTTTGGCGCGTTGGCTATCTGAAAGGGAGGCACGGTCATACCGACAATAAAGGCTTCCGCGCCACGGACGATAACGCGGGAGCCGTTAAGCGATCCAAGCTTTGAGCGAATAGCCTTAACCTCAAATCCCTGGAGCTCGATACCTGCCTGATAGGTCTCAAGCACCTCAAACCTGAGGCGTGCTTTCTTGTTTTCGATCAAGGTCGTCATGTCCTATAAAAGGTACCAGGATTTTGAAGAAAACGCCTGTTCCTTCGCGCTTCACCATGGTCTAACGTATAATTGGCATATTATGGCATCTACCAAAAAACCGGCCGGGACACCCGCGCCGAAGAAGCAACCGGGCAAGAAGCTCCCTGAAAAGGGTATATCAGGAAAGGCAAAGAGTCTGATGCCTGGAGGCGGAGGATTCATGAGCAACCTTATCTCAACGGTTCTCATCCTTATTATCCTCACGAGCATCTACAGTCTCATAACAGGGCAGGGCAACAAGCCGGAACCGGTCTCGCTTTCGCAGGTAGCGGGAGATGTGAAGGCAGGGACGCTTTCTGAAATACATATCAGTGGAAACGAGCTTACGCTCTCGTATACCGATGGGACTGAGAAGAAGGCAATGAAGGATCCGGAGGCATCGCTTCCCGAAACGCTCGCGGCATACGGTGTTACGCCTGAGCAACTTACGGCGGTGAACGTAACGGTTGAGAGCGAGTCTGGGTTTAAGTATTGGTTCTTCAATCTTGCTCCAATCCTTCTTCCTATTATCTTCCTTGGCGTTCTCTTCTGGTTCCTCACTCGCCAGGTGAAAGGTTCCGGTATGCAGGCGTTCTCTTTCGGACAGAGTAAGGCGCGCATGATTGATCCTGCTGATACGTCCCAGCGTGTTCTCTTCTCAGATGTCGCGGGAGCAAAAGAGGCGAAGGAAGAACTTATGGAAATCGTAGACTTCCTTAAGAACCCAAAGAAGTTCCTCGATATCGGTGCGCGTATTCCAAAGGGTATTCTCCTCATGGGTGCTCCGGGTACCGGAAAGACGCTTCTCGCGCGCGCGGTTGCCGGAGAGGCGGGAGTGCCATTCTTCTCTATCTCAGGATCTGAGTTCGTAGAAATGTTCGTGGGTGTCGGAGCATCACGCGTACGTGATCTCTTCCTTATGGCCAAGCGCGCATCTCCTTCGATTATTTTCGTTGACGAGATTGATGCGGTTGGGCGTGTCCGTGGGACTGGTGTTGGGGGAGGGAATGATGAGCGCGAGCAGACGCTCAACCAGATTCTCGTTGAGATGGACGGATTCGATCCAACGGAGAAGGTGATTGTTATGGCGGCAACGAACCGCCCTGATGTCCTTGACCCGGCACTTCTACGTCCAGGACGATTTGACCGCCGCGTTACGATAGATCTCCCAGACCGAAAGGATCGTCTTGAGATTCTCTCAGTCCATGCACGTAAGAAGCCGTTTGGTCCTGATGTGGCCCTTGAGGTTATCGCAGAGCGTACACCTGGATTCTCTGGTGCTGAGCTCTACTCCCTTATGAACGAGGGTGCGATTCTTGCCGCTCGTGAGAATCGAAAGGAGATTACCCAGTACGACCTCATCCGCTCTATTGAGAAGGTTATGCTTGGTCCGGAACGTAAGAGTCATCTTCTCGGAAAGAAAGAAAAGCGTCTCACTGCATATCACGAGGCAGGTCACGCGCTCGTGGGATCGGTCCTCGAATACTCAGATCCGATTCACAAGATCTCGATCATCAGTCGCGGACGCGCAGCCGGATACACGCTCAAGCTCCCGTTCGATGACAAGCGCATGCAGTCTAAGAAGTCGTTCCTCGATGATATCGCGACGACGCTCGGAGGATACGTGGCAGAGGAAATGATCTACGGAGATCTTACGACTGGTCCTTCGAACGATCTTGCTGTTATCGCCGCCCTCGCGCGCGACATGGTATCTCGGTACGGTATGGGTGATACCTTCGGACCGGTTGCCTACGCTGCAGATCGCGCATACGGCGACACCACCTATTCTCAGGACATCGCATCAAAGATTGATGCAGAGGTAGCGCGCATTATCGACACAGCAAAGGGACGTGCTCGACAGGTACTCGAAGAGCATCGCAAGGCACTTGATGCTATTGCAGATCGTCTCGTTGAAGTTGAGACGCTTGAACGTGAAGAGTTCGAAAAGATTCTTATCGCGAACGGCATAACACCAAAGAAGAAGGAAGAGGAAGATGTAGTTATCTAAGCAGGATAGCTAAAAGGAAAACGGCGACCTGTGAGGGTCGCCGTTCTTCGTTCAGGGGGTCTTGATGGGGTGTCGCATCCAGAGGTAGAGGAATCCGGTTGCAAGGTAGGAAATACCTGCAAACCACAGCAGCACGTACTGCTTTCCATCGATCAGTTCGCCGTCCGGATACTTGGCGAGCCAAGCGCCTATAGCAAGGAGCACGATGAGAAAGATTCCCCAATTTCGGAATCCTTTCGGATGCCGATCAGTAAAGATACTTAGTGGCCCCCAGAACAGAAAGACCAAAACAGGGTTCATAAGTATTTATCCTTCCGTTGAACCTGGCCGTACCATACCAAAAACTCTCTCAAATCGCACGCGTCTATAATAGTGCGCCCTCTTGGACTCGAACCAAGGACCGCCGAGGTATAAGCTCGGTGCTCTAACCAACTGAGCTAAGGGCGCCCTAGTACTGTAGCGTATCTACTTTCTCGGCGCACGTATAAAGAAAAGGCCCCGATGTGCATGCGCATCGGGGCCAGGTTTTATACAGGCATGAGCCTGGTGGGGACTCGGTCTCCCGCAAGCAGCGGGATAACCGAATGCAGAACAGAAGCCCCTTCAGAAACATAGGCTTCATCCACGCTCCACGGCCTTTCACGTATCAAGACCTTGTCGGCCGCTTCAGGAAGTCCGTAAAATCGCGGTGCCTTGCGGCATGCGAAGTCTACGAACTTTTCGAACCAATCTTCACCTCCGTACTGTCGGAAGATATGGAAATAGACGTGAATGCTGACCGGCTCGTTAAAGACTCCGCCGGGACAGCACATAGGCTTGCTCTTCTTCCAGATCGCATGCGGAGCACTATCAGTGCCCAGCATACCGCCGCCCTCGACCATGAAGGCGATCAGCGCCATCCGATCCTGATAATCTTTCAGGATCGGAATCGAGAACCGTGCTGGATTCATCCCGCCTTCGAAGAGGGCGGTACTGTCCCAGAGCAGATATTGTGGCGCGATCGTAGCCTCGATACTGTGACCGGCTTCTTTCCATCTCTTGCACGCGGCGATACTGTGCCTCGACGAGATATGTTCGAAGACGATGCGGAGTTGCGGGAACGCTCTGAAGATCTTCTCGACTGTCCGGATGGCCCGCTGCTCGCGCAGACGGTCCTCGATGAGGCGGCCGGTCGAATAGGTAACCATCTCGGCGTGCACCAGCAGGATGCGGTCGTGCTTTTCCATGAGCGCGAAGAGCGGGAACAGCGTCTTGATGCGCCGGAAATCGACGCCATACGAGCTGTTCGTCGTTCCGTTCTTCGGGTAGAGCTTTCCGGCAAGCAGGTCATTGTTCCGAAATGCTTTCTCGAGCTCTCCTAGATCGAGGCCTTCCTCGACGTAGAAGGGAACCACGACGTCAAAACGCGAGTCTGTCTTGTGCGCTTGTTCCAGAATACGCTCTCGGTAGATCCGGGCTTGGTCGCCCGAGCGAATCCGATTTGCGTTCAGGTTCGGCATGGCCGTGACCCATCGATAGACCTTGGCGCTCTCAGTGACCGCCATAGTGAAGACGGGTAGCTCGTCCGGATCGTCCGGATCACGGAAATGCACGTGCGAGTTCACGGGTCGCGGAGAGATCCAGCCCCTCGCGGGAGCATTGAAGCCTTTGTAGATATGCGGAAGACCTTTCAGGTCTTCATGATTGAGCACGATGCCCATATGAGTTCTCCTTTGAACAGGGGTCCGGGCGGACTGTAGCATCTATATATAGGAAAAGAAAATGCGGCGGTCCGGGGACCGCCGCATGATGGCGTTGCTAGGCGAAGACTACATGAGCACGACGAATGATACTTCTCACGCGCCATGGCCGATGCATGGCGACCGAGCCGATGAAGATCGAATTTGCGCCGGCAGCACGGAGCACGTTCACGTGATCCGCACACCAGACTCCGCCGCCTGCGTTGACGTAGGTCTCTTTGTCGATGAGACGGAACCCTTTCAGCCAGTCCTCGACGCATTTGAGGAGTAGGGGACCTGAAAGCCCTCCGCCGTTATACTTTTCGTTTCGCTTGAGGAGCGGCGAGCCGTCAGGGAAGTACTCGTCCCATAGTTCCTTAGGAAGGAACTGTCCGAACGGCACGGTATTCGTCATGCACAGTCCTGCACAGGCAGGGTGCTGCGCGATGACAGCAGCCGCATGTGCGGAGACCAAGAGATTGATCTTCACGACGATCGGCATGCCGAGGATCTTGAGGATAGAAAGCATCGTATGTGCTTTCTCAACTACCGCAGACAGATCGGCACCAACGTTGGGGCAGCTCACGTTGAGCTGTATCCCGACCTGGCGTGACGGAAGGAACGGTCCATAGTCCCTAAGGATACGAACGAACTCCTCCGCTTCTTCGATCTGATCCTCAAGCTGTTTGCCGATAGGCATCCACGATATGAGGAAAGGATCCTGTATTCCTGACCATCGGCCCGTGGAAAGAAGGGCTTCTATGCCAGGACCCGACAAGCCGACGCTGTTTAGCGTGAAGCCGTCGACCAGGTCGAAGTCGATACAATCAGGGAACAGGCGAGCCGGCGAGAAGTCTTCTCGGAGCAGCATGTTTCCTTCGTTGGGGTAGGTAGTCATGGTCTTCGCGACGAAGGTCGAGCCTTCGAAGGAAAGACCTGGCACGAAGCGATGGAACCAGTAACCCTCGCCGAAGAATCCTCGTACCCCTGACGCGTCCCATACGGGACCAAAGATGTTTAGAATGTGCACATAACCCTCCTGTTGCTAGATCGGGTCGATCTGGCCGCACTCTACCAGTCTTCTACTCCTGATGCACTTCTTCGTCAGTTTCTTTTGCGAGAGACGCCAGAAGGGGATGTTTCTTAAGAAGGGGATCTGCTTTAACTAACTTCTGAGCTTCGTTTCTTGCTGCCTCAACCATTTTTATATTCTTCAATGCTTCCATAGCAATATCTGAAACGCCCCACTGACGTGCGCCGTAAAGTTCTCCCGCTCCGCGAAGAGCGAGATCATACTCGGCAAGCTCAAAGCCGTTCTTTGCGGTTGTAAGGGCTTTCAGACGATCCTTGGTTGTTGGTCCGTAGGAGTTAGGGAGTGCGAAGCAATACGCCTGATTGCTCGAGCGGATGACGCGTCCGCGTAGTTGATGCAATTGCGCGAGACCGAACCGCTCAGCACCTTCAATGAGGATAACGGTAGCGTTCGGTACGTTCACACCCACTTCAACCACGGAGGTCGCAACCAGAATATCAATCTCGCCATTCTCGAATCGTTTCATAACGTCCTCTTTAGCCTTCGGCGTCATCTTGCTGTGAAGAATATCTATAGAGGCATCAGGGAAGACATTCAGTTTCAATCGCTCTGCCTCTGCTTTCACAGACTTTGCTTGTACGGCAAATTCCTTCTGTGGATCCGGCTCATCAATGCGCGGACAGATCACGTATGCCTGATGTCCGAGCGCGAGTTCTTTTCGTACGCGCGTATAGGCTTCTTCTCGTTTCTCAGGACCAAGTACGTCCGTGATAATTGGTTTGCGGCCGAGCGGCATCTGATCAAGAAGGGAGAGGTCGAGGTCGCCGTAGATAGAGAGGGCGAGCGTACGGGGAATAGGGGTCGCGGTCATAGAGAGAAGGTGTGGCGAGAGACTACCTTCTTTCTTCGTAAGTTTCTGGCGGTGTGCTTTTCCAAAGCGGTGCTGCTCGTCGATAATGGCGTACGCGAGATTTTGGAACTTGAGAGATTTGTAGACCAAGGCATGGGTACCGATAACAATAGGAATCTCTCCGTTTGCTACCCACTTCGCAAACTGTGCACGAGATACTTTTGCAGATTCTTCGTACGAAACCTTCGAAGGGAACTTCCTACACTCGTTGCCTGTGATAAGGCCTATGGGAATGGGATGGTCTTTAAAGTATGAGACAAAGGTAGAGAAATGCTGCTTCGCAAGAATCTCTGTCGGGCACATATACGCAACCTGAAGAGTGCCTGCAATACGTCCTGGCGGGCGAGAGTTCGCGACCATATATGCGGTCGCTGCGGCGACGGCGGTTTTGCCGCTTCCCACGTCTCCTTCAAGAAGTCTTCTCATTGGGTGTGGCTTTTCAAAATCACTTACGATACTTTCAATAGAAGTTTTCTGTGCTTCCGTTGGGGGAAACGGGAATGAGTCCATAAACGCATGGAGGCTCTCTCGATTTGCATTCACCGGAAGTGCTCGCTCATGCGTTGCTTCAAGTCTGCGTCGCTGCGTCGTTAATTGAATAGCGAGCACCTCTTGGAAGGCGAAACGCTTTCTCGCAGCTTGTGCGTCAGGAAGTTTCCTCGGCGCGTGCATCCAGATGAGCGCGGTTGCAAGCGTAGGGAGGTTATAGCGATCGAGCATGTCTTTTGGGATAGGGTCAGGAAAACGATCATGAACTCCAGCCTCAAAGACACGCTTTAGTGCATGGAGAAACCATAGGGACGACACACCCTTTGATTCTGGATAGATAGCGTAGAGTGTGTCTTCGAGGATCTGTGTGCCGAGCTCATCGGTAGCGGTGAAGAGGGTGTCATGCACGTCCTCAGGAGAGACCGCTGAGCGATCGATCTCAGGATTGGCGAGATAGATCTTGTCGCCCGTGCCTGCTATCTTGCCGCTCGCTTTCACCACCATGCCGTCTACAAGAGATTTCGCGATATAGGGCTGCGAGAACCAGCGCAGCTTCATTCTCCCTGATGCATCCTCAAGCCACGCTTCTCCCATAGGGCGCTTAGATTTCCATCCTCGTTTTGCTTCAGGCTTTCGTATAGTGCCGTAGAGCGTAACTTCGCTCCCTGCTGTGGCGCTGCCAATAGTGCCGGTTGGTCCTGCTGCTTCATAGCGAGCAGGGAAGTGATAGAGAAGATCGGTAATGGTACGAATACCAAGCTTCTCCAGAGCTCGTTTCTGGTCCGGCTTAAGTCTCGTGAAGTGCTGGCTTACAAGATCCTCAGGATTCATATACCTAGTATACCGGTTTGAGTTTCTCTGCGGGACCTAGCATTCTAGGCGTGCTCATGTTCTCATAGAGGTATGAATACACGTCATCTCATTCGTTTCGGGCTCGTTCTCGTGGCCCCAATGCTGCTTCTTGCTGGCGTACCGGCACAGGCTGCGACTCCCACAAATATGACTCTTCGTATCTCAAGCATCACGGTTGTTAAAGTGCCTCCAACCTGCGAGGTACGTTCAACGAAAAAGCGCATGACATCGGGGAATGTCACGGAGATTGTATGGAAGAGTAAGAACGCAACGAGTATGACCGGACTTACGCGAGACGGGCGTGTATGGTCAACAAAAGGTCGTGAGCGATTCGCTATTGCCTTCCCGGGAAAGCACGAGTTCCCCATGACCTTTGAAGGTCCTGGTGGAAAGACGACGTGTGTTGCGAAGATTTTCGTAAAGGCAAAGAAGGCAGATAAATAAACGCACTTCATCTGTGCCTCATCTCGAGTCTGTAGACTGGGGATAGTATTCCTCATGCTACGGTACCTATACATATGAGCACCTTCTTCTCACGTCTTCTCTCCGTTACTCTCGTAGCAACGTTTGTGTTTGTTTCAGTCGCGCCGCCCGCTAACGCAGCAACTCGTACAAAGAAAGCTGCCTTTGAACAGACGGTTAGTGCTGACGACTTGGCTAGCCGTTATGCAGAGGCCCTTGCAGGAGGAGAGAAGGTGCGCATTCTCATCATGCCCGGACATGAGCCTGATTTTGGGGGTGCTGAGTTCAAAGGGTTTTATGAGAGAGAGTTTGTTGTTGATATCGCAGAGAAGCTTGCGACTGAGCTTCGTACTGATCCGAACTTCGAGGTGTTCGTCGCGAGAGGATCACAGGGTTGGAATGATGACCTCAGCTACTATTTCGATAAGCAGGGAAAGAAAATCGAACGCTTCGTCGATACGCATAAGGAAGCGATGGAAAAGCTTGAGAAGAAAGGAAGGATTAAGGAAAATGAAGAGCAGGCAGCGCACAATGAAGCGAGAAGCGATGTAGCGCTTCGTCTCTATGGAGTAAACAAGTGGGCAAACGAGAATGATATTGATCTCGTTCTTCACCTCCATCTAAACGATGAGCTCGGTCATGCAACAAATGAACCGGGTGTGCATGCGGGTACGGCACTCTATGTGCCTGACAGTATCTATGGAAATGCGGTCGCATCTAAAGCGATAGCAGAACCAATCTTCTCTCGTCTTCTCACCACTAATGCAACGTCTACGTTCGGTCTTGAAACTAAAGGCATTGTTGAAGATCGTGACCTTATTGCCGTGGGTGCATTTAATACCGCTGAAATGCCAAGCGTGCTTATTGAGTATGGTTATATCTACGAGCCACGCATAACGGGAGAGGGAGCACGCACTGAAGTATTCGCAGACTATGCCTATCAGACAGCCCTGGGTGTGAAAGACTTCTTCGGATCTGCAGGTCGTCCTCAGTTCGGGACGAAAGTGCTTCCGTACCAGTTCACGAGTGATGTGCTTGCGACAACTACCGCAAGCTCAACGCCAAATACGCGCGGAATGTACGCGCTCCAGGCTGCGCTTCATGATCGAGGATTCTATCCTGGTACCGAAGCGTCTCTGGGTATCTGTCCTGTCAGCGGACTTACGAATGAGTGCATGAATACGGCAGTAAAAGCATTCCAGGCATCTAAGGGTATAGAGCAGACTGGTACGCTCGGCGCGCAAACTAGGGCCGCGCTTAATGGTGCGTACGGACTCTCAACTCCTGTACTAGCAAAGGTTCCTGTTGTTACTCCGGCTCCTTCTCTCGCGTCATGTCCTGCCTTTACCGGTACGCTTGAACTTGATGCAACGGACGCTACAACAAATGGAGAGGTTACCCGTCTTCAGACCCTCCTCGCAAAGGATTCAGCTATCTATCCAGAAGGGAAGGTCACAGGATACTTCGGTCCCGCTACGCTTGCGGCAGTAAAGCGTTTCCAACTAAAGGAATCTGTTGTTGCCTCAACCTCATCTGCATACGGAATGATCGGTCCTGCCACTAAGGCGCAACTCATGGCTGTCTGCGCAGGGACATAGTTCTCCCCACTCCAATACCAAGAGCTCAGGGCGGGAGGCTTATAGTAAGGGAGTATGACCGACATGTCCTTACCCGCCCAAAAGGAAACTCCGCCTTCAAGAAGCTTTGTTCCGATCTCAATCATTGCAGTAACGTTGCTCCTGCTGGGAGGATTTGGATGGTACTTCGGTACCGTCTTTAGCCCGACAGCTCGTCCGGTAGCGCTTATGTGGAAAATGCTCACTTTGCCGGCTGAGTTGCGTGATGCCACATTCATAAGTGAGGATGCGTACTACTCGCGCGGGCCACTAGGGTTAGGTATACGTTCCGCTAGTGCAGACCCTATTGTTTCGTTTGCTCATTCGGAAGAAAAAGTTGCCTTGCTCACGAAGTCAGATTCTGGTGAATACAACGTTACTCTAGACGGTGAGAAAATATTCTCAACTACGACGCAACTCGCCCAACTCTCAATAGCTCCTAATGGCTCGTACCTAGCGTTCACTGAACCTTTCTTTGCAAAGCAGGCTGGTTCTGTTGACGCACCGCTCGGTTCCATCGCGCTTCTTCCTGCATTTGAGAAGAATGTGGCTGCGTATAGCCTTGCTACGAGGGCGCATACGTCAATTGGAGTGGGAGCCGCACCCGTTTTCTATGATGAAACCCATATTATAAGACGTTCTAACAGAGGTCTTGTGATGAAGGATATTAATTCAGGCGCAGAAACTCTTCTTGTGGATAAATCCTCAGCAGTTTTACAAGGCGAAGTTTTGATATCAAGAGATCGCTCCTTGATCGCTCTTACGGACAGGATAGAGAAAAAAATGTCCCTATATCGCATATCTAACGGAGCATTCACTCTTGCGCATCAACTAGAAGTTGATTTCATAATAGCGGCTATAGGAGATAATGAAGTGTATGAGGTTAGGTCAAATGGCGGTGATTATTCAGTTGTCTGGGCGCATCCATATGATGGTTCAGCACCGCGTGAGGTTGTGGCTCTCCCCTCATATCTTGGAGTAACCACGCTGTCCCTATGAGATATTTCCAAGCACTCCTCCCTGTTCTCTTCCTTTTTATCGCTTTGATTGGGGTGGTTCTTCCAAATACTGCAGATGCGGCGATGTATAGCTGCGAGGTGATGTGTAGTGCGGACGGAAGTCCAGGAACAGACCCTTGCGCTGACCCGCAGCCTCAAACAGTCATCACGTCAGATCCGATGTCTACCACCGGGTCATGTACTGATTATTCGCGACCAAACTGGTGCGGGTCGTATTGTACGGACATTACCCCGCCACCTACCTGTGCAGATCAGGGACAGCAAGGAACCTATCCGAACTGTTATACACCGCCACCGCCACCTACCTGTGCAGATCAGGGACAGCAAGGAACCTATCCGAACTGCTACAACCCACCCACCTGCGCCGACTACGGCCAGCAGGGAACATACCCCAACTGCTATACACCACCACAGCCTACCTGCGCCGACTACGGTCAGCTTGGAACATACCCGAACTGCTACAACCCACCCACCTGCGCCGACTACGGCCAGCAGGGAACATACCCCAACTGCTATAACGCTCCGACCTGCGCCGATTACGGCCAGCTTGGAACCTATCCGAACTGCTACAACCCGCCACAGCCTACCTGTGCCGACTACGGCCAGCAGGGAACATACCCGAACTGCTATTATCCTCCGGCACCTACCTGTGCCGACTACGGCCAGTGGGGTACATACCCCAACTGCTATACACCAACGTGTCAGCAGCTCGGAAATTGTCCTGTGCCACCACCCACGTGTGCCGACTACGGCCAGCAGGGAACATACCCGAACTGCTATAACGCTCCGACCTGCGCCGACTACGGTCAGCAGGGCAACTACCCGTACTGCTACGCATACCCGACCTGTGCGGACTACGGTCAGTCAGGAACGTATCCTGACTGTTACAGCGCGTGTGTGTGGAATGAAGGGCAGTCCTGTTCTTCAAGCAACTCATGCGGCGAGGCGAACTACGGATCAGTTAACTGCGACGGTTCATGTTCAGCGAGCGCTCCTTCAGAATCTTCATGCTATCCGAGCGCGTCCGCTAGCTGCTATCCGTCATCAAGTATCGTTGCACCGGGAGAGACTGTTACGTGGAATGCGAGCTATAGCGGATTTAGCGGAACACCCACGATCTCATGGTCTAATCCGTACGGTTCGCCGTCTTCAGGGTCAGGTCAAAGCACCAGCTTTAACAGTACTTATGCGTCCGCAGGGCAGTATGCTCCATCTATAAGCGTGAGCGGAAGCTCAAGCGCCTCTGCGTCCTGTTCTCCTGTTACGGTTGCTGATGCAAGCTGCCCGATCTCTCCGGAGCTAACGCTTGCTGGAAACCCTTCTCGCGTACGTACTGGACAGGCATCAACCATCAGCTATAGCTTCACGAACGTTCCAACGTCCTCGAGCTGTACCCTTACGGAGAACGGATCCGTGATCTCATCACGCATCCCTTCATCTTGCGGACAGGAGTCGGTATCAGTATCGCGAACCATAAACACTCAGACTACCTACAGGCTCACCTGTGACTCGCAGTCCAAGGAGTTCATCATTAATGTGATTCCGAACATAGTTGAGTTCTAATTCATGTTCTCCCCACCGAGTGCGCCCAGAAGTAGCGTCTAGACGTATAGTAGTAGGGTAAGAAAGACATATCAGTATCTCCTAGCATGAACATACTCTCTTTTAAGAAGTTTGCCGTACCACTTATCTTAGTGGGAGTGCTCCTATTACTTACGGCACTAGGATGGTTTTTTGGAACTACGTATCTTCCTACCGCTCGCCCTATTTCGCTTGCGGTTAGCGCGCTCACCCTTCCAAAGGATCTTCATGATGCTCGATTCATCGTGAAGCCCTTCGAATACCGCCGTAATTCCATGGACTATGAAGCGCTTCCTGTTCGTCCTGGAATCGCTACGGGCATGGACAGAGCAGCAACCGCTTCGCTACGCCTCGCGAAGCTCCCAGACGGAACGCTATCCTTGATGGTGGATGGGGCAGAGGTTCTCAAATCTGATCTCCCGATCGCGCTCCCCTCGATCTCACCTGACGGGTTCATCATTGCGTATTCTCAGTCGGTCAGCACATCGGGAAAGGAGCTAGCTCAGAAATCATTGGGTGAGAGCGGATTGATCGAACCGATCACTTCGACCTCGTTCCTCTATTATCCTGCATCGAAAAAGACCGTACAGCTCGGGACAGGAGCGGGCCCTCTTTTCATAGACCGTGAGCATGTACTCCGATTCGCTCCGGGTGGCATTATTGCCACAGACCTTACGACAGGGAATGAGACTATTCTGCTCGATAAGACTACGTCTGCGCTTGGGAGTCCCGTACTTCAGTCTCCAGACCGTTCTCTCGTGAGCGTCACCGATAGGGTTCTCGGTAAGACGTACGTATATCGGGTGACCGCGACGACGCTTGAGACGGTTGCTGAGCTCGACGCGACCTTCGTACCGAGTGTGCTGAGTAACGAAGCGCTCTATGAGCTGCGTAGAGAGTCTGGAAAGAAGACGCTCTGGAAGCATCCCTTCGACGGCTCAAAAGCACATAAAGTTAATACGTTCCCTGTCTCTCTTAAGGTAGAGGCGATTTCTCTCTAATTCATTGCGTATCTCCGGGAGTCCCCTCTCCCGGATTCTTCAGAGTTCTTGCACCCATCACATTATCGGGAACTGTGTTTGCTTAAAATCGCGTCTCGCGAGCCATAAACCCTCACCCTGCCCTTAGCACCGTCTAAAGGGTTCATCGCTAATGCGATTCTGGCTATCCTAGGGTTCCCGATGATTTCTTATCCCCTCAGGCATGAGACAAAAGAGCATGGGATACTGCGTCTATACGCGTTAATCCTGTCCCCATGCCAAATCCTTCAAAGAAGACCCCTGCCCAGATCCTTGCGAGCTTTAAGGCGCTCGGTGCACGCATCGAAACCAAAGGACGAGTCTCTCTCAAGAATAGGGAGGGGTTTGCGCTCTACTACACTCCAGGCGTAGGAGTAGCATCCATGCATCTCGCGAAGCATCCCGAAGACGCTCGCAAGCTCTCCGTTAAGAGGAACAGCGTCGCGGTTATCTCTGACGGCTCTGCGGTGCTCGGTCTCGGGAACATCGGTCCCTATGGTGCGCTCCCGGTCATGGAAGGGAAAGCGCTCATCTTCCGCGAGCTCGCGGGTATCGATGCATGGCCTATTGTGCTCGATACGCAGGATCCTGACGAGATAGTGCGTACGATAATCGCGATTGCTCCTGGATGGGGAGGTATTAACCTCGAGGACATCAAGGCGCCACAATGCTTCGAGATCGAGAAGCGGCTCATCGAAGCGCTCGATATCCCGGTCATGCACGACGATCAGCATGGTACGGCTATCGTGGTGCTCGCAGGACTCATCAATGCGGCACGGGTGGTGAAGAAACCCTTCAAAAAGCTCCGTGTCGTTATCGCGGGAGCAGGTGCCGCAGGGGTCGCGACCGCGAAACTCCTTCTTGCGTCAGGCATCACTGACATCGTCATGCTCGATCGCGAAGGAATAATCCACACAGGACGCCCTGATCTTAATGAGAGCAAGAGAGAACTCGCATCGCGTACCAATCCACGCGCGATACACGGAACGGTTCAGGATGCGCTCGCAGGGAGCGATGTGTTTATCGGAGTCTCAGGTCCGAATCTCCTTGAAGCAAGCGATATCGTGCTCATGGCACCGGGAAGTATCGTCTTTGCTCTCTCAAACCCAATACCGGAAATCATGCCTGAGGAAGCGAAGAAGGGAGGGGCTATCGTTATTGCGACAGGCCGTTCAGATTTTCCTAATCAAGTTAATAACGCGTTGGTGTTTCCAGGAGTGTTCCGAGGAGCCCTTGATCGTGGTGTGACAGAGATCACGGAGGCGATGAAGCTCAAAGCCGCTAAAGCGTTAGCTGCTCTTGTAGAAAAACCTACGGCTCAAAAGATTATTCCCGACGTGCTCGACAAGCGTGTCGTGCCTGCTATTGCTAGAAGCATCCGATAGAGAAAAGGTCCTGTACTATGCAGGACCTTTTCTTAATCGCGCTGGATCGCGTGACGCACTCGTTCAAAGACCGTGGTGAACCATGCCTTGTCTTTCGCGTTCCCAATCTCCGTTATGAGACGTGAGAACGACACCCATCGCGCCTCTTCAATCTCAAGTGTCGGAGCTAATGCCGCGTGGGGTTCTGCGGCAAAGAGATACATATGAATCTCTTTGAGTTCACTAACGTCAGCCGAACCGTCTGCGTTTATTGGATGTCGTGTGTAGCTGCCTAAGTCATCTATGAGTTCAAGGTTCGCAAGACCGGTCTCTTCCTGAATCTCTCTGCGCGCTGCTTGCTCGTCTGATTCTCCCTCTTCAATAGTTCCTTTCGGGAACAGCCATGCTTCAGAGTCGGTGTGTCGTACCATTGCGATAGTCCCGCTGTCGCCAAGCACGACGCCTCCCGCAGAGCGGGTGTTACGCACTTCCATACTTCTTCTTATTAGTGATCGCGACGGCTATCGCGATAAGGGCGATGGGCACATCCCTGAAAAGGATAGGGAACTGCGCGAGGTTCGTAAGGATAACCGCAACGAGCGCTACCGCCATGATGATGCAGGGGATAAAGATACGGACACCAAAGAGTACCCAGAGCGCCAATGCAATCTCGAACACTCCCCAGACATGCAGAAGGGTGAAGCTGTGATCGCCGAGAAGAGCTGTGACGAACACCGGGAAGTATCCTACCCACGCATACGGATCAAATACCGCTGATATCGCAGGATAGATGAACGAGAAGGCGAGGCCTGCTCGCAACAGAAGTGCTACAAGCGGAAGCCTGAAAGGATTCTGCATAGTTACTCAACGACAACCGTACCGGTGTCTGAAGCTCCGACATGATTGTGGTAGCCGAATGTGCCTGCCTTGCTGAAGGTGTACTGCCATGACGAGCCCTTAGGAGCTGATGCGCACTCATCAAATGTGCCATTAGTTGTAACGCCACCTGCGCAGTGTTCGCGTGTGGACGTGCCATCATAGTCAGTATGAGTCGGGTGTTCGTTCGAGCCTACCCACATGCCACGTGAAGACTGATTCACAAAGCGAACGGTGTCACCCACTGAAACCGTCACCGTCGAAGGAGAGAAGCCTGAGTCGGTAAGGGTAACAGCAGCAACGTCTGGGTCTCCAAGGGTAACTGCCCCGGACGAATTGGTACCGGTATCCTGGAATGATACTTCCGTATTCATATTGTTCGCCGGTGCTGAAGCGCGATTCGCGGACAAGGCATACCAGCTACCTGCAATGACAATAATAACCAGAGCGATGATCCAAATAGGTTTCATAGAAAAGACGTTACACAATAAAGCGTGTACCTATTCTATCGTATCTAAGCTGCTAGAGGAGGAAGGGATGCCCAGAGGCTCTGCGTGTTCTCGCCGCGCGTCTTGCGTACCCATGCTCGCGCAACTCCGCCGACAAAGCGTGCATCATGAAAGTGCTTCGCGATAGGGTATGACTTCTCTTCTTTGCGAATGAATATGGACTCTATGCTCGGTGTTTTCATACGCTTGTAGCGTACCTAAACTCTCATGAGAAGAATGTGAAGAAAACTATGAAGGAAATTGATCCTTAAGTTCGTTTGAGACAAAGAAGTCTCCACCGAGTTCTCCAAAAAGATACGTGCGTCCTCCAACGGTTATTGCGGCACCACCTGCCTGAGGATGTGCGTTAGGGCGTGAGTTCGTAAAGCCAATATTAAAGAGTGTAACGAGTGCGTACGGGTCGTTACTAATATCAAATCCAGCGCGATTCCATTGTGCTTCAATCTCTTTGAGATAGAGAGCGGTGTAAAGGTAGGAATAGTAATGATCCTTCTCGTTCGTGAGGCGGGCATAGAGCGCCGCATCACGATCTCTGGTGTTCTCGGGATACGCAAGAAGTACGGCCGCTTCAGGGCCAGGGTAGAACGGAGATGTCGGATCGTTCGCGTACGTCTCTACGAGACGCGCAGTCTCTTGCTTGATGCCAGATACGCCGAGGGAAAACTGCGAAAGAGATCCAAGGATCTTGAGCGGTTCAAAGTATCGCTTAAACACTTCGCGTTCTGCCGTAAAAAATCGTATCTGTTCGGGGATAACGCTTGCGGCGATAAACCTGCTTTCAACACCGGTCTCACTTGAGACGCGGGCGATAAGTGCTGCGTCCTTTGTAAGTCCTCCAGCAACTACGTTCCATTCAGGGGTTTCGTTCCAGGCGCAGGTATCTTGTGCCGTATTTACGCACGGCTGTGCGGGTACAGATGCTGCAACCCCTGCCGTAACGGAAGTCGTCGTTCCGACAAAGAACGCGTTCCGCTCGAGGATGGACCCCCGCACATTGAGGAGGCCGAACTGCATCGCGACGAACACTGCCGAAAAGAGAAGGCCGATACCGGCAAAAAGGACGAGAAGTGAGAGAAGAGCAATCTTAAGGGGCTTTGACATTACCTCTTGTATACCAGGAATGCGGTTTCAATACGAGGCAGGTGCCGTATGCAGAAACACCCTCGCGTATGCGAGGGTGTTCTTGGCGGAGACGGAGGGATTCGAACCCTCGGAGCCTTTTACAGCTCGCCTCGTTAGCAGTGAGGTACTTTCGACCACTCAGCCACGTCTCCTTCGTTTCAAAAATAGCACCTTCAGCTTAATGCGCCAATGAAAGGCCTACTACCTGTGTGGCGCCGGCACTATGCATCGCATCTACCGCGCTTCTGAGGGTCGCTCCTGTCGTGCGGACATCGTCGAGCACTATATAGGTATACGAGGGATCGACAACCCCTTTTACCCTGAAGGCATCCTGCATATTCTTCGTGCGTGCCAAGCGGCCAAGGGAGGTCTGAGGAAGAGTATGGCGCGTGCGGGAGAGAACGGTTGCTGATACCTCGACATGTTCAATATGGGTGACGGCTTTTCGTGCGATACGTTCCGTCTGGTTATATCCCCGTTCCCTATACCGTTCTCGTGACAAGGGAATGGGGACGAGGACATAGAGGGATGTTCCGAGTACTCGGCCTTCTTCAATGAGTGATTTCAAATAGTCAGCGAGTATGTGAGCGAGAAGCACCTGTGCTTTTTCATGGTCATTGAACTTCGCTTCTTTTATACATGCTTTAACCAAGGGAACCCGGTAGGGGAGAAGCGCTACCGTGTTCCTCTCTATCACTCGTGCGCGTGCGTGAGATCCTAATGCCTCGATGCTGCTGCCGGCTACTAGTGCCTGCGCGTCTCTGGGAGGGAACAAAAAATCCAGAAGGAGCGGCAGTAGTGACATATCTGCATGATACAATCCCGTTAATGAGCTTCTTTTCCAAACTCTTTGGTACCACGAACAAGGCGAAGAGCGTTATCGGGGTCGATGTAGGATCATCGTCCCTAAAAGTAGTGCAGCTTCGTCGTGAAGGTGGTACGGCCATCCTCGAGACCTACGGAGAACTCGCGCTCGGTCCGTATGCTGGTGTCGAGGTAGGACAGGCTACGAACCTTCCTGCGGCAAAGATAGCGGAGACCTTGCTTGATCTGCTCCGCGAAGCCAATGTCACGACGAAAGACGCAGGCATCTCCATTCCTTTTTCTCGTTCTCTCCTTACGCTCGTCGAGCTTCCTCGCAGGGATAATCCAGAAGAGCAGAAGACCGTTATCGAGCTTGAGGCACGAAAGTACATTCCCGTACCAGTGTCGGAAGTACAGCTCGACTGGTTCATTATTCCTGAAGCTATCCCTGAGGGAGCGAAGCCGTCTCCAAAGATTCAGGTACTTCTTGTCGCGGTGCATAACGACGAGCTCGCGCTGTTGGAGGGCGTCGTCCGAGGGACCGAGCTCGCAGCCTCGTTCTATGAGATTGAAATCTTTAGCACCATCAGGTCAGTAGTCGATGAGCCGGTGAAGCCGGTACTCGTGCTTGATATCGGGGCATCAGCGACAAAGGTATACGTCGTTGAACATGGGGTCGTAGCGCTCTCGCATAACATTCCTCGCGGAGGTCAGGACGTGACCCGTACGATAGCGACCTCAAGCGGTATCTCTATGGGAAGCGCAGAGACTATGAAGAAGGAGCATGGGTTCGCAAAGGACAAGGCAACCTATGATCGCCGATCCATCGAGCTCGTGTTCTCTCGCATCTTTGACGAGGCGAAGCGCGCGCTTCTGCAGTACGAGACCACGAAGAATAAAAAGGTTGCCTGCCTCGTGCTTACGGGCGGGGGAGGAGTTACGCGTGAACTGCAAGCGTATGCGAAATCATTCTTCTCGCTCGATGTTAAGGTTGCGGACCCATTCGGCAAGACGCAGGCGCCTGCGTTTATGCGTCCGGTGCTCGAAAGTATTGGTCCAGAATTTGCCGTTGCCGTTGGACTGGCGCTTCGGAAACTTGAAGAAGAAGGCTAGGGGATTCTGTGCATAAGAAATCATTCTTTATATACTCTTCCCGTATACTGTACTGAGCATGGCCCTCCCTCCAACCATACCGACCTCATTTGTACCGAAGCAGCCGGTAGCGCCCACGAAGCGCTCAAAGAGCGGTACGAACATCCTGATGATTATCGCCGGTGTCGTGACAGGTGTCAGTATCCTTGCTGCAGCAATGGTGTTCGCGTTCGAGTTCTACCTTAAGAGTGCTCGGGACGCTAAGAGCGCAGAGCTTCAGCAGGCACAGCAAGCCGTTAATATCGATACGGTCGAGGACTTCATACGGCTGCGTAATCGCTTGAGTGCCGTCGAGACGCTTCTTAATCAGCACGTGCTCCTGTCCGAATTCTTCGATGTGCTCGAAACCCGCACCTTGCAGAGCGTGCGCTTCAGTGGAGTGAGCATATCGGTCGCTGCTGACCGCTCTGCGGAGATCGAGATGGAAGGCGTGGCGCGCACGTTCAATGCTCTTGCTGCACAGAGCACCCAGTTTGCTGCTGAGAAGCAAATAAAGCGAGCGATCTTCTCTGACATTGCGGTGAATCCAAACGGCACCGTCGCGTTCTCTCTAACGGCGACCCTTGACCCGCGCCTCATCACGTCTGGAGAAGTGCTTCCCGGTATTAGTGAGCCGCAGGTGTTCGATGCTGCGTCCATGCCTTCGGCGGGCATCCCTGCAAGCATGCCGACTGCTCCTCAGGTATCGACCGGTACCCCTGCGACGTCTACCCCTATCCGTGCAACCACCACACCTGCCCTATGATCTCTCGCCTAATTCCTATCATCATGGTTCTCGGAGCGTTGGGTCTTTTCTTCGGATATGTCCAGCCTACGTACCAAGGATCCATAGCGGCATTGCGTGCAGAGACCAAGGATCTTGATACGGCGCTACTTGCAGCACGCGAATTCAAAGAGAAGGAAGTGCAGCTTACCCAGGAACGCACAAAGATTCCTGCGGAGCAGCTTACGCGTCTCCAGTCAGCGCTTCCTGATAGCGTTGATAACGTGCAGCTCATCGTCGACCTGAACTCTCTCGCAGCGCGCTCAGGGGTTCAGCTTTCAGAATTCGATATTGTAGGGGGAGCCGGGAGTACTGCGTCAACGGCGGGTACCGCACCTGCACCCGGGGATGCATCTACCGGTGCGCTCGCGCTTGCACAGGACGAATCCATGGAATCCCTTGAGCTCTCGGTCGCGGCGACAGGATCCTATGCAGCCTTTAGGACATTCCTCTACGGCGTGGAATCGAGCCTTCGTCCTCTCGATGTAGTCGAGCTCTCTGTCAGAGACTCCGCAACAGGTGTCTATACCTATAACGTAACGTTCCGCCTTTACTGGCTCCGCTAAAACGCCTATGACGCTTCCCAAGAACACCACCATCCTTATCGCAAGCGGCATTGTCGTGCTAGGCCTCGTCGCATATTTCCTCTGGATGCGCCCGTCGACCGAAGAGACGGTATCGGTGTCGGGAGTCGGCGTGACGAGCGAGGTGCAGGCAACCTTTCTCGCGCTCGCGGCTCAGCTCGAACCCATCGCCTTTAACGGAGACGTCCTCTCAGATCCCCGCTTCTTGAAGCTGATCGATATCAAGACGGTTATCGTTCCAGAGAACGGAGGCCGCACCGATCCGTTCGCACCGCTTCCTGGAGTCGTTACTCAGTAATACACGGGCACACGCATGTTTCGTGCGTAATCCGTAGTACACTTTCATAAGCATGAAGGGTTCAACTCATATCACTACTCATATGCAGACAACGAGTCTGCATCACCCTGTATGAACCTCGTCACTTTACTTGTAGAGAAAGGTCTCCTGACTCCAGAAGACGCCGTCCTGGTAGAGGAAGAAGCGCGTGCGTCAGACAGTAACCTGGAAGCGGTACTTGAGAAGCGGGGCATTCCACGCGCTAAGGCTTATGAGGTCGCCTCTGAAAAATACGGCATACCGTATCGAGAGCTTTCTGAAAAACTTTCGGATCAGACGGTCCTTTCCTTTATCCCGGAAGAATCAGCACGGCATTATCAGTTCGTGCCGATTGCTGTCGTAAGCGGAGCGCTCGAGGTCGGTATCCTTGATCCTGATAACATCGAAGCGCTCGATGCGTTGCAGTTCATCTCTTCGAGAGTGGGGATGCCGTACAAGCTTTTCCTTATCTCGCGCGCTAACTTCGACGGTGTTCTTAAGGAATACGAAGACCTTTCCGGAGTGGTGGGGGAGGCATTGTCTGAGTTCGAAGGTACGGCGGATGCGCCCGCTGAAGGGGAAGCAAAGCCTGCTACAGAAGAAACGGCTGACGCAAATATCAAAGCGGATGCTCCAGTTACCAAGATCGTTGCGACCATCCTGCGCTACGCAGTTGAGGGCGGAGCATCAGATATTCACGTCGAACCTACCCCTGAGAAGACTCGTGTGCGTTTCCGTATGGATGGCGAACTGCATACCTCGCTCGAGCTTCCGGCAAAAGTGCATCCCGCGGTCGTCGCTCGCATAAAGATTCTTTCGCAGATGCGTCTCGATGAGAAGCGCAAGCCGCAGGACGGACGATTCTCCGCTACGGTAGAAGGGAGGCGTATCGATTTCCGTGTCTCCACATTCCCTACGCAAGGAGGAGAGAAGGTCGTGATGCGTATTCTCGACAGTGCGAAGTCGGTCGCGACCCTCGAGACGATCGGTCTTTCTCCGGCGGACCTTCTGCAGGTCCGAGAGATTATCAAGCAGCCCTACGGGATCGTGCTTATCGCAGGCCCTACTGGTTCCGGAAAATCAACGACTTTGTTCTCTATGATTTCTGAGCTCGATCGTGAGGCGGCAAACGTCGTATCGATCGAGGACCCGGTTGAGTATGAGATACCGAACGTCGCGCAGTCACAGGTCCGTCCTGAGATTGGATACACGTTCGCATCCGGGCTCCGTTCCATCCTCCGTCAGGATCCCGACATTATTATGGTGGGAGAGATCCGCGACAAGGAGACCGCACAGCTCGCTATCCAGGCCGCGCTCACCGGACACCTCGTGTTCTCAACCATCCACACCAATACCGCCGCAGGCGTTATTCCGCGTCTGGTTGATATGGGCGTCGATCCGTATTTGATCGCCCCGACCCTCATCGCGGCTATCGGACAGCGCCTTGTGCGCAAGCTGTGTCCTGGAGCTGGGAAGCCGTTTCCTCTGAGCGAGAGCATGCAGGGCCTCCTTACAAAGGAGTTCTCAGATCTGCCACCGGAATTCCGTGGAAAGCTTCCGGAATTCGATACCTTCTTTACCGCGGCACCTTCGGCTGACTGTCCAAACGGCACGCGGGGACGATTGGCGGTGTTCGAGTTCATGCGCATGGATAAGGATCTCGAGCATGTGGTGCTCACGAATCCTACCGAGGAAGCGGTGTACGCTGCCGCTCGGAATAAGGGCATGTTCACGATGCGCGAGGATGCTATCATAAAAGCGTTAGCCGGAGAGATTCCTTTTGAGGAAGTAAATGCCCTCGGCGGACAGTTACTTATCGAAGAGGAGCCTGTTTAATACCGATCATTATGCCTACCCCTCCGTACCGTCTCTATCTGGTCGATGACGACCGCTTTTTGCTCGACATGTATGCGGTGAAGTTTAAGGCTGCAGGACATGAAGTGACGGCATTTTCCGGTGGAGAAGAAGTACTCAAGGCTCTCCGCGAGAATCCCGCTCCCGACGCGCTTCTCCTTGATATCGTTATGCCAGGCATGACCGGGTTTGAAATTCTCGAGGCGGTAAAGCGAGAGAATCTCGCTGCAACGTCAAAGGTTATCGTCCTTTCGAACCAAGGACAGGAATCTGACATCGCAAGCGCTAAAGCACTCGGCGCTGACGGGTATATTATCAAGGCCTCCGCCATCCCGTCTGAAGTATTTGCAGAGACTATGAAGATAATCGAAGCGAAGGCATGAACGATCTCGCGTCCGCAGATCTAAAGGCACTACTCGATACGGTTGTCGCGGAAGGCGCTTCTGATCTCCATCTTTCCGTTGGAAGTAATCCGATCCTCCGTATCTCAGGCGCGCTCGTGCCGCTATTGCAGCACCCGGTCCTTACTCCCGAAATGACCGCGGGATACTTGAAGAGCATCGCTCCTGCAAGCAGGTATGAGCGTTTTTCTATTGACCAGTCGATCGATTTCTCATACGCGCATACGTCAAAGGCCAGATTTCGTATCAATGGGTATGCGGTGCAGGGGGCCGTTGCGGTTGCCATGCGTCTTATCCCGCATGAGATCCGTTCGTTCGAATCTCTCAACCTTCCCCCTATCCTCGAGGTGTTCAGTCAGAGATCCCAGGGATTCTTCCTCGTCGTGGGGCCGGTGGGCCAGGGCAAGTCTACGACTCTCGCTACGATTATCGATCGCATCAATGAGACCCGCGCAGAGCACATCGTGACGATCGAAGACCCGGTTGAGTACATCTTCGACCAGAAGAAGTCCCTCATCCACCAGCGCGAAGTTCATATCGATACCCCGGATTTCCATTCAGCGCTCAACGCGGCGTTCCGTGAGGATGTGAACGTAATCATGGTGGGCGAGATGCGCAACCAGGAGACTATCTCAAGCGCGGTGACTGCAGCAGAGACCGGTCACCTCGTGCTCTCGACGCTCCATACCAATAATGCCGCTCAGACGATCGACCGTATCATCGACATGTTCCCGCCGAATCAGCAGGATCAGGTCCGCGTACAGCTCGCAGGCTCTCTTGCTGGCATCTTCTCGCAGCGTCTCATACCTCGTATCTCAGGAGGACAGCTCCCCGCCTACGAGCTTCTCATAAACAACAGTGCCGTAGCGAACCTCATCCGCGAGGGACGCACGCACGAGATCACGACCGTGATCCAGACCAGTTCTCAGGAGGGTATGATCGATATGGATCGCTCGCTCGCAGAATTGGTGCGTCGCGGTGAAGTGACGATCGAGCATGCGTATGAACGTGCGAATGACCCGAAAACGTTTGAGCGATACCTCTAAACAGCCATGCTATTTTCCTATCACGCACTGGATAACGATGGACATGAACGCGCCGGTACGGTGGAGGCGCTTTCGGTTGACGTAGCGGTCTCAACCCTGCAGCGTCGCGGGCTCATCGTTTCTTCGATCGAACCTATTGAGAAGAAGTCAGCGCTCAATATCGAGATTGGCTTCCTCAAGCATGTGTCCAACAAGGAGGTGGTTATTCTGTCGAGACAGATCGCAACGCTTTTCGAAGCACAGGTGTCCGCGCTTCGCATCTTCCGGCTTCTTGCGGCAGAGGTTGATAACAAATATCTCTCGGAGATAATGACGCAGATTGCAGACGATCTGCAAGGAGGAAGCCCTATAAGCAAGGCTCTCGCCCGGCACCCGAAGGTGTTCTCTAACTTCTATGTGAACATGGTGCGTTCGGGAGAAGAGTCCGGAAAGCTTTCGGAAACCTTCGGCTACCTTGCTGACTACCTCGACCGAACCTATGAGGTGATCAGTAAGGCGCAGAACGCTCTTATCTATCCCGCGTTCGTGATTGGCGTCTTCGTGGTGGTCATGGCCCTGATGCTTACGATGGTTATCCCTCGTATTGCAGGAATCCTCAAGGACTCAGGGCAGGAGATTCCGGTATATACAGCAATCGTTATCGGGCTCTCCGATTTCCTCGTGCACTACGGATTCCTCGTGATCATCGCGCTCGGCGTAGGAGCATTCTTTGTATATCGCGCCCTTCAGACTGAATCAGGAAGACTTTTCTTCGACGAGCTGAAGCTGCAGGTTCCTTATATCGGAGATCTGTACCAGAAGCTCTACCTCTCTCGTATCGCGGACAACTTCGCAACGATGCTCGTATCCGGCGTTCCGGTGGTCGAGGCGGTTGAGATTACCGCTACTGTCGTGGGAAGTCCAAGCTACGAGGGCGTGCTCCTGGATGTCGCGGAAGCTGTTAAGGGAGGAGCTTCCATCTCAGATGCGCTAAGCGCGCACGCTGAGATTCCGGGTATTATGACTGCGATGGTGCGCGTGGGAGAGGAGACCGGAGAATTAAGTACCATTCTCACGACGCTTGCCAAGTTCTATCAGCGCGAGGTTACGACCGCAGTCGATACGCTCGTTGATCTCATCGAGCCGATGATGATCGTGTTGCTCGGTCTTGGTGTCGGTACTCTCCTCGCGTCGGTGCTTATCCCTATCTATAACCTCGCAGGGTCTATTTCTTAGTTATCCACATTAGGAAAAGATGAAGAAGGGTAGTGGCGTACAATACTTGTAAGCGGATATTACCCATTCTGCGCATTAACATACCCTTATAGACATTATGACTCTTGGACATATCAAGGCAGACCGCGGCTTCACGCTCATCGAGCTTCTCGTCGTTATCGCCATCATCGGCATTCTCTCATCCGTAGTGCTTGCGTCCCTCAATACCGCAAGGAGTCGCGGCGCAGATGCGGCTATCAAGTCCAACCTTGCGAACGCACGTGCTGAGGCGGAGCTCTTCTATGACACCGCAAACAATTACACCGGCGTATGTGCTGGTAGCGGTACCAACGTGATCGGTGACAGCGTCGCTGCAGCAACAGCCGCAGGTAGCGCAACCGTTACCTGTAACGCGAATGCGACTAACTGGGCAGCATCAGCACAGCTCAAGACAGCAGGATACTACTGTGTTGACTCGTCTGGCTACGCATCCACCACAACGTCAGCTCCTGTGACAACAGACTTCCTCTGCCCATAAGGCACGGGAAATAACAAAAACACCCCGCGTTGCGGGGTGTTTTTGTATATAAGCACTTCTCTGTAAAACACTGACCTATGTAGGGAAGAGGAGGCGGTATACTTAGTACTATCTTTATGACGTATCTCATCGGTGTCGCGTTCTTCGTGCTCGGAAGTGTCATTGCGAGTTTCATGGCCGTTATTGCGGAGCGGCTGCATACGGGTGAGTCGTGGGTGCATGGCAGGTCTCGCTGCAACTCGTGCAGCCGGTTTCTCACGGCGCTCGATCTCGTGCCGGTATTCTCATGGATCTTTTCACGAGGGCGTTGCCGGACCTGTAGTGCAAAAGTGCCCGGGAGCTATGCGCTTGGAGAACTCACGCTCGGTACGGTATTTGCGCTTTCCTACGTGAAGCTCGGAGTATCCTTGCCTCTTATGCCGCTTCTCCTGGCGCTCTCAACGCTTACCTTCATTGTCCTGTACGACCTGCGGCATACCGTAGTCCCTCCTGTTAGTTCTGGTCTCCTCATCGTCTTCTCGTTACTCTACGCCGCCGCTTCTTCCGGGGGGAGGGAACAGCTCGGATTGGCCTTACTGATAGCGGGCGCTATCGGTCTCGTGTTCTTCATCCTGCATGCTGCGTCTCGGGGTCGCGCGATGGGATTGGGAGATAGTCCTGTTGCACTCGCACTCGCACTTCTCGTCGGCGCCTCACTCGCTATTCCTGGCCTGCTGTTCTCTTTCTGGATCGGCGCTGCTATTGGAATAGCGATATTGGCCACAACCCCTAAAGGCCATAGAATGGGTATTGAAGTCCCGTTCGTGCCGTTTCTTGCAGCAGGATACCTTCTTGCCTTTTTCACTCAATGGAACCCTCTACTCCTTTCACTCTAAGACCTCAGTCTGTACACGGGTTCACGCTCGTCGAGATGGTGGTAGTGCTTGCTATCATCACTATCATTACGACCATAGCCTTGCTCGGGCAATCATCGTTCAACCGCTCCCTCATCCTTACGGATACCGCATATACGATAGCGTTCTCAGTGCGTGAGGCTCAGGCGCTGGGTATATCAAGCCGTGCCTTTAATGGAACCCAAAATGCGGGATACGGCCTTCACTTCACCTCGGGCAACACGCGATCGTATAACCTCTTTGCTGATATTGTGCCTGGGAGGTCAGGAAATATACAAAGCGTGACTGTGTGTCCGGGACATACTACTGGCTCGGGGCCTGAGAGCAAGCCGGGAGACTGTATACAAGGGGATTCGTCTGAAGTGGTACGAACCTATAACCTAAATAACGGCTTTGGGGTGAGCGGGTTCTGCGGTGCCGATGCGGGTACCGGAGTGCAGCGATGTAACGGATACTTGGATTCGATAGACATCCTGTATCTCCGTCCTAATACGCAGTCCGTTGTCACTGGTCTTCGGTCAGGAACTCGAGTCCCGCTAACTGATGCCACTATTCGCGTAACCTCGCCAGGGGGAGAAGCGGAGCGATGTGTATATGTATCTAAGGTTGGTCAGGTATCGGTGCATCAAAAGGGAGAAACAGAATGCCCATGACATATAGCAATCCTACGCGCGGATACTCTCTCCTCGAGCTCATTGTATCGCTCGGTATCTTCAGTCTTGTGATGCTTATTGTTATGGGAGCATACCTTACGCTCATCAGTCTTGATCGTCAGGCACGCGCGAGCAATCAGCTGGCAGCTTCGCTTTCGTATGCGGTGGAGAGTATGGCTCGGTCCGTGCGTACGGGAACATCCTATGCGTGCAATGCGAACACCTCCTCCCCGAACTGTGTATCCGGTGGAACGAGCCTTTCGTTTCGTGATGCTCAAAACCAAACTATCACTTATATTCTGAAAAATGATGGAAGCATAGGACAGTGTACAGGTTCGCTCTGTACGAGCGCGAGTGCGACCGCGCTCACCGATCGCCGTATAAGCATCACATCCTTAAGATTTTTTGTGCGGGGTGTCGGGACCAGCGATTATAACCAGCCGAACGTCACGTTTACGATTGCAGGAACCATGACGACCGATGCTGGCGAGGTGACCGACTTTGCAATCCAGACAGGTGCTGCACAGCGCCTCATAGAGCTATGATGATTCCTATGCACAGAGGATTTACCCTTGTTGAGACCCTTGTAGCTATTACGGTTATCGTAACGGCGATCGTCGGGCCGCTGTATGCCGTGCAGCAATCCCTGAACTCGTCCCGCAGTGCGCGTGAACAGCTTGTCGCTTCGTCGCTCGCGCAGGAAGGAGTCGAGTTCGTCCGTTCCGTTCGGGACAGCAATTATATCCGTAACAGCACGGCACCGGGTTCCAGAACATGGCTTGCAAGCTTCGATGGCTCTACCGGAGGGACCTCCTCCAGTGCAAACTGCATAACCGCGGATTGTGTCGTCGATGCTACACAAAATACGGTTAGCCGTACCATAACGCCGCTCTACCTAAGCAGTACAGGTCTCTACAATCAATCGAATAATGGCGCGCCGTCTCTGTATACGCGTACCGTTCGCATTACGGCCGTGAGCGGCTCGGTGACGGAAATAGTACTCACGGTTACGGTTACCTGGACGACACGCGGGCAAAGCAGGAGCGTGGTTATTAATGAGCGTCTTCATAACTGGCTATGATCTCCTCTACCCATCCTCCGCGCGGCTTTACGCTTCTTATCGCCGTTATCCTTACGTCCGTACTTCTCTCGGTCGGCCTCGCGCTTCTCGATATCGCGTACAAGCAGGTGGTGCTTTCCTCGACGGCACGTCAATCACAGTACGCTTTCTATGCGGCGGACTCTGCCATGGAATGCGCGCTCTATTGGGATCAGCAGATGAATGCCTTTAGCTACACCACTCCGCTAAGCACGATTAGGTGTGCCGCTACGGATATATCTCTTTCCAGTAGTGTGAGTGGGGGGGTACGTACGACCACATTTTCAACGCCATGCACGAATGGCGTAACGGCGTCAGTAGTTGTCTACAAAACAAGCGGGGGAGCATGCAGCGGTACCTCTGCGACGAGCTGCCTCTATACGAGCGGATTTAATACCTGTACGGCTTCAGATCCGAGGCGTATTGAGCGAGGACTCAAAGTCTTTTATTAGTAGTTGGGCAGAGGCGTTCTGCTACGGTACAGTAGAGGGTATGAAGGCTCCCAAGGAAGCGCGTGAACGAGCAGAAAAGCTCCGCGAGGCGATCCAGGCGTATCGTGCGGCATATCACGAGCGTGATGAGTCACCCATATCGCCCGAAGCGCTTGATTCCTTGAAGCATGAGCTGGTGCTTCTCGAGAAACAGTATCCAGAGCTCGTAACCATTGATTCGCCTACACAGACGGTTGCGGGACGTGTGCTTCCTGGGCTTAAGAAAGTGCAGCACCAGGTTGCGCAGTGGTCTCTCGATGACGCGTTCGATGAGGGAGAAATGCGCGCATTCGACGAGCGTGCGAAGCGCATGCTCGCGAAGGAGCTCGGCGCAGGCACGATACCGACGTATGCGTGTGAGCTGAAGATTGATGGCGCACACATCATTCTTACCTACGAGAAGGGTGTTCTTATGCGTGCGGCAACGAGGGGAGACGGAGTAGTCGGTGAAGATGTTACACACTCAGTTTCAACCATTAAGACTATCCCTCAGAAACTTTCTCGTCCCATAGACCTTATTGTCGAAGGAGAGATTTATATGAGTCGTAAGGGATTTGCTGCGCTCAATCGTGCACAGGAGAAAGCGGGAAAGCCTTTGTTTGCTAACCCTCGCAATATTGTCTCCGGCTCTCTCAGACAACTCGATACCGATGCGGCGGCTTCTCGTCCTCTCGGAGCGTTCCTCTATGATATCGAAGGGCTATCAGCAGAAATGCCTAAGACGCAGACTGAAGAACTTGCATACCTACGTACATTAGGACTTCCAGTAAATACACATGATGCAAATGCAAAGACTATTGATGAAGCAATTGCATATTGGAAGACATGGCAAGGAGCGAAGCGAGAGAAGGAAGACTATCTTATTGATGGTGTCGTAGTGAAGATTCAGTCTCGCGAGCACCAGAAAGCACTGGGACACACCGGTAAAGGTCCTCGGTATGCGATTGCCTTTAAGTTTCCTGCAGAACAGGTAACGACCGTCATTGAAGATATTAGCCTTCAGGTGGGTCGAACGGGTGTCCTCACGCCTGTTGCGCACCTAAAACCCGTAGCGGTTGCGGGTACGATGGTTGCGCGCGCCACACTTCATAACGAAGACTTTATTCGCGAGAAGGATATTCGCATTGGTGACACCGTTATTCTTCAAAAAGCAGGCGACATTATTCCTGAGATCGTTACGGTACTTACGGAATTTAGAACCGGCAAAGAAAAGAAGTGGTCATTCCCTGCATCGTCTCCGCTCTGTGGGGGAGATGGTTCTATTGAACGCGTTCCGGGGAATGCTGCACGACGGTGTGCTGTACAAGGATCGTTCGATCAGACGGTGCGTAAGCTCGCATACTTCACGGGCAAGAGTGCTCTTGATATCGACGGACTTGGTGCAAAGACGGTACAGCTTCTTATGGAACATGAACTTGTTTCAAATGTTGATGATCTCTTCGATCTTACAAGGGACGAGCTAATGAAGCTCCCTGGTTTTAAAGAGAAGTCAGCAGATAACCTCATACAGGCACTAGAAGATAAGAAGCGGGTATCCCTTGATCGCTTGCTTGTGGGACTATCCATACCTCATGTCGGAGAAGAGACGGCTCGCGTCATTGCGATTCACTTCGGTACGCTCGCAGCTCTGCAGCATGCAAAGCGAAAAGAGTTCTCAGATATTCATGGTATTGGAGAGGTAGTTACAAACGCAGTAGGGGACTGGTTCGATCATCAAGAGAATAAGGCGCTTATAGAACGACTAAGTCAGCATCTTTCAGTCTCTGCTATGAAGAAGGAGAGAGGAACCGGAGCTCTTGAAGGTGTGTCTGTTGTTATTACCGGTTCATTTGAAAGCTTCTCTCGAGAGGAGGCTGAAGTTATGGTGCGCAAAGCAGGTGGAAAACCCGGAGGATCAGTATCGAGAAAGACAGGGTTTGTGGTTGCTGGTGAGAAGCCGGGAAGCAAGCTTAAGGCAGCAGAAACACTGGGTATTCCCGTTATTACTGAAACTGAGTTCCTCAGGCGTGTTAAAGCGTGATATACCTATCCTATATATGAGTACTAAGGCAACCGTAGAAGACGTAAAGAGACTAGCGAGTCTTGCGCGTGTAGATGTTCCTGAAGAAGCTCTTGCAAGTTTCGCGGCAGAGTTTGATAGCATTCTCGCGTATGTAGGGAAGCTTGATGAGCTTAAGCTTGCTGACTCTGATCGTGTCCTTACCACCGTTCGAAATGTACTGCGCACTGATGAAGGGGCATATGCTCCGGGTACCTGGACAAAAGCTATTACCGATCAGTTCCCTGCAAAGGAAGGGGAGTCTCTTTCTGTTAAGAAGATCTTGAATCATGACTAAACTTCTTAACGAACTCTCCATTGTTGAAGCGGCGCGCGGTCTTCGTGCGAAGGAATTTTCAGTGCGTGAACTATGGGATGCGTGTGCGAATGCTGCTAAGGAAAAGAATCCTGCACTTAACGCGTATCTAGAACTCTTTGATGCTGGTGAGGAGGCAATTGCTGCTGCACAGACTCGTATTGATACAGAAGGAGAACAGGCACCTCTTCTGTGTGGTATCCCAATCGCGATGAAAGACAACATCCTTATTAAGGGACATATCGCAAGCGCATCTTCAAAGATGCTTGCGAACTACACGGCAACCTACGACGCAACAATTACCAAGAAACTTAAAGAGGCAGGGGTATTGTTTGTTGGACGTACTAACATGGACGAGTTTGCTATGGGTTCTTCTACCGAGCATTCTGCGTACGGTACTACAAAGAACCCGTTAGATGTGTCACGCGTTCCTGGAGGATCCTCAGGAGGCTCATCAGCAGCAGCAAGCGCTCACACCGCTCTTGCGGCGCTTGGTACGGACACGGGCGGGTCTATTCGTCAGCCTGCTGCGCATACGGGACTTGTGGGTATGAAGCCAACCTATGGAGCAATCTCGCGCTCAGGTCTTATTGCACTCGGCTCATCTCTTGATCAGGCTGGTCCTCTCGCAAAGACCGTCGCTGACGCAAAGATTTTGTATGACGTCATGAAAGGGAAAGACATACTTGATGCGACTACTATTTCTTCCGATACCTATCCGGTTCGTGAGACAGGCACACATATGCGCATTGGTGTGCCACGTCATCTTTTAACCGAAGGACTTGATGCAGATGTTCTTGCTCGTTTTGAGGAGACGCTTGAAGCACTCAAGAGCGCGGGCCATACGGTGCATGATATCGAGCTCCCAACGAGTGGGTACGCGCTCCCGGTGTACTACGTGATTATGCCTGCAGAATCATCTGCAAACCTCGCACGATTTGATGGTATGCGATACGGACTTGCGGAGCGTGGTGCTTCTCTTCTCGAGGATTACGTAAAATCAAAGACCGCAGGATTTGGTGCAGAGACTATCCGCCGCATTCTTCTTGGGACCTTCGTACTCTCTTCAGGATACATTGATGCGTACTATCGAAAAGCTGAAAAGGTGCGCGACATCCTCCGTGCGGAATACACCTCTGCCTTTGATGTCTGTGATGTGATTGCGTTCCCAACGACACCATCTCCCGCCTTCAAGTTTGGCGAGAAGAGCGACCCTGTCTCGATGTACCTCGAAGACGTGTTTACGGTTACCGCTAACCTCACGGGCATGCCCGCAATCTCTGTTCCTATGGGAAATGTTGAACGAGACGGCACATCGCTTCCAACGGGTATTCATTTCACGGCGCCGCACGGAGCGGACGACGTATTGTTCAAAATTGGTGCTCTCGTTACCGGAGAGACGCTATAATCAGGGAATGGATAGCACTGGTGAGCCGTCAATCAATTTTCTTAACGTCGAGTATTTCTTCAGGCTTCTCTACGAGCTCATAACTCGTCCTGGAGGTCTTTCTTTGCAGACAGATTTTATACAGCTCGCAGGACAACTGTGGCTTTTAGTTACGGCTATTTCTCTCATTGTTACGATCGGGCTTCTTATTCTCTTTGTTAACTCGACGATTCGTTTCCATCAGTTGCGACGTGAGGAAGAGCATAAGTATGCAACCGTACACGCGGACCATGCAGAGGAAAAGAGAGATCACAGTCGCTGGAGGCATGTGCGTGATCTTGTGGAAGGTCCGCATGAGAACGATTGGCGTCAAGCCATTATCGAGGCAGATATCATGCTCGACGATCTTCTTTCTCAGCTCGGGTATCCTGGACAGTCGGTGGGGGAGAAGCTTAAGGCTGCAGATCCTAAGAGATTCCGTTCACTCCAGCACGCTTGGGGTGCGCACAAGGTACGTAATGAGATAGCGCATAGCGGCACCGCCTTTAAGCTCGACGAGCATCTCGCGCACAGGACTATCGCGCAGTATGAGGTGGTTATGCGAGAGCACGGGGAGATATAGGTTGCAAAACCCGGGAAGTGGCGTATTATATGCACATAGCGGGGTAGAGGAGAGGTACCTCGGGAGGCTCATAACCTCCAGACGCCGGTTCGATTCCGGCCCCCGCAACAAGACGGTGAGACCCTCACCAGAGACCGTTAGGCCTCAAAATTGGTTCAAGACCCGTAGGGGTGTTTGACTGAAAACCCGCGCAATTACATGTGCGGGTTTTCAGCTATGCAGTATTTCCTACGTATATCGAGTTCGATTCCGATTCTCTCCAAAGTGGATGACTCGTGTTCTAATCATCATAAAATGGAGGCAATTTTTAGCATGGGTGCCGGAATCGAACTGGGGAAACTCAAGGTTTATGCCAGTTCGAAGTTTCGATAGGTTGTTCTATTTTCGGCTACTATATGCTATAATCGGCTATACAGTACATAGCAGCAATATATGTCAGAAAATAAGCTTAAATTCGATTACCGCATAAAAAATACCGACCCTCGCATCGGAAGCATATTGGCTGTAATTGATGATGCAAAAGGTCAATTTAAGGCCGGTCTTCGTATGACACCGCACGCTATTACGAGTCTGCGGAGATCGGTCATCGTTACTTCAGCGGGTTCCTCGACCCGTATCGAAGGATCGAAGCTTACTGACAGGGAAGTGGAGAAAATTATGCAAGGAGACAAATCTCAGTTTGCTGATCGTGATTCACAGGAAGTGCAAGGCTATCTTGAGACGCTCAAGAAGGTCTTTGATACCTACAAAGACCTTCTACTTCGTGAAGGCCAAATACTTTCATTGCATAAAGAGCTTTTAAAGTATTCGACCAAAGACGAGTTACAGCGTGGACACTACAAGCAGAAAGAGAACATGGTCGGCGTGCTCGACGAGAATGGGAATGTCGCCAAGATTATGTTCGAGACGACCCGTGCCTATCTCACCAGGAAAGAGATGCTCGAGCTCGTTGAATGGGCGGACTCTGCGCTTGAGGAGAAGCGTATCCATCCGCTTCTCATAATCGCGAATTTCATCATCGAGTTTCTGAAGATCCATCCGTTTGAAGACGGTAACGGGCGACTTTCGCGCATTCTCACGAATTTGCTCCTGCTGCGCTCCGGTTACTCGTTTGTGCAGTACGTCTCACATGAGCAGATAATCGAACAGCGTAAAGACGAGTATTACCTCGCACTGCGGAAATCACAGGAAACATTCCGGACGCAAACGGACCCAGTCGGTGGAGAGGAGACTATAGCACCATGGCTCAATTTCTTTCTCAGTGCACTTGAAGAGCAAGCAAAAAAAGCGCTTACGTATCTTGATGAAGAGCGCGTTGAAGATACGCTTTCGTCGAAGCAGTACGAGGTGTGGAAATACATCTCAAGCACAGGGAACGCGAGCCTTGGCGAGATAGTAGAGGCGACTAGTATCGTGCGTGCAACGGTACGGCAAGCGCTCCTCCGGCTGGTTGAACTCGGCAAGATAAAGCAGATAGGCCGAGGTCGAGCAACGAGATATGTAAAGGTGTAGACCGCTGCCTCCAAACGCCGGTTCGATTCGCATCCCCGCAACACGATTGGGCGACCCAAAAACCTACCGGCACGTGTCAGAATTAACCCGTAACTGTTAGAGGTCAAAACCACAAAATGAATCAAATCTTAATTGATGTCCGTACTCAAGAGGAATTTGCTGTTGATCATGTACAGGGGGCAATAAACATACCCGTTACGGACTTAACGCCGAGTGCCTTAGCGCAGATCCAAAAGGACGCCAGTATCGTCGTCTATTGCGGGAGTGGTGGGCGCGCCGAGAGAGCCAATATAATTCTGCAGGGCATGGGCTACGTTCATGTGGTAAACGGCATCAATAAGGAGGAGGTTGAAAAGCGCCTTTTGGCCTAGATTAGGCATTATTGCACCCTTGCTCTACTGATGAGTCTTCCGCTACCTACACCACCATCGCGCATGGTAACTATTAAAGACGGCAGGGAGGAAATTAAGATCGAAGTCAAAGAAGGAAATAGTGGAAAGGGCTCAGTCAATAGCGGTTCTGATGAAGACGAAGACGAAGACGAAGACGAGGATGAGGACGATGGCGAAGATGACGAAGACGAAGATTAATTAGCTCTCTTATTCATTAAACAGAAAAGCCGCGCGCGACGCGGCTTTTCTGTTGTAGAGACAGTCTTACTCTACCCACAGATTAATCCATCTCACTATCTGGTGCCAATCTCGTCCTACCTGTGCAACACGATAGAGATATGCAAAGGCACGAGAAATCGTGTCTTTTGTATATATACCTATGCTACATTGCATTTAGAATTCATTAATTAACTGTATTCTCATGAACACGCCTGAAGTAAAAGAGAGACCGATACTATTTTTCATCGGAGTACTCCTGCTCCTTTTGGGGTTGTACGGCACGCTAAAGACTGTGGTGAATCTCGTCGTATTCGACCGGTATCCTCAAGAAGGCGTATATAAGCTCCCGTTCACTCAGCCGGAATACTATGCTCCTGCTCAGCGTGAACAGGATTGCGCATCGAATTACGCGTACATGCCCCAGATGTACTATGACGTGAATGGGACCGTCCGACCTGCAACTGCAGCAGAGCTTGAGTCAGAAGTACTCTACAAGGCTCAGCAGGAAGTGAGCGAGCAGAATTGCGTAACAGGGGTAGAGGAGGCACGTAAGATGGCTATGGTGAATGATATTAGCCAGTCACTGATATTCCTTCTCCTTGCGGTCGGGATCCTGACGTTCGGACGAGTGTTTAGGAAAGTATTCTTGAACATAAAAATATAACCCTCTCGAGTGTTTAGAGACCAGAGAACCTGTGTGGCCCACAGGTTCTCTTACGTCATATTCGACTTTATCTTTTCTTTATCTAAACTTTAGAATTATTTTATCTACGAACCGATAGGGTGAATCCAGAATCAGTATATGTACATATATCGGGCCGACTCGCGCAACACCGTTCTTTCCAGAACAGTATGATGTCGGCTCGATATCTGTACGGATTCTGGTAGCTCTTACACGCTGATTCGGTATCCTCTACCGGGGACGGTGCGTATAAGCCGCTCAACGCCCATGTCTCCTAACTTCTTCCGGAGAGAAAGGATATGTGACTCGATAGTGTTTGAGAATATATCGACACTCATATCCCAGACGTGTTCAAGAATCATGCCGCGCGAAAGCACCATGCCCTCGTTTCGCATGAGATATTGCAACAGCATGAATTCCTTGCGAGTCAGCCTAAGCTCTTTGCCGGCACGTCTCACTGTACCGTGCATGATATTGAGCTCTATATCTTCAATGAAGAGAATGTCGTCTGCGATGAGGAGGGGACGGCGCAGAAGCGCTCTCGCTCGAGCGCATAGCTCTTCCAGAACAATGGGTTTTGTAAGGTAGTCGTCCGCCCCGGCATTAAGCAGAGCCACTTTCGTCCCGATGTCTTCTTGTTCCGAGATAACGAGAATGGGCATAGTTCTGCCATATGCCCGTAGTTCTCTACATACTTCTATTCCATTCTTTTTAGGAAGGGAGGTATCGAGAAGTATAAGATCGTACTCGTTCACCTGTGCGAGATTCACAGCTGCGTCACCATCTGATGCAATATCAACGGCAAAGTATTCGCCCATCAACGCTTCTTTAAGAAAACGCCATATAGGTTCTTCGTCTTCAACGACTAAGATTCTCATAGGGAAGTACAGTCACCTAGTAACTACCCGATAAGACACGCGCTTTATCCTATCTTGATGAAGAGTGTAGCAGTCAGAAGTTGTGTATCACTCCTATTACACCCTACCTGTGTACAGTGCTAGCGACGTCTTCTCCTTCTTTGAGGATTCCGAAGATGACGCATGACGAGCCAAAGTACCAACAAGAGTAGAAACAGTGCGAAGGGATAGAAAAGAGCCGGGTATTTAAAAAGAGGAAGTACGGTACTCGCGGCACGTGCACTGATAGAAGGAGCGGGAGTGGTATCAATATCCGCCTGTGTAGTACTAGTACCAAGCACTTTTCCTTTATCGATTTCCTCCACTGATGAGGATGTGGTGCCTACGCTACTCGCATACGATGAGAGCAGTGTCTCTCCTGCAATACGAATAGATTCTGTTACTCCCACAACACCTGCAACAACAGGATTTGCAGTGGCTGCCGCAACAATATTCGGAAGCTCTACAGCCGGAAGAGCAGGGGCCTCCTCCCTCTTTTCTTCTACAGGCTCGGGCTCCGTAACGGAGATGGTTGTCGTTGCGGTCGTTCTATTTTTAAGACTCGCTTCTTCCTTGGTCTCTGCGTGAAGTGCAGTAGCAAGGCGTGCAGAAAGCACATGCTCTCCTGCGGTCGCCGTCCATCGTACTGAGCGAATTTCAGTCTCTCCTGCGCGAAGGGTAAAGGGACTCGAGCCAACCGACTCGTTATCTATGAGGAAGGTCACGGACCCTTCGATCGGGGTCCCGCTCGCGTCATAGATGACCGTATATATCTCAACCGTCTCGCCGGCAATGGGTGTATTCGTTGAAAGCCATACTTCGCCAGGAGCAAATCCTGCCGGAAGGCTCTGTTCTGCTTGTGCCGGGAAGGCTACAAGGAATACCAGGAGGATACCAACGAGGACGCGCATGATACCTATAATGGTAGCACTAGCGCACGTATCTAGGCGCAGCGCTTACAGAGACCAAAGAATTCAAGTGAATACCGATTAATACGGGCAAATGCTTTAGCTTGCTTCACTGCGTCTATCTCAAGTGTTTTGCTGTGAAGAATCTCAATATCCTCTACAAGGCCGCATTCACTGCACACTGCATGGTGATGATGAGGACGTCCAACCGCGAGCTCAAAATGAGCGTGCTCGTGCTCAAGGTTGATGCGGGTAACAAGACGAGCTTTCTCAAGAGCCTCGAGCGCTCTATATAGGGTGACGTGATTAAGAGCTCCATTCATGCGTTCTTCAATCTGGTGCACTGCAAGTGGTTTCGATTCCTTAGCAAGAAGTTCAAGAAGCGCTATTCTTCCAGGCGTTGCTTTCAAGTGCGCCTCCCGGAGAAGGGTAGGAAAATCAAGTGTCGATTTATTCATGGGTGTGAATCACCGGCTTTCCACGGAGGGTGGTATAGAGAAGAATGAGTGCGCGAGCAATAAGAAGTCCTCCAATAATAAGTGCGGCCCACACGTCTGCACTGTCTGGAAGAAGCTCGAACGCAATGAGGAGACCGAGGACAGGAAGGGCAATGTTCTTCACAAGATCCATGAGGACATGGAAGTGCAGACCCTTGTGCGCGCCATGATGATATTCCGGAGATACGCGCGAAAGCAATCGATGCTGGAACACATTTAGAATTGCTGCTGTTCCCGAGAATACGAAGAGGAGAATGCCGTTAACCTCATGCTCGTGATGAGCGCCGGACAGGCTCTCAAATGCTTCGCTGACTACATGGTACCCGATGAAGAAAAGGAACGCTGCTGCGACAATGCTACTTACAAATGAAACGGTCTTTTGGTTAATGCCAAAGCGGATGAATACGAGCGCTGAGAGAGGAACCAGCGCGAGGAGGGTATCGCTCGCTACGTGGCCGATATCAGCCAGAAGGGCCTGGCTTCCGGATGCTCCTGAGCCTACGATTTCAAGGGTAACGATGCCAAGGCTTAATATCCACACGAACGCGTAGGTGCGCAGAGGATGCTCGGTTATGGAGGAGGAGCGGAGTAGCGCCATGAATAGATGCAAATAGTTTGCGATTAGTGATGTAAGGCAACTGTATACTCTTTAGATAAAGAGTCAACTAGTGGGTGTGGGAATGAGGGGGAATACCTGAACGCTCTGCACTCTTGAGCATGTAGGTCGCGATAAGGGTGGTTACGGGCACTGCCAGGATAATGCCGATCGAGCTCATGAGGATGCGAATGATTTCCGTCGCGAATATCTCTCCGTTAAGGATATAGAGAGGACTCGCGTTCGATTCTTTCAGAAGGAGGAGAAGGGGAAGAGATGCGCCGACGTACGCGATGGCGAGCGTGTTTATGAGCGCGCCGATATGCTCGCGGCCAATACGAAGTCCGCGGGTATATACCTGTCGACGGGTATAGTCCTTGCTTGCGGTAAAGAGCTCTTCGACGGCAACGGCTTGCCCGATAGCAGAGTCATAAAGCACACCTAAGAGACCAATCATGATTCCTCCAAAAAGGAGACCAACCATATCAATGGTGCCGTCAGAACTGAAGTTTAGATATACATTCTCGTCTGAGGTGAATCCTGAGAGTTGTGCGAGATCAATAGCGAAATAGGTCGCTATGCCGGTTATCACAATAGTCGCAACCATCCCGAGCATGGCTGCTGTCGTGGTGCGGTTAACTCCGTGAGTTACATACGACCCCACGAGAATAATGAGTGAGGCTACACCAAGTGATACTAATATAGGAGAGAATCCGCTGTGAATCCCTGGAAGAAGCAAATAGAAGATAAGTACCAGGGAACCTGCGAGTGAGGCCAAACCTCTAATGCCTTGAATTCCTCCGAAGAGAAATACGAGTACTAAGAATATGAGACCAATCCCTACGAGTATGTTGAGTCGATAGGGGTCTGATACAGACCACGTTTCAAGATCAAATCCTCCTACAATATGTCTGACATAGAATATGTCTCCTGCCTCAAGCTGGGTAAAGTCATTTTCAAAGGTAACGATGCGTCCTTCGTCGAATCCTTCTAATACTTTGATAGTGAGAGTCTGAGTTTCGGTTACTACCTCGGTCCCTTCGACGATCTTTTCGGTTGTCGGAGATGCCTCGATGACCTGAGCCTTCTCGAGGTACTGTTGTTCGACCGCAGGGAATCCGTTTACGGGCATCTCCGTTTCCTGGGCCATGCTTACTCCCGGAACGGATAGGAGAAGTGCGAGTACCAGGATGGAGAAGATTGTTCTAATGCTCATGGAAAGATAGTACCGCATACCTATATATAGGACAGGGCGTCAGGAGGAGACCTATTTTCAATGTTCTTAAAGGACATGAATATAGGGTGTAGAAATGGCTGTTTTTCATGAAGCTAGACAGAATGCCTTTTTATTGACAAATATGGGAATGAGCATAGGGTGAGAGTATTACTGGGGCAGGAACTAGATTTCCTGGGGTAATGCGTGCGATTACTTCTATAGCAACGCTTATGACTCAATTCTTTACTAAACTCGCGAGCGGTCTTACGACGCTTGCACTCGTTGCATCGTTCGTCCCGGCTGCAGTATTTGCAGAGGAGGGGGATGTTGCGGCACCAGAGCAGCTCTCAGAAATTATCACTACGAATAACGAGGGCGCTTCACTAGGAGGACCTGTTACCGATGGAATTCCATCTACTGACACGGGTACTTCTTCTGGTGACACTGATTCTTCAAACGTATCTAACCTATTCGTTGCCGAAGAGGGGACACGTGAACTTCAGGCTGTTAGTGATGGTGGTGCATTCGACACGTTCAACAACGGATCTATTAATGGACAGGGAGGCTGGAAGGTTACAGGTTCATTTGATCAGGCAATCGTAGACAATGCGACTGGCCCTGCCTCATTTGGTCTTAAAGCATTCCGTCTTTCAAACGCTGTAACAAGCGATTCATTCGAAGATCAGGTATTCGCAGCACCTCTCGCAACATCCGTTGGTGAGGATGCAGCAACTACAAAAGCCTTTACGGAGACTGTTCGTGACAATCACTTTGAAATGTCGTTTGACTTCGTATCAGCAATTCCAAACTTTGTGCAGTCAGGACTTGCGGTGACTCTTTCTCCAGATCGTGGAGATGGTTCACGCATGAGCTATATCAAGCTTGCTGATACTCCAACAGGAGTTGATGTGATCTTCTTCGATGTTCAGAGCACTAGTACTCCGGCAAACTTTGTTGCTACTACCGTAGCAACAGGTCTGGATCGCGCAGTACCACACAACGTCAAGCTTACCTTCGATGCATTCGATGGTCCTTCTGACGATGTGGTAAAGGTGTATGTTGACGGAAATCTTGTGCACACAGGTACAAGCTGGGAAAACTACTATCGCTTTGATGTAGAGGCTTCTGCTGAGCAGACACCTCGCATTGTTAAGACAGTACTCTTCCGCGTTTCTGGCGCAGCAGCACCCGCAACGTCTGGAAAGGGATTCCTGTTTGATCACGTAAACCTCACTTCTTCTACGGTGGCGGCTGCTGATGCAACAGAATCAACAACCATCGTTCGTTCAGGTGATCTTGAAACTGAGACAAACCGCTTTACTGCTGATGCAAACGATTCAGGTAAGTGGTTCTTCTATAACGATGAGAATGACACGATTAACAACCTACTTGGTTCATTCGTAACTGGACCTGCCACTCCCTTCCTTGGAACAGGAAGTGCACAGCTCACTGCTACAGGAACTCAGCGTGTAAATCTTGCAACCTATGCTTTCTCAGGAACGCACCTTGCAGACATTAAGACTCTTGAGTACACGACCTACAACGCATCAGCGGGTAACGGTGCTGCTGCAACAGCAAACCGTTCTGCATACCTCCAGTTCAACGTTAGCTTCAATGGAGCTGATACATGGCAGAGGCGCTTGACCTTCGTTCCAGCAAATAACACGGTTGGAAGCATCCCTCAGGATTCTTGGAAGACGTGGGATGCAATTCAGGGCGGAGCTGCACGTTGGACCTACTCTGGACCAACCTGGCCAGTAACTGGTGAGCCTGGAACTACTCCAAAGACTTGGAATCAGATTCTCCAGACGTATCCAAATGCTCAGATCCGTACTACTGATGCATACCTCGGTCTCCGTGTCGGAGAGCCCTATGCTAATGGTTACACTGAGAACATTGATTCATTCGTGTTCGGAACTGATTCCGCTGTAACAACCTACAACTTCGAAGATGCAGAAGTAGTAGAGTCAAACAACGGTGGTGGTCGCAGCGGTGGAGGTCGTCGTACTGTTAACACCAACTCAAACGCAAACGACAATGCAAGCGTAACCGGCCAGGTAAACAGCACGACCCCAGGTGTGGGTCAGGTCCTCGGTGCTGAGACATACAACTTCTCAGCAAGCCTCACCCTTGGTTCAACAGGTGCTGACGTAACGGCGCTTCAGGCAATGCTTATTGCTTCTGGACACCTTGTTATCGGAGCACCAACAGGCTACTTCGGTGAAATGACTCGTGCAGCTCTTGCTAAGTGGCAGGCAGCACACGGTGTTACACCGGCAACAGGATACTTTGGACCAATCACTATGGCGGCAATTGCGGCTATGGGAACTCCAGCACCTGTTATGACAACTGAAGCACGCGCAGCACTCATCAAGGATCTCCTTGAGAAGGTTCTGGAGCTTCAGAAGCAGCTCGACGCAATGGACGAGGACGCAGCGTAAGCTTCACTCCACTTCATTAAGAACAAGCCCGGTCCCCAGGACCGGGCTTGTTCTTGTATAGGGTAGGCTCGTACTATGCTCAGAAGAGGAAGAAATGACTTGCAGTTTCTAATTACTATTGTATTATATATCCATGACTAAGAAACGTCTCCACGGACATCTCAAGGATCATCTGATTCCGCACGAGGGTAACAACTTCAAACCGCTCCTCTTCACTGCGGCCGGCGTTGGTGCGGTTATCCTCCTTCTCCTCCTCGTTCAGATCGCGTACTTCGTGCAGACGCGTATCGTTTTCACACAGACTGACTTCCTCGCCTCGGTCCTTCCGGGAGTCCTTGCAACACTCACAAATGAGGACCGGACGAACGCGGGCATCCAGGCGCTTACGGAAGACGCACATCTTGCGCGCGCCGCACAGATGAAGGCAGAGGATATGGCAGCAAAGGGATACTTTGCGCATGTGGATCCAGAAGGACGTCAGCCGTGGTACTGGTTCAAGCAGGCAGGATACGACTATACCTATGCGGGAGAGAACCTTGCAGTTAACTTCACAGATTCACAAGACGTCGAAGAGGCATGGATGAATTCGCCTACGCATCACGCGAACATCGTTAAGGCGCAGTACACGCGTATCGGTATCGGGGTTGCTAAGGGTGTGTATAAGGGAGAAGAGACTACCTTCGTCGTGCAGTTCTTCGCGACACCCCGCGCGGTCGCCGCTCCAACCCCTGAACCAGAACCTGTCTTTGTTTCAGAAGAACCGACGGCGGTTGCGATAACCGAACCCGATCAGCCTGACACCCAGGTGCTCGGTGTTGAAGTAGGAACGGTGATGCCCGAGTCTCCGGAGGAGCTACCGATGCTTGAGACGGAGTATGAAGCGAATGTACAGGCAGAAGCAGCAAAGTCTCCTATGGAGGAAGCATCAGCACCTGCTCTTAGTTTCTTCGCTCAAGTAGCAAGCTCTCCCACTCATACGGTGATCTATATTCTCGCGGGACTTGCCGCACTTATATCTGTGCTGTTATTCATTGCATTAGCTGCGCATCTCCGTGTGCAGTATCTCGAGGTTGCAGGAGGAGGACTCCTTGTAGTGATGGTGGCCCTTAGTCTTCTTGTATTTAACGCCACAAGCCTTGATGGGGTTGAGATTCCTGATAGCTCGCAACCTGCGAGCGTGGTGAGTGCGTTCTAGTAGCTATGCAAGCTGTTATCCTCGCGTCGGGCAAGGGCACCCGCATGAGGGACCTTACACAAACCGTTCCGAAGCCAATGCTTACGGTGTCAGGCATGACGCTTATAGAACATAAGCTCAATGCGCTCCCCTCTGAAATAGATGAGGTTATTCTCGTAGTGGGGTATTTGGGAAATGTTATCCGCGAATACTTTGGGAGCGAGTTTGGAGGACGACGTATACGGTACGTTGAACAAGAAACCATTGACGGAACCGCCTCAGCGGTATGGCTCACGAAGCCTCTTATAACCGGAAAGTTCGTGGTGCTTATGGGAGACGATCTGTATGCTCGTGAAGACATTGAATCGTGTCTTAGGAAAGAAGACTGGAGCGTGCTCGTTCAGTCTACAGAGACTATGGCCTCAGGAGGTCGCATGGTTATGGATGATACGGGTCACATCGTTGCGATTGAAGAAGGGGATCATACTGGAAAGCCCGGACTCATGAACACCAACCTGTTCGCTCTTGATCAGAGAGTATTTGAGTACCACATGGTACCAAAGGCAGCAGGGAGCGATGAGTACGGACTGCCTCAAACGGTCCTTGCGGCCTCTATAGAGTCGGGTATACCCCTTGCTGCTATCGAAGCAACATTCTGGTTCCAGATAACCGCTCCAGAGGATCTGGAGCGTGCAGAAGCAGTGCTTACGAAATCCACTGAAACTACACAACTTTAACTTTTCATTATCTCTCAATTGCTATGGTTCGGTCATGGCAAAATCACTTGAGAGAATACGTGCATGTGAAGTGAGACGCGAAGGAGAAAGTGTGAAGGAAATTGCAAGAACCCTTAGAGTCTCGCGCTCTATCGCAAGTATTTGGACGCGTGATATCGAACTAACTGAAGAACAACGCACATTTCTTCGCGACCGGCACATTGCCGCGGGGAATAAAGGCCGGATGATGGGAGCTGAAATGAATCGTGAGAAAAAGAAATCTCAGATACGAGATGCTGAGGAACAGGCATCGATAGATATTGCTGATCTATCGTATGACGGTCTTTTCTTTACTGGGCTAGGATTGTATTGGGGAGAGGGAGTTAAAGCTCTCAATAGTTCTACAGGAGTAAGTAATTCTGACCCAAGAGTCATTCTATTAATGATTCGATGGTTTACGGAATGCTTTGGTGTTGAGAAGGAGCGGTTTATGCCACGTGTATTTATAAGTGACATCCACAAAGATAGAGAAGTGATCATTGAAGAATACTGGTCAGTAACGCTAGATATTCCTCGTTCGCAATTTAGGAAAACTGTCTTTCTATCAAGAGGTCAAAAGATTTACGAAAACAGAGATGTGTATTATGGTGTTCTAGCACTCCGTATATCAAAAGGGACAAATATCAGATACATGATTCTTGCCCATATGGATCGGATGGCTAAGTTGATCAATATGCCGGCGTAGCTCAGGTAGTTAGAGCATCTCACTCATAAAGAGAAGGTCCCAAGTGCAAATCTTGGCGTCGGCACCTAGACTTGCCCTCATAAGGCAAAACCGGTACAGTACCAACTGTTACGGGCTTCGGCCTGTTACGTGCGGTCGTAGCTCAACTGGTTAGAGCACCCGCCTGTCACGCGGGAGGTTGCGAGTTCAAGTCTCGTCGACCGCGCCAACGTTCGAAACAAGGAAAGACCGCCCACATGGGCGGTCTTTCTATTTCAATCAACAGCATGTAGCGGGATGATACACTTCGTTTATGTGGCAGGACCAGAATCGCCGTTCACGAAGAATCCAGAACGCAAAGGAGAGAGAATCCACGAGCAAGAAGAAATACTTTCGCTCATTAGTGAGCGAGTGCCAGGGCTACCAGGTATCGAGGAGCTAAAAGGAAAGATAACTCGGGAACTCAGGGATGTGGAAGGTATCTATCTACTCGAACTTGAGTTGCCAGGAAGCATGCCTGGACAGGTCCATGAGTATCGTTATATGCGGGGAGGAAATCATGGCAGTCAGAACTCCTCCGCTGAAAGTCGCATTGACGTTGTCTTGTATGAGGAGGGAATTCCCGTAATAAGCGATCAGCTAGCAAAATTCAATGTTGCGGCGCAGTCGTGGAATAATGTATAGGTCTCAGATCCGGAATAGATACGTGCTGATTAGCGGCTAAAGCCTTCCTAATCTCAGTTCCAGTTCTATCTACGAGGCCGTCATGATCTCGAATGCAGTGACGGCTCCGTTGGTAGAGCTTCAGAGCTCCCTAATACTGATCCCTCTGACTTGTGACGCGTGCGCGCAGTACCTTCCGTCAGGAAAGAAGGCGTTAGGGAGTACAATGCGTCACATGAGAAAGAATCCAAAGCGTTTCTTCGCACTGTGCATAATCCTCGTTGCGATAGGTGCGGGAGCGTCGGCCCTTCTGTACATGCAGATCGATGCGATCGGTCGTGCATCCATTCTCAATCAGGTCGACGCGGCGACGGCCAGCATGTCTGTCGCTTCCATAGAAAGCCTCACGGGAGACAATCAGGACCTTGGCAGGCCAGCGTATCTCGAACTCAAGTCGTATCTCACGGAAGTGAGGGAGTCCAGTGAGGGTGCACGCTTCACCTATATCGTGAAAAGGGATGAGAACAGACTGATCACATTCAGTGTCGATTCAGAGGATCCGAACTCTCCAGACTATTCACCGCCTGGACAGCAGTACTACGAGGCGAGTGAGAATATGCAGAGCGTATTCGACACAGGGAAGCATCACTCTGACGGACCCTTGACGGATCGGTGGGGGACCTGGATATCGGGGTATACGCCGATCCGCGACAGTGCGGGTAGGGTCGTCGCTGTGTTCGGTATGGATTTTCCAGCAGACAACCATGTTCGAAATACGTTCGCATACTCGTTACTGCCGTTCGTATCGGCGCTCGTAGCAATCATGATTCTCGTCGCACTTCGTCTTTTCCTTCTCCCGTCCGCTGTGGGATCGATTGGAGGACGTACGCGCATGCGTTTCCTCATGCGCAACCGCACCCTATCGAGTCGGTTCTTCGTACCTTTTGTCGTGTTCGTTATCGGGTCGATGCTCTCCGTCCTGATAGCAGGGCTCTTCTTCCAGAGTCTGAAGGATCAGGTTCGAATCAAGTTTGAGAACGATACCGATCAGATCGCATCGTTGGTGCAGAGCCGCATGAGCATTTATACGAACGTCCTGTATGGCATGCAGGGGTTCTTCGGAGCTTCGGAGCACGTATTGGAAGAAGAATGGGTTCGCTATATAGAAGAGGTCCATATTGCAGAGAATTATCGCGGCGTATCATCGATGCTCTACATCGAGCGCGTACCCAAAGATAAGGTCCCAGACTACCCCTATAAGATCTATCCGGAAGCGGACAAGCAGGACTACTATCCGATAACCTACACCTATCAGGCGATCGGCACGATAGCGACAAGCACACTCGGCTTCGATGTGAGCTCTGAGAATCGTCGGGCGTTAGCGATTACGGAGGCTACGCGTCTAGCCACGCCGATCGCGAGCGCAGTGGTGCTTGGCGTGAGCACCCATATACCCGTCTTCTCTATCTATGCGCCGCTGTATAGCACGGACGCGTCGATGCTCGATGCGACCCAGCGGGCCGACGCGATAGTCGGGTTCGTAACAAGCACCTTCCGCGTGAAAGAGCTCTTTGAGGGCTTGGTGGCCGACCCGGTCTTCAATCGGGAAATCATCGCGCAGATATATGACGCGAAGACTATCGCAGAGGCGGGTCCGGATACGCTCCTTTTCGACACGAGCCAACATCGCCCCATACAGGGCAGCCAGAAAGACCTTGTACGTACAATCGAAATCCATGTGGCGGGCAGGATCTGGACTCTGCGCTTCACGGCCGGGTCCCTCTACACACTCGGCGTCTTCCCGAGTATGCTCCCGTGGAGCGTACTCTTCGCTGGCCTCCTTCTCACCGTATTCGCAACGGCACTTACGTATTTTTTCATCGTGTCTCGCGCGCAGGCGCTTTCCGCGAAGAATACGCAGCTCACAAATGTCATTAGCCAGATGCCATTCGGGTTCCTCCTTGAGGATCAGAACCGGCGTGTGCTGTTCGTGAACGAGAATATGATTCGTGTCTTCGGCAGGACCGTAAAGGATGTGTCTATGGATACGTTCGTCGGTGCTGATACGCGAGAGCTTGCGCGCAGCGCGAAGGACGTTGTCAAGGATTTCGAATTGTATACGAAACGTATCGAAGAGATTATTGCAGCGAAGAAGCCGATATTCAACGAGAAGATCGAACTTGCGCACGACCGGTTCATTTCGCGCGATTATGTACCGCTCATCGATGAGGAGCGCCATATTGGTGGCATGTGGACCTTCAAGGACGTGACCGAAGAGGAGAATATCGATCGCATGAAGACAGAATTCGTCTCGCTCGCGTCCCACCAGCTGCGCACACCGCTCACGTCAATCAAGTGGTATACCGAGCTCCTGCTCGACGATGCTGACGCACTGAGTGCGGAGCAGCAGGAGTACGCGAACGAGATCCGCACCGCTTCTGTGCGTATGAATACGCTTGTAGCGGCGCTTCTTGATATCTCACGGCTCGACCTCGGTACGTTCATGATCGAGCCGGAGCCGGCAGACCTCATCGAGGTGATGGCGCAGGCAGTGAGTGAACAAGAGCGCACCTTTACGGATAAGAAGCAGATATTCTCCTTCATGCATCCAGACAGCGTCTCAAAGATTCCGATCGATACGAAACTTTTCTTTATCATCGTGCAGAATCTGCTATCGAATGCGCATAAGTACTCTCCGGAAGGTGCCACGATACAGCTCGGTCTGAAGAGAAATGCGGACGGATCGTATGTGGTTAGCTGCTCTGACACGGGCTATGGCGTGCCCAAGAATCAGCAGGCGAGTATCTTTAAGAAACTGTTCCGCGCAGATAACATCCGCTCGCTCGATGTCGAAGGCACAGGACTCGGTCTCTACATGATAAAGACCATCGTCGATGCTGCTGGTTGTGCCATCACGTTCACATCAGAAGAGGGCAAGGGCACGACGTTTACGATCACAATTCCGGCAAGCGGCATGAAGCGGAAAGAAGGAACACGCACTTTGGGGAAGTGATAAGGGTATATACTTCTTAGGTATGGCTCTTGGTAAGAAAATCTTGATTGCTGAGGATGAGAAACCGCTTTCGCGTGCTCTCTCCCTCAAGTTGCAGAAGGCAGGCATCGAGGCCGATATCGCGTCGAATGGCGACGAGGTGACGCGCCTAATCCTGCAAGGAGGATATGACCTCATCCTCATGGATCTCATGATGCCTAATCACGACGGGTTTGCCGTGATGGAAGGCATGAAGGAACGGAACGATAAGACGCCGGTCGTCATCCTCTCGAATCTCTCACAGGACAGTGACCGTAACCGCGCCGCGCTCGCTGGCGCCACGCATTATTTCGTGAAGTCCGATATAGCGCTCGGTGACATCGTGATCTATGTAACAGAGGCTCTTTCAGCGTAACTCCTATGGAATCACTATCTCTTGCTGAGCTCCTCATCGAACAGAGCTATATCACGCAAGAGGACGCAGATGCTGCCTTCGCATTCGAGAAGACAGGTGCAGGCTTGGCGCTGGACTACCTCCTCCAGGAAGGGAAGCTCAACCGTTCGACGCTCGGTATCGCCATCGCCGAGCATTTCGGTACGTCCTATACCGATCTCGACGCGAAGCCGCCGTCCGCAGATGAACTGAATCGCATCCCGGAAGATATTGCCCGGAAGTACCGGGTCGTGTTCGCGAACGAAAAAGAAGACGAGGTGCGTGTGGCGACAGACCGTCTTGAGGCCGAAGGACTCAGTGCGGCGGTGGAAGCGGTGTTTCCGGGTAAGAAGGTGATTTTTACGTACTCGTTCAGCGAGAGCATCGACGCATCACTTCCGCGCTATCAGAAAGCCCTCAATACGCGCTTCGCGGAGATCGTGAAGCATGAGCACCGCGTTGCGCCAGAGCTACTCGACGAGATAATCAAGGACGCCCTCACCTACCGGGCTTCCGACGTGCACTTCGAGCCGACGGGTGACAAGACGCTCATCCGTTTCCGTATCGACGGCATGCTCCGCCTTGCGGGATCGATTTCACGTGAGTTCTACGACAACGTGCTCAATCGCATGAAGATTCAGTCGAACCTGCGTACGGACGAGCACTTTGCGCCACAGGATGGCGCTATCCGCTTCGTGTCGGGAAGTACGGCGGTGGATCTACGGCTCTCGATTGTCCCGACCTTGGGTGGCGAGAAGGCAGTGGTCCGTATTCTTGCTGAGTATGTGCAAGGGCTTACGTTCGATGCGCTCGGATTCTCGCCGAAGCACATCGAGCAGTTCGAGCGCGCGAGCAAGAAGCCATTCGGCATGATACTTACGGTGGGCCCGACCGGGTCCGGCAAGACGACGACGCTCTATGCGCTCATCCGCAAGCTCAATACGCCCGAGGTGAACATCACCACCATCGAGGATCCTGTTGAGTATCGGATGCAAGGCGCCAACCAGATCCAGGTAAACCTGAAGACTGGTCTCACGTTCGCAAAGGGCCTCCGTGCCGTCGTGCGCCAGGATCCGAACGTGATTCTTGTGGGCGAGATTCGTGATACGGAAACCGCGGAGACGGCAGTTAATGCCGCGCTCACCGGACACCTTCTTCTTTCGACCTTCCATGCGAATGATGCAGCGACTGCCGTGCCCAGGCTTCTCGAACTCAACGTCGAGCCGTTCCTCCTCGCGTCGACCCTCGAGCTCCTGGTGGCGCAGCGTCTTGCGCGACGGATCTGCGAGACGTGCCGTGCGAGCTATGAAATCCCACGGCTCGACCTCGAGAAGCAGAATCCATCCATGAAAGGCGTATTTACCGAGGAAATGGTTACCCTTTACAAGGGTGCGGGCTGTGCGAGTTGTAATGGCACAGGCTACAAGGGACGTGTCTCAATCGTCGAAATGATAGAAGTATCTCCTTCGATCAAGAGCCTGATCGGCACACACCCGTCAGCAGGCGCCGTCCGCGCAGCTGCCAAGAAAGAGGGTGCCCGCTCCCTGTTCGAGGATGGTATCGACAAGGCACGACAGGGCGTGACTACCGTCGAGGAAGTACTACGCGTCGCATCATCAAACAGCTAGGTATGCCCAAAGATGCACGGCTTACGGACAGGGTGAAGCGAGGGGTATTCGTTCGACTACGCGCCTGGGGACTGCAGAATCAGTCACAGTTCTTCATCCAGAACCTTTCCATACTCGTTGCAGCCGGGATGGGTATCCCGCAAGCGCTCACGGCGGTGTTCGAAGAAATTCGTTCACCGCGCATGCGTTCTGCAGTGAAGGACATCATCGCGGATGTTGACGAGGGTCAACTGTTCTCAAATGCACTCAAACGCGCAGCAATTGTGTCTCCGTATATTCTGGCGCTTATCCAGACAGGGGAACACTCTGGCAGACTTTCGGACAATCTTTCCATAGCATCGGCACAGAACGAGAAGGAGGCTGCATTCCGTTCTCGTGTTCGGTCTGCGCTCGCGTACTCGGGCTTCGTGCTCGTCATTGCACTTGTGGTCGGTATCGGGACTTCGTGGTACATCCTTCCGCAGCTCGCGACGTTCTTCACGTCGTTCAACGTACCGTTGCCGTTCATCACGAGGGTGATTATCAATGTCGGTCTCTTCCTGCAGAACTACGGCATCATATTCGTACCACTCTTTCTGGCACTCTTCGCCGGTCTTTTCTATTTTTTCTTTTCGTTTCCGAAGACCCGTTTCATCGGTCATTCCATCCTGTTCCATATTCCGCTCTTTAAAGACCTCATCAAGGGTACGGAGATCTCTCGCTTTGGATTCATCACGGGCACCATGTTGCGCGCCGGTATTCCGCTCACGGAGGTTTTTGATATTCTACCAACCACTACCACCTTCCAGAACTACAGCCGACTCTATGAATTCATGGGCGCACGACTGGAGGAAGGGTTTTCGTTCCAGCGGCTCTTTCCGCTCTATCCAGGTGTTGCGGGAATGATGCCAAGCGCAGTCCGACAGATGATCGTTGCGGGAGAGCAGTCCGGCTCGCTGTCCGATACCCTTATCAGGATCGGCAGCATCTACGAGGCGAAGGTGGAAGCAACCTCACGTAATATCCCTGCCTTCCTTGAGCCCGCGCTTCTTCTGGTGATCGGTGGCATGGTCACCCTGCTTGCGCTCGGTATCCTCATGCCGGTGTATCAGATTGGGCTCTACTTCTAACTTATGCGCGGCTTCAGCCTACTCGAGCTTCTCGTGGTCCTCGGAATCGTAGGAATACTGGGGAGTGTTGTCGTAAGTGGGTATCAGGGCATTAAGAGCGCGCGATATCCAGAGGACGCGGCAATGACCTACCGACTCTCACTCCTCGAGGCATCCTCGCGAGCACGCACCATGGATCGTGATAGCGCATGGGGTGTGAAGGTCCTTCCAGGAGAGATACTTGTCTTCAAGGGTGTGTCGTACGCGGCACGCGATACTACTCAGGACAAACGCATCCCTATCGCGAGCACGCTTACGCTTTCTGCACAAACAGAAGTGGTGTTCGCAAAGTTCTCGGGCACCCCTTCAGGTACGAGCACTACGACCTTCTCGACCGCCTATGCATCGAGTTCGGCATATGTGCTAGCGAGCGGAGCGGTTGGCATAGCACCATGACTACATCGTTCCGCGGCATGACGGTCGTAGAAGCAGTGGTAGCGATTGCGGTGTTCGTTCTTATTTGCGGCGTTGCGGTCCAGACCTACCAGGGCGCGAATGCGCTCACGAAGCGCGCGGCAGACAAAACGAAGGCACTCTGGCTCGCTGAAGAAGGTATCGAGGCGACCCGCTCAATCCGGGATGAGAATTTCGGCAACCTATCCAATTCCTCGCGCGGTCTCCTGCTTTCAGGAGGGAAATGGATATTTTCTGGGAGTAGCGACACCACTGAGGGATACGTTCGCACGGTCGCAGTGACGCTCTCGGGTGCTGATACTGCCTATGCGACGTCGACGGTCAGTTGGAGTTCGAACGGCGCGACCAGTACGGTTGCGCTTGCAACCAGACTCACGAACTGGAGAAAATTGGTCGGTACCCAAGCAGATCATCTGAGTATCATCACAAGCGGCGCCTATCTCCAGTCCGCAAATCCTGCACTCCTTACGAACATAACCCTCGTCACGGACGGTGTGATCGGGACGACCACGATATCGCAGATCATGTTTGCCTGGACTCCCAACTCTCCTACGACGCGAAGACTCCAGCAGATCTATAGCCCGAATGCGGCATCGGTATACACCGGATCGATCGCGACCGGGGGGACGGCGACGCTCACGACACCTATCACCATGGCGGGTGCAGTGTCGCGCACCATCCAATTCCGTTGGAACGCGACGATGGTAGGGAAGACCTTTACTACAACCCTCATCATGAGTGACGGTTCGAGTAAGGTATTTACTATTACGAATCCCCCGACCGCACCATGAGTACTGTCCCAATGAAAGGTTTCTCCCTGGTCGAGGTGCTCGTATCTATAGCTATTCTCGGCATTATTGCGGTATCGGCAGCCTCGCTCCTCACGGGTGTCATGCGTTCCGAGCGCCGTAATGGCGCCATAAGCCGCGTCGAGATCGAAGCGAACTATGCGCTCTATCAGATAACGCAGAGCGTACGGAACGCAACCGCGGTGACGGTGCCTTCGCTGGCTGCCAGCGGCACATCCCTTACGGTCGCGGTGGCTATGATACCGGCTCAGAATCCAACGATAGTTGCTCGCTCTGGGACGCAAGTGACGCTTAAACGAGGGACGGCAGCGGCTCTTCCTCTGACGACTGATATGGTACAGGTGACCGGACTGACCTTCACGAACGTGACGGCGAACACGACTAAGGGCGCGGTACGTATTGCACTTACCGTCGCAAATACCAATCCGTCGGGCGCTCCAGAGCTCGCGTATACGAAGACGTACTATACGACAGTTACTCTCCGTTAATGCTATGCGACACTCCACACCCATGCCCGGATTCGTTCTCCTCTATATGGTGATTATCTTGGCGAGTATCTTTGCCGCACTTGCGCTTGCTGCTGGCCAGAGCGGCGCGTTCGCAGGAGGACGGTTGCGTGCTGCCGAGAACGGCGCAGATATGCGAATGCTTGCTATGGATTGTACTGAACGGGTACTGATGCAGATGCGGAACGCCCCCGGGACGAACGGCACCGGTACCATCGCCATAGACACCGGCAGCTGCACGTACGTAATCTCCGGCACTGTTCCGACGAAGACGGTTACTATCACCGCAACGCTCGGAACACTCTACAAACGCATCACCGTCACCACGATACAGATTAACCCAACGATAACGGCTTCATGGGTAGAGAGTATCTAACCGATTTTACTCGCCGCCGTACCCTTTGAATCTAGGTGTATGGCCTTTGTGCTCGCGTATAGTAGTTCCAACAGCGTCCACTAGGGCGCGCCAACGTTCGAGACAAGGAAAGACCGCCCATATGTGGGCGGTCTTTCCAGTTCAAGTGAATATGGTATAATCCCTCTATGAATCACGGAACATTTCCCATCATTCTTCAAAAAGAGCAGGAAGGCGGATATTCCGTTTCTAATCCTGCGCTCGAGGGTTGCTACTCTCAGGGAGAAACTATTGAAGAGGCACTTCAAAATATCAAAGAAGCAACACTTCTTTGTTTGGAAGACGAAAGTGCTCCTGTGCAGAACAGAGACGTAAGTCTTCATTTGGTAACGGTGTAAATGTATGCCGAAGCTTCCGAAATTATCCGGAGCTGAATTGATACGCATACTTGAGCAAAACGACTACGAGCAAGTTCGTACTAAGGGAAGTCACATTCGTCTATATCCGCCCGACGGTTCAGGATTGAAGAAAGTAACGGTACCACTTCATAAAGAACTCAAGACTGGCACACTCTCAAATATTATGAAGGACGCTAGATTGACTGCTGAAGACCTGGGATAAATATCCGTCCTTGGGAGACACATGCCTTCCTAATCTCAGTTCCAACAGCGTGCACTGTGTCGCGCACTAAAGAAACCGCCTCTTAGGGCGGTCTTCTGCTTCCTATAACCCACACTGGTCCTTTGTGTTTCTCGCTAAGAATTCGTGAATAGATTTAAGGGTGAGGGAGAACCAGATAAGAAATGAAGCGAGTCCCGTTATAAACAGAGTGGCGGTGGTCTGGAAATAGAGAGGGGATGTAATTGAATCCTCATACCACACAACGCCCAGTGCTAATGCGGCACAAGCCACAAGGCATATGAGAAATACACGGAAACTGATAGTACGAGCCATAGTATGTAAAACCTGATCACGGGAACAGAGGTTACGAGGTTGATGAGTTCAATCCCTTGCTATACTTCACACATGTTCTCTTCCGTATGGGACACCCTTAAGAAAGGAATCGATAAGATACGAGGCAATCCTCAGCTCCTCTACACCGTCCTCGTTGCGATTCTCATCGTCGGAGCGTTCGTATTCATGGCTGAACGGTTTGTCAGTATCGCTAACGATGCCCAGGAACGCCTTGTGAACGTGCGTGTCGGAGCCTTGCAAGACGCCTTCGTCACCTTTGCAGGAGACAGGATCGCAGATACGCCGTATCTGAACGAGAAGATACAGGACATACTCGCCACGAACGAGACCATCAAAGACTTCACGGTACTCACCAAAGAGATGAATGCGACGGCCTCTTCGAGCAGTCAGAGCCCGTATACGGTCATTGCCTCAGGAAACCTTGGAGGGCCTATTACACCTGATGGTGAAGCCGACTTCCTCTATATGCTCGCGACGAGCGATCCGTCTCACTCAGTGACCATTGAGCTGAAAGAGAACGGAGAGCGCTTCTTTAAGACCGCGCGTGCGATCACTGATGCTAATGGTACGGTCGTCGGTGTGGTTATGACGAAACAAACCCTCTCCCAGGCTGACCAGGCGATCGAGCAGACCATAACGAATAGCATGATACTCCTAACAGGTATCCTCATAGTGATCATGTTGCTGTTCCTGCGGTTCTCGAAGGTGATCGACTATATGGCGCTGTATCAGAAACTGAAAGAGGTCGACCAGCTGAAAGATGATTTCATCTCCATGGCGTCTCATGAGCTCCGCTCGCCGCTCACGGTGATACGCGGATACGCGGAATTCATTAAGGAATCGAAGGAGCTCTTGCCTGAAACACAACGGTACGTATCGATGATCGATACAGCAGCCAAGGGTCTCGATGCGCTCATCGCGGATATCCTCGACGTGTCGCGCATGGAGCAAGGACGCATGTCGTTTGCACTCGCGCCCATGAATCCAAATGCACTCGTGAGCGAGATCGTACAATCCTTCGAGATTCCTGCGCATGACAAAGGACTTGCTATCTCGTCTGAAGCGACGGCCATCCCTCCCGAGACTACTATCAATGTTGATACGGATCGTCTGAAGCAGGTGCTCGTGAATCTGGTAGGGAATGCCGTGAAGTACACGGTGCATGGCGAGATCAAGGTCACACAGACTATTGAGAAGGGCATGGTCTCTATCCGCGTGAGTGATACAGGACTCGGCATGACTGCAGAAGAGCGTGAGCGATTGTTTGAGAAGTTCTATCGAATCAAGACTGAAGAAACTAAGGATATTCGCGGAACAGGGCTCGGTCTCTGGATAACCGCAAAGATCGTAAAGGAAATGAGCGGTACCCTTACGGTCGAGTCGATAAAGGGTGTTGGTTCGCATTTCATCGTCTCGTTTCCCGTTGTGGTATAAAGCGCGTTTGCACGCATTGAGGGGTCTATACTAGAGATATGGAAAAAGACACACACCCTATGTTCTCTACAAGGCACCTCATAGGTATCTTGGCAGGAATCGCGCTCGCTATCATCGGCGTGTTCGCTCTGTACGGAAATCAGCTTGTCACGGCCGCCATACCTCACGTGTCAGGCAACCTGACGGCAGAGGTATTAAAGTCTCTTCCTTCCTATGATCAGCAGGCGCCTGTCTCAGGAGCGACAACCGCACAGGAATACTCCTCAGTCCCCTCGAGCGCCGCTACCCTCAATACCGTAAAAAGAGAAGAGGTTCTCTTGAAGACCGAATCGCAAGGAACGATCGTAGTGCCGAACGTTGTTACCCAGCCACGCACGACGTCGGTCGATACCCAATCCTTTATTAGCACAGAGAGACCCTTTGTTCCGAATCTCGCTACGACCACGGTTCCAGATCGGGTGGAGGGAAAGATTAATCAGCTGACCGGCGTTATCACCACGTATGAGGTAACGAATACGGCCGTGGATGTCACGAAAGAACGGCTCACGAATATCGTCGACCAGACCGCCTCACAGGCACGTATCACGGTTGATCCACCTGACGTGCAGGAGAAGAACGCTGCGATACAGTCTGCGCAAGATGACCTCAAGATGAGGATCAATACGTGGCTCAATACGCCGGTTATGATCACGCCGACCTCGGTCGAGAAATTAAAAGGAGAAGTCAATGCTGGCTTGAGTGAAATCAGGCAGGCGGCACCAGGGACAAGTCCTGACGGCAGTATCGAAAGTGCGGTAGCTCTCCGTGTACTCATAGAAACTATCGCGACCTCATCTGCTGCTTTTAAAGAGAAGGGAGGGGACCTATTGTTCAAGGACTCAAATGGCGACGGTATCTCAGATTACGAGTCCATACATATCTATAATCTCGACCCTCAGAAACCATCCCCGGTCTCTGAATATCAAGGCAGGACGATTACGGCGGGAGAGAAGATCGCGCTCGGCTTCGATCCGACTCGAGCGAATCTGCGGAATGTATACCCAGAAGACCCTGCTACGGTTACGATACCTGAAGCAAAGGCATACACTGTGAATACGGTTGCACTCACAGAGAGCAAGAAGGTGACGTTTGAAGGTAGGGCTCTGCCAAACAGCTTCATCACGCTCTTCATCAACAGTACGCCGATCGTCGTGACGATCAAGACGGATGAGAATGGGGATTGGAAATATACGCTCGACAAGGAACTCGAGGACGGGAGCCATACGATCTCGACCGCAACCGTTGATAACAGCGGACGGATCCTTGCGAAGAGTTCGCCGTACCCGTTCACGAAGACGGCGCAAGCGGCGACGCTCGACACGGCTCCTCCAGTGCCTGGAGCAACGACGACCGAACAGCCCTCATTACTCACTTTGACTAACATCTACCTCCTTCTCGGTATCCTGTTCGGACTGTTCCTGCTCACGCTCATGATAATCGGCCTACGAGCAAGAAAGGAGAGTGCAAATACTCTCGTTACAGAAACACCGACGACGACCGTGTAAGAGGGATCTCTCTGAGTACGCCTTCAAGGTATGAGCCGGCGTAATACACAAAATCCTTGAAAGGGATTTTGTGTTTGCTGGTATATTTTCTGTATGAAGAAGGCAAAGAATATCGTATTGAATTCCATTCCCATACTCGTGATGATAGGACTCATTCCGCTCGTTAAGAACGACTACATACTGACTCTGATTTTTATCGGTATTATCGTGCTCGCGTTCCTCATCCACCGTCGCAAGTACGACGTCACAGCGTTCATCGTGGGATTCTTTCTCATGACCATCGCTGAGTACCTGTTCATCTTGACGGGTGTCGAGGTCTTCCTCCGTAACACGCTCTTCGGGGTGATGCCGCTCTGGCTACCGTTCCTCTGGGCGTATGGGTTCGTCACCATGAAGCATATCGAGCAGATTATCAGCCGCAAGAGCTAGGAATTCTTCTTGGTATGATAGGTCTATGGATTTAAGAGAAGCAGCCCACACGCTCCTCAAAGCGAATAGACGAAAGACCAGGGATGGGCGCATGTATACGGTCCCTTCACCGAGTACGTATCCGTACCAATGGCTGTGGGATTCCTGTTTCCATAGCATCGTGCTGGCAAAGCTTGAGCCTGAGGCGGCGAAGGACGAGCTCCGCTCGTTGCTTTCTCGCCAGCTTCCGGACGGGATGGTCCCTCATATGATCTTCTGGAAGCCAAAGTTCATTCGCCCGTATCATCTTTGGTGGGGGAAAGAGGGCGTGAGCTCTATCACCCAGCCGCCGATGCTCGCGTATGCGGCATGGGAGATATATCAGGAAACCAAAGACGTGGCGTTTCTCAAAGAAGTATTTCCCCAGCTTCTTTCGTTCTATAAATACCTCATAGAGCAGAGAGATCCGCATGACCATCACCTCATAAGCATCATCAATCCTGATGAGTCTGGAGAAGACAATTCTCCGCGGTTTGATATCGCGATGCGCGTCAAATCAAACATCTCGTTCTTCTCGCACATGTATAAGCGGCATCAGCTCGTGACAATGAATCGAACGTGCGGGTTCGATCCGCTCGTCTGCATGCATGAGCGGTTCTGGGTCAAGGACGTGCCCTTCAACAGTATCCTCGTGAAGAATCTTGAACGCCTCGCACAGATTGCAAAGGTACTCGGAGATAGTGAGGCGGAGAAGTTTGCTACGCTCAACCATGACCTTATCGCATTCACGATGCGTGAATACCTTATGGCAGACGGTGTCTTCTGGTCTGCTATCGGTCTGGAACATGGGCATCTCAAAGTGGCGACGTGGGCTCACTTTGCTCCTTTGTTTGCCGGCATCTATACCCGCGAGGAAGCGGTACAGCTTATGCATACTCATTTCAACAATACAGAAACGTTCCGTTCACCATTTGGTATTCGTACGGTATCAAAGCAAGAATCTTCCTATAGACCTAAAGGATTCTGGCGAGGCCCTATCTGGTTTGCGCCGCACTGGTTTATCTATAAGGGGCTTATGGACTACGGCCTTACGCAAGAGGCTCGGTGGCTCGGAGACACGAGCATCGCGCTCATTGAGAAGCACGGGTTTAGGGAATACTTTGATCCTGAAACAGGGAAGCCATGTGGGGCCCACAGCTTCACGTGGGGCACACTTGTTCTTGATATGATGCAGAGACATGAATAATCTCTTTGAGGCTCAGCGCGCGTTCGTACCGAAGCTTATAGGAGAGGTCGTAACCGCACCCGTTATTGTGTGTGGAGGCATGGGAGGCTCAGCGCTACCGGCACTCGTGCTCAGGTTCTTAGGCGCATCTCCCTATGTGATCGTGCATCGCGATTATGCTGTACCCGCGCATCTTCCTGAAGGTACGGCGTGTATCGCTATTTCTTTCTCAGGGAACACAGAGGAAACATATTCTTTTGCTGAAGATGCACTTCTGAAAGGAATGCCTCTTTCAATAATTGCGTCAGGAGGGAAGCTGCTTGAATTTGCAAAGACACACGGACTTTCATATGTAGAGGTGCCTGTAGAAGGGGAACCAAGAGATGCTATTCTCTCAACCACAAA